>Ga0105050_10008768_pt1 | contig 11540 bp, 9 predicted proteins | sample FRY01_FD_78088 | JGI IMG/M metagenome (GOLD analysis project Ga0105050, IMG submission 78088) | Freshwater microbial communities from Lake Fryxell liftoff mats and glacier meltwater in Antarctica - FRY-01 | ecosystem: Environmental > Aquatic > Freshwater > Ice > Glacier meltwater ... | reverse complement strand
TTCAATTCGGCCACGGCCTTTCAGCCATGGAAACTTCAAATAACTATTTTAATAGATTATTCTGATAACAGCTTCAATTCGGCCACGGCCTTTCAGCCATGGAAACCTCAGAGCCAGCAGTAAAGCCGACCGTTCCCGTTCCAGCTTCAATTCGGCCACGGCCTTTCAGCCATGGAAACGAGGGGGCAAGTGAAACACTACATAGTTCTTGAGACGCTTCAATTCGGCCACGGCCTTTCAGCCATGGAAACTTTCACGCAATGCAGGCCTCATTTCAGGTAGATTGCAGCTTCAATTCGGCCACGGCCTTTCAGCCATGGAAACAACGCGGCACAACGAAGGAGCTTTTTTGGAATATGAAGCTTCAATTCGGCCACGGCCTTTCAGCCATGGAAACGACACGCCAACGCAATCCCTGCTTTATAAATTCATTGCTTCAATTCGGCCACGGCCTTTCAGCCATGGAAACACTATTATCGAAATCGGAGGGCTACACCTCCCACAGGCTTCAATTCGGCCACGGCCTTTCAGCCATGGAAACGCAAGTGATTTTCCGCAAAATTATCGCAAAAGGTCTAGCTTCAATTCGGCCACGGCCTTTCAGCCATGGAAACACTCTTTTTAAAGGATTTATGACTATGACTAATACGCTTCAATTCGGCCACGGCCTTTCAGCCATGGAAACCACCAAACCAGTAAACATTCAAATTTTCCCCTCTTAGCTTCAATTCGGCCACGGCCTTTCAGCCATGGAAACTTGAGATAAGATACTGGACCGACCGATATATTCCCGCCGCTTCAATTCGGCCACGGCCTTTCAGCCATGGAAACGATGATATTGCGACCGGCACACGCCGCGCATTCTCTGTTGCTTCAATTCGGCCACGGCCTTTCAGCCATGGAAACTGGCTCTATTCGCCCACCAGCTGGAAAGGTTTCCATCGCTTCAATTCGGCCACGGCCTTTCAGCCATGGAAACGGTAGCACGGATTTGACTGGGTTGATGGCGTTGGCAGCGCTTCAATTCGGCCACGGCCTTTCAGCCATGGAAACCATATCTTGATGTTCTTGTTCATTTTTAAACTTCTCTGCTTCAATTCGGCCACGGCCTTTCAGCCATGGAAACCTCTTCAAATTTATCAAGTTCACTAACCATATTGTGCTTCAATTCGGCCACGGCCTTTCAGCCATGGAAACAAGGTTTAATCCACAATGGTGACTGCGCCAGGCGAGATGCTTCAATTCGGCCACGGCCTTTCAGCCATGGAAACCAATCCAGCGTGTTAACAAATAATTGCATTGTTAAAAGCTTCAATTCGGCCACGGCCTTTCAGCCATGGAAACACATGATAGATGTGGGTAAAGTAAATTTCTTAAAGGAGCTTCAATTCGGCCACGGCCTTTCAGCCATGGAAACGAATGTGAATCCTGCACCTTGCGGGGTCGCTCTTGTCCCGCTTCAATTCGGCCACGGCCTTTCAGCCATGGAAACATATGATTAGGCAAGATCACGAATCGACATTAGAGTGGCTTCAATTCGGCCACGGCCTTTCAGCCATGGAAACAGCTCGCACCATAAGTGCATATAATTATTGGCTTTAGGAAGCCAAAATCGAGCGGGTGACCAATCACGATACCAAACTCCTTTCTTACATTCATACATCGTCCTCCAAAGTTATAACTAACAACGACTTACATCAATCGAGCGAGTCCGGGGTTTTCGTCACCACCTACCCGCTCGAAAAAAGATTAACACAACAAAATGTTAAATAATTACGGCTTTGCGTTCGGGCATATCCTTCAAGGGTTTGCCAAACCATTCGAGCCGATCTTCAACAGAGCTAATAGATCGAGAAGGGCCAAGGTTAATGAACATAACACGATCTTCCCTTTGATTCATAGCAGGAAGGATTTTTTCTTCAAGGATAATTTTTTCAGATTTAGAAAGCTCGCAGCGAAAAACGGAATATTGGACTGGGTCGCCGACCCCCATGAACAATTTGTAGATAGTTCGCCAGCGTTTAGGATCAGCAATATCGTAACAGACGACATAGGAATTACGCATAAAACTTACCTAGTAAGGAAATTAGGGAAAGCAGGAAGTTCGCCAGATAAAGTTCTGGCGAGAAGTCGAGCTTGGACTTCAAAAATACGCCTATAACTAATTTTGTAGCCAAAAATAGGATGGGTAATGAGGGAATCTAAGCGCCTTTCAAAAGCGGCGATAACAATCTTGCGTCCGGATTCATTAAGTGCGCAAGCGCCAGCTTTAAAGACAAAATCCCGATTAGAAATTTCTTCGGAATTAACCAGAGAAAGGGCCACGGACTCAGCGATAAGGGGCCTAAATTCTTCAGAAATATCTAAAGCAAGGGCAGGCCGGCCATACCTAGGTTTATGATAGAACCCAAGCATGGGATCAAAGCCAACGGCAGATAAAGTTACAGTCCATTCCTTGGCCAGCATGGCATAAAGAAAAGAAAGCAAAGCATTAATAGGATCCTTGGGAGGTCTGCGATTACGATCCTCAAATTTAAAGAAATCGCCGCCTTTAATAACTTTAGCAAAGCCGGAAAAATAGATCCTAGCAGCGGTGCCTTCAATTCCAAGAAGAGATTCAGGGGAAGTAACAGCCTCCGCTCGTTCGCAAAGATCATTAAGGGAAGATAAAACATTATCTGGGTCCTGTTCTAAATGCCTCCGCAAGAGGGTCCTGCTATTTTTAATTTTCCCGATGGTAAAAGCTTTAGCAAGCACCAAAGATTTTTCGGGATTACTAGCGGTAGCATATTGTTCAATACGAAGTTCGACATTTTTATGAATTAGGCCAGTAGTCATGGCAAGAAACCAGCCACCCATGGAGAAATAACAAATAGGAATGCCTCTGGAAATAAGCTCATGCAAAGCTTGGGTGGTAATTTGCACATTGCCGAAAATACAAAGCTGAGATAAATCGTGAAATTTAACATCATTAATAAGTTCGCCCTTAAGCTTGACGGTAAGTCGATCAGCGGATTTGCCGACCTGAGCCCCTTGGAAAAGGACATAAGCAGGAAGAGCGTCATCCCTAGCAGGAAGAAGCCTGCGAATTTTATCGTCTTGATCATTATCAGTTTGACAAAGTGCCCTGGTTTCATCAGGTAAACAAATACCAACTAAAGAACAACGGGGGCATTTAGGGCTATCGATAAGGGGTAAGGGCATTTTTTCGGAAGCGGCAATAGTGCGTAAACCAGCAAGCATTTCTAAAGTAAGAGATTCGAGAATAATATCGAATTGAATTTCGACTCTGGTTTTAGAAGCGACAAAATAGATAATGCCACTTTCACATTCGAAGCCGTTTTCTCTGAGAATTAAAGCCTGGGCACAAAGCTGAACCCGTTCGGGGTCGAAGGCGCCATAAAGAACATCGGGCGCAGCGCCCCGTTTATAATCCACGGGAGTAGCAATATTGCCATCTAATTCGAGGATATCCATCTTGGCAATGATTCCTAAGATGGGTGCGGAAAGCATAACGGATCTGGCATGAAGGATGATGGAGTCGGGGGGATCGTTTTCGCCTGGAGCGGGAAAAGGCCGATTATCTTCGATATCGACTTTGCGATGGGAGAAACGGCCATCGAGAGTATCGGGGTTATGCGCGAATTCGGATTGAACCCATTCGAGGTAAGCAAGCCGAGGACAATAGGTAAATTCGTTGAGCATCCGGGCGGGAACAAGGTCGGGTAAAGAGATCATAAAGGCCTCCGAGGGAAAGGTGCCAATATGAAGATGAGCAGACTAGGTATAGTATAGGAATAAAATAAGGGCAGAAATAAGGGAAAATCTGCCCTTAGGGTGTTACAATGTGATTAATTGTCAAAGACCAACTAGGCCCAGAGGGCGAAGAGGAAACTCAATCGTTGTGAGAAGCAAAAAGCCCAAAACCACGATAACGGCCAGCGCCAATAGCTAAAGGGCCTTGGAATTTTTCGGGGAAACACATTTAATCCTTAATGGAATTAAACAAACCAAGTCCGTAATGTGAAGCATAACCTAAAGCAAGCGGCCCAGAAATAGGTTTTGAAAAGTATAATTTTAAATCATATCCCACATCAACTGGTGGGGGAAACCCGCCACGGCTACGCCTGCGAATATAGTGTCTTAAATTTTTCCCATTATTTAATGGTACTATTTCTACTTTTTCAACTTCGGGAAGAAGCCGTGAAGTAAGTTCGGCATTTATTTGACCAACCAAAGAATTCTTTCCTTTTGATTTTAAAAACCTTGGTGGCACAAAGGGTGTAAGACTTTCCCAAACCCTTGCACCATCTTTCGGGCCTAAGAAAGTATCAATGCGTTGTTTCATTGGTTGCGGTAAGTTTCGAAGAATTTCAAGTTCGCCATGGCCAACTAAAGCAAGTTGAATATCGCCAGCTCCACCTTTAGTCCAAGTCCGCCGAAGAGTTCGAATGGCTTGCTGAGCGTTTTCACCTAATCCCATTTTGGCGTAAATAAGAAGATGGTCAAGGTGTCCATCTCCATCTAAATCCAAAGGAAAAGTATGAGTGTGATCGTGATGGTCGTGAAGTGGTTTGCCATTTTCATCTTTACCAGTAATTTCTGGACAATGAACTTGATTCCCTTTTCCAACCCGGCTTACTATAGCACGATGGAACAATTCTGCTTGCGGAAGTGTTCGAATACAATTTGGGAGTGCTGATTGGTTTCCACTTGCGGTAGTTAAAGCAAGTAACATTGTAGAAATTCGTTTGATTGGATGAGAATGATAAGATTCAGGTACACCAACCTGGAGGGAATTGCTTTTTCTCCAATAAAGTATTCGCTGAGACCCTGGGGGTTGAGCCCAATTATGTTGTTTCCACCAAGAAGTATCTTTTGAAAGGCAAGAAGGCAAATCCAGTGGATAGGGTTCAATTGCGTTTTCTAGATTTTTCACCATCTCAGCGGTTGGTTTTTTATTACCAATAGGTTTAGGGAAGTCTTCCCGGATTTTACTGCAAATAATTTGTTGCCAACTATTGTATTCATCCTGTGGAATAGGTGCCATTAGCGAAACCTGCTCCCATCCTGGTCCTAGGTTGCCACTTTCTTTATGGGGGAAAGCATTAAATTCATAAGGGACTGTAGGAGTAGTAATCAATTGTGCTTCTATCCAGCTTTCACTACGCCCAAGATATCCGAGGGAAGCCACCAGCGAAGTTAGCAATTTAGTTTCGTCATCATTTAAATGACAATCCCAATTGATAATTAAAATTCCAACACCAATATTTGCCCAAGTATCAAAAACTAAAGTGGTTTGTTCCCTTCCTTCTTTTAGAAAGCCTAAAGGCATATAGTGGCGACTGTGAGCAACCGAGGCCTCCGGTAAAATATAAGAAGGCGATGAACTAGCGAGTTTGACTAATAAACTTTTACCAATAGGTGGAATTTCAACCCAATGATGTTTAGCAAAACCACAAGAAATAAGAGACCTAAGCAATCGCCATGGACTTGGAGGCCATTCGAGTAAACCTTCGTTAACATGAAATCCCCAAGGGGTTGCATGGTAGCGTCCAGCGGGAAATCGAATTTGTAAAGTAGGCACAGGAACTCCTCTCCGTTTTAGTTTTAATCATTACTTGCGGAGGATTCGTCTGTTTCATCATCATCAGTTTCTTTACTTCCATCTTTCGATTTATCTTTCCCTTTTGTTAGTTCATCTTCAAATGTAACGGTAGTGTGAACCATATCCTTACACCCTTGTATTGCTAATTTAACTGCTGATTCTAAATCGGTTAATAAGGGTAGTTGAAAAGTATCAATATTCGATGATCCCAATTTATTACGGTCTACGGGTTCTAAATCACAAGCGGTTCTTAATCTTAAATCTCCATCTAAAAGTTTTCGAATGCGAAACAAAGCAAGTAAAATGATTAATTTTTCTGCATCTTTATCTAGGCCGTAACCTCGGATTTGAGCCAAATCCAAGTTAATATGGCAATCAATTTTATCTGCAACAAATTCATCGCGAGAAAATGGCACATTTCCAAAGCCATCTTTAGCAGCACCAGAAGGATTTACATGATCGTTTTTAACCCCGCCCGATGCAGCAATACTTACACCCGCAGCTTCAATAAAAACAGATAAGGCCCGAGCGATACGAAGCCTTCCCCCTGCCAATTCTTTTTGAGCAAGAAAAACCCCGTGAATAAGGCTGCCAACATCAAATTTAAGTAATGCTTTTGAAAGTTTTTTGCGGTCAATAGGTCCTTCTTCTAACCCGCCTAATTGGCTTTTTAATTGGTTAAAGAAGGTTTTATCTTTCCCTTTGAGTAAATAAGGACTGTTAATGCGATGTGGTTCCAACATCGAATCAGTCAGAAATGCCCCCTTCCGATTTACAGTAGCATGACTGATTCCTTTAAGCGCATCTACAGGTGTGTTATTAGCAACATTCCAGCAAGTTGATTCTAGCCGATTAGCCATGCTTTGCGCACTTTCAACAAGTAATTTAGCACCATCCTTTGTTTGATAGGTAGCAGCGCCAAGGTTAGGAAAACCAGTGGGTTGAAAACGGTCTCCCTGAACCGGTCGAAGCGGCACGGTAAAAAGGAGTCGATTAACTTTTTCAAGTTCTTTTAGATTAATTTCGGGCATTTAAATATCCTTTCATCGAAGGGTCAAGGGTAATGGCTGCACACAATGCGCTGCCACGATTGATTGGAAACACTAGGGCTGCCGCCCATAATTTTGCGGAGGCAACATCTGAAACCCCCGTTTGAAGCGGAGGGCGGATACCAGCGGAACGCAGCCTTGAAAGGGCTACACCGATTGCGCGTGTACTATCCCCAGAGTTTAATAACCGGATAATTCGTGGGTCTGCTGGAATTTTTTTATCATTCGTTAATTGCCAAGGAAGACAACCTAATCGAACAGTTAGCCAAGCTTCTTCAGGAATTTCATTTGCCTTTGAATGTGGCAGATTATGTTTTTTTGACCATTGGTCCCATTTAATAGCCATAAATGCAGTAGATAAGTTAAGGATTTTTTCTAAATCCAAAGCACCACGGAGAAAAAGTGCTAAATCATTTAACTGCGCATAACAGCCATAAAGGGATACAAGAGGTAAAATTCGTTGGCTTTTCATTCCTGCTTCAATGAAACGCCGTGCAACAATTGCGCTAAAATCAGAGACAGGGTTGCGTCCTGAAATAACAACTCTAGGATCCTTAATAAGTCGTTTATCATTAGTTTTAAATTTTCGACAACCTAATTCCAAAGGGAGCCAGTGATGGCGAATAGGGTCTAACGGTTTGCCATTAGAATACCCTGCCGCAGCACTTCCTAATGATAACGCTAGACGCATTTCTGGACTATTATCATTTACAGCATCAACCCATTCAGGGCGAAGGCTAGGTATTGGGCCAGCTTCAATAGCAGTGCCTGTTGCTTGAAGGGCTTCAATTGAAACTGCGGCAATTAAAATAGCTTGCCAGCGTTCGGGTGAATAATCGTGTGTAAGGGCAGCCAAAACAGCATCAGCCAATCGTCGTTCCGCATGAATTAACCTTGAGGAAGCAAACTGATCTCGGCTTAATCTGTTTAATTTGTCTAGCCACCCTGCAATATCATCAATTAAATAAGCGCGTGGATGGTGCCTTACATTAATTCGACCTAAAGGAACTGCTAAGTTAGCTTGGCCGTTTCTTTCTAGATAACCATACCGAATAAATGAATCAATTCCTCGAGCAACCCCAAGCCTACTAATAGCGCGTGCCATATCAATAGGCCGGTTTGCAGTTTGGCGCTTGATTTGGATTCTAGCCTCGCTGTATAAAGCCACAACATCGGAAAGTGTAGCGGGTTGTTTCCACAACGGCATCCACTGTTCACCCCTTTGGGATTTTTCAGACCCTGCAGTACCAAATCCGGCAGCGTGAGCGCGAACAGCAAAGGGCGCACTAGCCCGGCTAAATTCGTTAGGATCTAACCGCCGGGTAGCTTTTGCAGTAAATAGCAACGATCCTTCTAGCATTAAAATAAAATCCCAGGAATTAACTAAATTATCATTATCCGTGAATCCTGTGGAACTATTCGCCCCACCCGCGGACCCAGGTTGGAACTGCCCAATGTTATAAGATTTTAGTTTATTTGCTGGGTCCATCCAAAGGGAATGCTTTAAGAGAAATTCAGCATCTTTAGTTGCTTTAGCTTCTGCCGAAGAGAGATCAAAAAGATTACAAATGTGTTGCATATAATTAACAGTAAAATCGAGCCTTCCATCATTTCCCGCGGTTCCAAGAATAGAAGGAAAGGTAGGTTTTCCTTGATCATTAAAAACAACTGCAGCATCGAGCCATTTTCTAAGCCCACCCCGCCAATGCTTTACACAATGACTAAAAACAATGGGTTTTTCTTTTTTTGGGTCCGGTTTATTTTTAAGCCCTTTAATTGCGCTATTAGCTTCTGTAATAGCTTCACGAAAATTTTTCATCCTTTCTGCGGTGGAATTTTTAATTGGATCTATGGATTTTTTGTTATCTTTAGGAAAGAAACCACTACCACCATTCCATGGAGCTAAAATAGGCGTTGGTATATAATCTTCTAAAAAAAACTTTTCAAATTCTTCCTTTGACAATACTGTAAACAGGCAAAAATTTCCCCCTTGCCACCAACCACGAGCTTGCTTGTCAGCTTGTTCACTAACAAGGCGCAAAATCCCCAAGGCTTTTAAGTAGTTTGCAAGTGGTGCCGGGGAACAGCCTTTTAAAGTGTGAAGGTGAATGGTCATAATTGGCCTTCCGACTTGAAAATTGGGTCATTTGTCTTTAATCGAGAGGCACGAACATCAGCTGTACGAAAGACTGATTCTAAAAAAGCCAAACTAGGGGGGCTAAATCTTTCAATTAACGCTTGGCTGCGCTCCCTCCAGCTAGCCCCAGTCTGCTCTGATAGGCCGATTGTTGCAGGGGAAAGCGTGAGAGAAACTTCAGCTATTGGTGTGGAGTCTGGGACTAAACTTATTGAAGGTAATCGATCACCCTCACGAATACCACGGATCGGCAAGCCTTTACCATCTATATCTTTATAGTCTTGATCTTTTGGCGCGGCGTGTAGCGCCACCCGAACTTTTCCGTGATGGCTAGCAATAAGGTAAACTAATAGGTCAAATTCTTCTTGAGAACATTCGATAATTTTTTGTATCTGGTCCGAAATCTGGGATTGGGGAATAACGGAATCCTGCTGAATACCCATTTTTTTGAAGAATTCGGACCAAGGGCCGAGAAGTGCTTTATGCTGAGGTGCATATTCTTTTAGAATCCCAAATAACCCAAGTGCACTTGCTAACTCATGCCTAAAAGCAGGGCGCTCTTCACTACCATCTAAATATTTATACATATGTTTTGGCGGTCGGCGCCAAGCCCCTTGAGGCCCTTTTGCCAAGTCAGATCGCTCGGGTCTTTCAGGAGACTTTTTAATTGCGCCTTGAAAAGCTGGGTGAGATTTGCCCCAGTCATGCCAAATGCCAGCTTGAATTAAGATTTTTTTTAATCCTTCGGGCAAGTCTAATTCATTACAAATTTTTTCAGCTTCGTTTGAAACTTCCATACTATGGAATGCAATTGTTTTCCAAGGATTAAAACTAAGGTCTTCTCCATCCTGATGATCATTCGATTTTTCAAAAGCTTTAGCTTCATTTGAAATAACAGTTCTTTGAACAGGAATAACAGGGTCTTTTGATTCAGGGTTAAACCCAAAATCAGGTAGATAACCACCGCTCTTGGAGGAAACACAAACGATACGCCCTGGTAAAAGACTTGATCTAGTTGCTTCAATCCATTCGCCATCAATCCAATCCCAAACCCAAGCATCTATTCGATTAAGAAGTTTAGGCTTTCTATTAGTTTTAGTTTCTTCTCCGCAAAGCCAGTTCCTAGCTTTTAAGAATTGTATTGCGCACAATTCTTTTCTAAGCGGCTGCATTTCTGGAACCGGTGGGGTTGATTTTTCTAATTCTAACCAAAAGACTTGCAAATCCCGTTCATCCCCGGAACGGATAAATCGACTTATATCTAAATCAGAACCCGTCAAATCAGGGGTCGTATCAAACAATTCATCAAATTCCTTACGAAGAAGCAAATGCGCTGGTTCAAAGGGGTACAACTCTGCCCTCTGGTCATCAGTAAGCGTTTCTTCGTATTTTTCCAATTCTAAAATTCCAACACCCAGTTCTTTAAAATTATTTAAGCAATTTAAAGCACTTTTTAAATCTTGAATATTGTAAGGCAATGCAGTTGTTTCATCAAAATCACGATCAATAATGATCACTTTTCCAGTTCCACCATAACGAGCACAACGCCCGAATCGCTGGACAAGACTAGGCCAAGGGGCCAATTCAGTTATAAGACAACCCGCCGAAATATCTACACCCGCTTCAACTACTTGAGTGGAAACAATAATTCGATTAACACTTTTAGAACAACTTGAGCGGGATAAAAATTTATCACGCCATTCTTCTCTTTCTTGAGATCTGAATCTACTATGAATTAATTTTAGCTCGCAAGATGGTTTTTGCGCAATTAAAGCTGCAAATGTAGCACTAGCCCTTTCCACTGTATTGCAAACAACAAGTGTAATTTTGCCGTATTCGTTAGGGTTAATTTTAGTATGTTCTGCAATTATTTTTTTTGCGAAGTCTGCATCTTTTTTAATATCAATTTTTTTAATCTCAAGCGTTTTTTTAATCTCCCACAATCCACCGATTCGCTGTGCACCCTTAACAGAACAAGGATTTTTTATCCATTCAGGGTGCTGCAGTTTAGTATCAACGCTTTCGAGCCATTTGGGTTGTAGTGTTGCACTCATCCACCAAGTATGACAAGGCCGAATGCTTTTAGCTTTGTCTTCTTCTCGATAAGCTTGAATCTGAGCAGAAGTGGCAAGACCCACATCCATAAGTTGTACTTCATCCATAACCCATAAAGAATCTTGATTTAACAAACCAAATTCCATTGGCCAACGCGCTCGAGGACTTGCATAACCTCGGTTTAATGCCTTTGAAAGCAACATATCTTGCGTACCAATAATAATTGCTGAACTTTCTGGGTCTAAAAACCACTCCCCAGCATCTTCCCCACCCATTGCTATATATACCCTTGGAGCAATCTCTTTGGTCATTTTAGATGCTAATTCCAGGGCTACCTGTTCCGTTTGCTCGACAAGAACCCGCATTGGAAGGCACCAAATTAACCTTCGTGGCCAACTTTTATCTTTTTTAAATATCCGGTGATAAATCCAAGTAGCCAAAACCCCTTTTGTTTTTCCTAAACCGGTGGGAATACGAATTAATTGACTACGGCATGATGCTTCTTTGGCCAACGCTTCCTGCCAAGGGAAAGGTTTGTTTCCTGTAAGATCTTCAAATGATTTGTTAAAGGGGTCAGGCATGGGCTAGGCTATTCTCCAGAAGTTATTTAAGAGACTCTAACGCCCTAACCACTCGATTACAAGCTTAGCAGCAAAAATATTTTTAATGATTATCTAAATACGCTTTAATA
>Ga0105050_10008764_pt1 | contig 11543 bp, 15 predicted proteins | sample FRY01_FD_78088 | JGI IMG/M metagenome (GOLD analysis project Ga0105050, IMG submission 78088) | Freshwater microbial communities from Lake Fryxell liftoff mats and glacier meltwater in Antarctica - FRY-01 | ecosystem: Environmental > Aquatic > Freshwater > Ice > Glacier meltwater ... | reverse complement strand
TTGGTACAAGAACGGAAGGTGTCATAGGAATGATCGTGATGAAAACGGTAGAGTTTTACCGGCTTCTATATATAGCAGTGGAATGCAATTTTGGTTCAAAAACGGTAAACAACATAGAGATGATAGAGATGAAAACGGTAGAGTTTTACCAGCTGTTATATATAGCGATAGAAGTCAAGAATGGTGGAGAAATGGTAAATGTCATAGAGATGATAAAGACGAAAACGGGAGAGTTTTACCTGCTGTTATATATAGCGATGGAGACAAGCGATGGTACAAGAACGGTAAACAACATAGAGATGATAGAGATGAAAACGGTAGAGTTTTACCAATGGACACCAGTCTTGGTGCATAAAAATAAAAACGAGACAATTTTGAATAATGTAAAAGAAAATTGAATTTAATATTAAATTTATATTAAATATCAACTTACTGTTATGAAAATTACAAAAAAGATTGTTCTTGAACCAGCTGCTTTATCGGACATTAAAACTAATCTGCTGATAAAGATCAAGTCTGATTTCAAGGATAAATGTACAAAAGATTATGGGTTTATCCTTGAAATCTACGATAGTATAAAAATACTAAGCAATACAATTATTGATAATGGCAGCGTTTTATTTGAAGTAATCTTTAACGCTGATGTTCTGAAACCAGACCAGGGTCAAATTATGTCTGGTAAGGTTATTATAGTAATAGATTCTGGATTTATAATTTCTGTCAAGGACAGAATGAAGATTTTCGTCCCAAGAGATCAATGTGGTGAGTATAAATATAATAAAAGTAATAGCTGTTATGAGAATGGTACCAAAAAGATTAAGAACACTGATGCGATCAAAGTAAAGATATATTGTATTAAATACGAACAACAAAAGTATGAATGTCTCGGAAGCTTGGTTTAAAAATTTATTTCATTAGATAAATGTCAGAGACTAATGAAATAGAACTCTTAACAGAGTTTAAAATGCATTTGGTTGCCTTTCTAGACGAATTAATCATCACTCTTCCAGGCGAAAGTGATTTAGTAATTCTAAGAATTTTTATAAAAGATCAAGTTCCAATTATTACAATAATGGATAATTTCCGTAAAAAACTTCTACATGTCGAAAAATTAGTCGTAGAAAAGAATGAAAAGTTTTTCATTGGCAACGATGATCTATTTGCATCTCTTGACTCTAAAAAGGTGAATCATTTCAAAAATATATGGTTAAACAAAGATCTAACTCAAGAAGATAAAGATGTTGTCTGGCAATGGTTTAAACTTTTTATTAGTTTGGCTAAAAAGTATGATAAACTAAAAAGTAGACAAGTATAAAGAGATAAATGATTTATAATCTTCAATATAATCTTGAATATGTTCCTTTTCTTTTGATAGGATTTCTCCTTATCTCAGAAGAAAAGTTGAATCATAAAATAATTTCCTCTGTGTTACAAATGATTATAGCATTGTTTGTAATTATAATCTTTGTTGTATGCTCAGAAAAATTAGAAATGAGAAAAAATATCTCTATTGTTATAGGAGTAATATTATGGATACTGTTGGTATATATAAAACGATGTTATCTATGCAATGCTTATCAAGTAAATATATGATTATTATTTTAATATTAAATAATAATTAATTAAAACCTTGCGCTCTTTATAAGTTTACCATGTTCATACCACGTATTATAGTTATTTCCTATCAATGACGGTAAATTATCCATTCGATGGAATTTACCATCGTCATCTATCCATTTCATTTCATAAATTCCTGTATAACGATTATATTCTATACTATTTGGAAATAAATTATTATCAATCGTTCTGATATACGTATCAACATCTACTCCTTTTATTTTCGTAAAGTTATTTATCACTCCTTCAAAATCAACACAAAAGTAGAAAGCTTCCCCGGAAGCTCCTATTCCAATTTCAAAATATTCCATTTCTTAACAAGATTAAATTTTTAAATACAAAAAATATATAGTAGTTTATAAAAAAATATTTTATATAATAAAATGAGCGATATAAATAAGGAAAGAGATAGATTAGAAAATAAACTCGTCCAAACTGGTTATGTTGGGTCGGCCGGCGTACCTTATAATAAGAACAGTCCGTATTCTACAATAAATCTCACAGTAAATAAGTCTCTTTACAAGAGTTCCAACGATGTTAGTTATTACAAAAAGGTAAATGAACCAATCCCTTTGGAAAATAACGAAGAAAAATAAATTAAGAATTAAATATTTCCTCATAAACAAAACTATTTGATTCTTTCAACATTCTAACAATGCTAGCATCGGTAGGATGACAATCATTACCATATTTAATAATAGATTGACACATACAAACCTGTACTTTATTTCTTATTTTTCCAATATACATAAAACCAAAATTGTCACGTTTACCAAAATTTAATATAACAAATTTGGATAAATTCTCACGACGAACATTATGAAACTCCGATCGTAGATCGTCGTGAGACTTCAACGTATCATAGATACGATCAATTAGATTAGCTTTTTGCTTTATTAAAACTTTTAATAAATCACTTTCGTTCTCGACTGTATCACATAATTTCATAAATTCCAAGTTTATCGTTCTGTATTATAAGAGTAGAACAGTTATTTACACTACACGTATACTGATCTGAAAGTTCAATTTGAATAGTATTACTATTATACATAGATGTAATATCTTTCAACGCTTCTTCTTCGCTATCAAAAGGAGCATTGCTTACTGTGACTTTGAAATTCATATTTTAAGGTAACAACTTGTCTTAAAATCTTTTTAATAATCAAAATTATTAAAAAATATAAATATATAAAAAATTACTTAATCATCTGCAGCTACTGTTTTTACTTTTCGTTCCTTTTTCTTTTCTTTCTTGGGAGAAGACGGAGCTTCTACTACTTCCTCTTCAGGTTCTTTTCGAAGAAGTGAACCCTGAGGTTCTCTGTCATCGTCAGATCCTTGAATACTATTCGTATCGTTATTTTCAAAAGGATTTTGAGCAATCTTCAACTTGGACTCGCCGACAGGTCGAGATAGAAGCTTCTTTGCACTGCTTTCGATTACATCTACATAAGCTTCATATAGTTTGACTTGAAGCTTGATTTTATCACCGACATAAATAGATTCAATCTTGACTGCTGCTTTAGTATTGCATCTCTTTCCCTTGAGATCAAACGGTTCAATCTCTTTGTCATCTTGTTGATCATAAAACTTTGTCAAAATTTTGTTTTCCTTTTTACTTTCAATTAGCTTGGGATAAAGCGTAGGACCTCTGTCATCTACAATCTTTCCATCCACGCGTTTGTAATAAAGCGGGTTAAACTTTTTCAAGTCACTCTTTTCCAAATCATGTTTTGCAATTTCTTCGCGTACAACTAGTACATGCTTTTTGCAGCTTTCTACTACTGCATTAAACGTTTCAAGCCATTCTTTCTGAGCCGGAGAAGGTCCTTCTCTACCCCAAAGAGTAAGAGAAAAGGTATGACCGTTTACTTTTTGAGTTTGTTGATCCTTGTTTTCAGATACTCCAAAAGAGAAACATGATTCGGTAGGAAATACCAAATCTCCAATAGTGCCGTCAGCATTCTTAGTTTTGACGTTAATTCTATAATACTTGATAGGAGGATTTGAATTCGGTACATTACTTGCGTTGGGTTTTGCGAAAACTAGATTTTGGACTTTATAGCCAGAGGCCGATGTTAGTTGCGTGTTATTCATTTCTTTATAAAAGACAGACTTTAAATGCAATTCAATTTTATTTTTTGTTTTTATCTTTTTCAACCTGAACAGAGCCCTGCATGCTATTGAGACACGCAAATAAACATTTCTTGGGTTTAATATTGATTGTAACTTCTTTTTTATCTACACTAACAAACGCATCGATCATACTGGATAAAAATTCAAACGATAATCCCTCAGATGAAGAAGGGTGTTCATCTCGATATCTTTGAAATACTCTTGTTACTAATTCTTTACGTTGAGGACCTTTTATCCCAGGAACTCTAGCAGCCACTTGCATTAGACTTAGACACGCTGATACATAATTAAGCATTGTTAATTCTCCTCCGTTTAGAATAGTTTTTAATTCTTCATACGACGTATCGACATGCTGATCTAAACTAATTTCCATATTACTCATTTATTTCCGATATAAATATATTTAAGCTAAAATAGTTTGTATTTCTTTTAAATTTTTAAAAGAAAGTAAATTATAAAGTTTAAAGAGATTTAATTTTTTCATAGAAATCTAGTGCTTTAGGATGAGCCTTGATTCTTGAAAAATCAATTCCTGATAACGATAATCCTTCTATTTTTCTTACACGAGATAATGCTACGTATGCTTGGCCGTATTCAAATATATTTGTCAGATCCAACTCAACAAAATCTAGAGTAGAACCTTGGATCTTGTGAATTGTAAATGCCCATGCGAGTTTTAGTGGTATTTGTTTAATTGTCATGATTAGTTCTCCGTCTTCTTCAAAGTTCCAAACGTTAAAATCTACAATTTCTTCTCTTCCTTCTAAAAATTTTACAACTGGTCTATCTTGAATAAAGCTTGTAATTATACCTCTACTGCCGTTTACTAAACCTCCTTCCGTGTCAATATTATATACAAGCATAACCTGTGCTCCTACGCAGAGTTGAATTTCATCTGAAAATAAACAATTTTTCTTGTATTTTTCTACGATTTTTTCTCTGTTATACAAAGATCCGTAGTATTTACAGTTCATTTTAAATTGATATATATCCCTATCATCGTCCAGCAATTTATCAAGTTCTTTGTTATTAATATCGTCAACTTTACTATTTGTAGAATAAAGTTTAGTAGGTTTAATTCCAGAGTTATTTTCTAATTTTGCTCCAACTCTGGATTGAAGTAAGTTTTTACTTTCTTTACTTATTTTTCCTAATCTAAGTTCATTTAAACAAGTTTGAAAGGAAACATCTGTTTGTCTTATAATTTCGGTCAATTCTATTATATTTGTAATACATTTATTCCATGATTCTGCTTCAAAACAAAGTTTGGTACTTTCAACTACAGGTAATTGAAAGAAATCTCCAGTAAGAATGAGTTGTATTCCTCCAAAAGGTTTATCGTTCTCTCTTAACATTCTCGCCAATACTTCAAGTTTATCAAACAAATCAGGAGATAACATTGATACTTCGTCGATAATCAAAGTTGCAACTTTTTTCCAAATCTTTTTCTTCTTTGGATTGCGTTGTATCATATCGTACAAATAATCTATCGAGCCAGTACCTAGACCAATTCCTAAAAACGAATGAAGAGTATTTCCTCCTATTAAAAGAGCAGAAACACCGGTAGTGCTTGTCATTCCTATTAGTTTCTTTGTATGAAAAGTTGATCGATAAAGTTTAATTAATAGACTTTTCCCAACTCCTCCTGGTCCAGTTATAAATATATTTTCACCGCTGACCATTAGATCCATGGCTTTTCTTTGACAATCTGTCAAATTATCAAGATATACACTCATTATTTTATAAATGAAATACAAGTTTTATATTTCATTTTTAAATATTCTGCTTCCATTTATCCAATATTCTTGACGTTGTGGAAATTCATTGATATATATAATAGCTGGTAAAAGTCTACTGTTTTCATCTCTGTCATCTCTATGCAATTTTCCATTCTTCCACCATGCTTTAATTCCTTTGCTGTATATACCAGCTGGTAGCGTAAATCCATTTTCATCTTTGTCATCTCTGTGTTTGTTACCGTTTATCATCCATTCCTGACTTCCATCACTCCATATATCAGCAGGTAAAACTCTACCGTTTTCATCACGATCATTCCTATGTTTTTTACCGTTTCTGTACCAATGCCGACCTCCGTCGCTAGTTATAACAGCCGGCAAAACTCTGCCGTTTTCGTCTCTTTCATCTCTGTGAGGCTCTCCGTTCTTTAACCATTCCTGTCTTTCGTCACTTATTACGTAAGCCGGTAAAGTATATTTACCATCTTTACATTCTTGATGTATCCAGGAGAATACTTTAGTAAAAGTAGAATCACCGTCGGTGTCATCATCGTATTCATCAACATGGGATTGCATAGAAAAAGCTCCCCGCTGATTTAATCTATTGTATAAACAAGCAGAGTTTAAACTAATAAAACTATTACTCTTGAAACGTATAAACTGTAACATATTAACATATAATTTAATTTTAATATTTATTTCATTTTTGAAAACGTATTGTCGTCGTAATAGATTGTACTGTTAAAAGTAACTCTCTTTTTTAATCCCTGTATCTTTTCCAATCTCTTAATTTTCCTAGTTCTTGTAGATTTTTTATTTTTCATAAATAGATACAATAAGATTGCTAAAGAAATAAAAAAGACGATCAACGAATACCGAAACATTTATTTAAAAAAGGAATCTTTTCTTAAAAATGGTATACGATACTATTAATGAAAGAGAAAAAATTACCAATTTCACTCCTTACTATGAGAAAGAGTTTTACCATGTGCCAACTGATAGAGCTACATTAGGAGCAGTTCTTATGGTAAAGAACGAAAAGAAGAGAATACATGTATCTCTTAATAGTTTAATTGGATTTATCGATTGTTTAATTATCTATGATACTGGAAGTATCGATAATACAAAAGAAATAATAATCTCTTTTTGCGAAACGAATAAAATCAACTTGTATATGATAACTGGAGAATTTACAGATTTTGCTTCTTCTAGAAATGTTGTTCTTGATTATGCTGAAACTAAAGATTGTACTTTTTTACTTCTTATGGATTGTAACGATGAATTACGAGGAGGAGAAAAATTAAAACAGTTTATTCAAACACATAAAGATGCTAATCATAACTCATATCTATTTTGTCAGCAATGGTATACGGGAGGAGTTGATAAATACTTTAATGTTAGATTTCTACGAAATAAAAAGAATCTTAGATATAACGGTGTTGTACACGAATATATTAATTCTCCAAAAGATCCTGCAATAGTTTATAGAATATCAGAAGAAATATATTTATATCAAGATAGAACACAGGACGATGATAAAAGTGGTAAACGATTTGCAAGAGATAAAGTTTTATTATACGGCGAATATAAAAAGAATCCCAAAGATGCTCGTACTGTATTCTATCTCGCGCAAACCTGCGCTTGCTTAGGACAAAACGATGAAGCACTTTACTACAATAGGGTTCGTAGAGACATGAAAGATGGTTTTCTTGAAGAAAGATTTCATTCCAATATTAGGGAAGGAGATCTTAGAGAAAAACTTGAACATTCTTGGTATGATCAATTAATAGCATATTTTCATTCTTTAGAAATATTTCCGCTACGATTAGAACCGTACATAAGATGTGTAAAATACTATAGAGATAAAAATTGGAAACTTGCCTTTTATTTTGCTAATATTTGTATGCAATTAAACTATCCAGACGATTGTATTTTATTCGTAGATAAAAAAGCGTACGATTATGAGCGATATCACTATATGGGGATAGTTGGTTTTTATGCGAATAAACTTAAAGAAGGAAAAGAAGGTTGTACTAAAGCAGTGGAACACAGCAATTTTGACGTGGATAAGAATAATCTAAAAATCTACAGCGAATACGAGAATAAAGAAATTACTGTGAAAAACGATTTTCCGGAAGATTATGTATTTATGGAAGATATGATAATAGAAACAAAAGATCCGTTGCATTTAAAATCTCCCAGAGAATTATATTATATCACAAAGTTTTATGTAAAAGAGAAAAAATACGAAGACGCGTTATACACTGTAAGAAGAATAACAAAGAATAAAAGTGATTACAAAGAAGAAAAATTTTATTCTTTTCTATTAGAAGCAGAAATTAGAAAAAATTTAGATCATTCGTGGGATGATATACTTGTTTCTTATATTCAAGCGATGGAGATTTTTCCCGAAAGAATTGAACCTTTTATAAAAGTAGCAGAACATTACACCGCTGAAAAACAATGGGTTTTAGCATTCTTCTTTTTAGAAATTGCCTGTTCTCTTCCTTTACCGGATAAAAGAATAAAGATGATAGATTTGAATTTATATAGTTATACAAGATGGCATATGATGGGAATTGTGGGTTTTTATTCAGGGAAATTTGAACAGGGTAAAACCGCGTGTATTAAAGCTATCAAGGAAAAGAATAATGATATTGATAGAAAGAATTTTACGTTTTATATAGAAAAAGATAAAACCGCGCGTAGCAAGAAAGATGATTTTTTTGACAGAATATATAGGTACTTGCAAGGCAAAGATCCAGATGAAAAGAAAGAAGTAATTATGAAACAGGTGGAAAAGTTGTGGAACGAAAGGGGTAATATTGGAATATTCGCAGAAAATTAAATATATTTACTTACATATATTATTGGCAATTACCAATAAAGATTCTGCATCTGGACGACTATTTGGATCAATCTTTAACATTTGTAATATCAAGTTTCTAAGGGGGTCAAATTGGTTGGTTCCAAATTCGATGGCAAATTCGCTATATAATTTATTGACACGTGCCCTTATTTGTGAATCGGTAGCACTCGTGAGAAAATTTTTTAATTTATTATTGTCAAATTTATACCATAAATCTTGTCCGAAAAGAATAGAACAAAAAACTATTCCAGTAGCCCATATATCTGCTTTCTTGAACGGCATATTTTCCTCGTGATTAAATCGTTCTGGTGGTAAAAATTGTAAAGTACCAGATACTTTGCTTAAACAATTTTGATCGTCAAGAGAACACGAACCTCCGAAATCAATAAATTTAACATTTCCATTCTTATCGATTAGAATATTCTCTTCCTTTATATCTCTATGAACAATATTTAGAGAATGCAAGAGTTTTAATCCTTCTAATAAAGAAGTTATTATCTTGCACTTGTCTTTTAGTGTTAAACTTAGAAAGTTTTTATTTAGATGTTCAAATAAGTCAGAGCTATTTGGTATATATTCTAATTCAATGTAAACATATTTATTATATTTCAACACTTTACGTATACACGTAAAATACTGTCTACAATTTTGTTTAATTTTTCTTAAAATTGTAACTTCCTGTTGATCGAATACATCTAAATGTATTCGTTTTACTAAAGTATGAAAACCGCCATCTGTTTTACCAAGATAGACAGAACCAAAACTTCCTGATCCTATTAAATACCAATTATCTATACTAGGAAATAATCTCTTGAGATCGTTTAAAATTGTTGATGATATTTCCACGTTTTCACCCTTCTCATCTGAATCTCGTTGTGAGTTAGTTTCCCAACTACCCATATCTGTATCATCCGAGTCCATTATTTATTAATTCATATTAATAAATAATTTTTAATAGAAATCTTCCATTCCTCTAGGAACAGTCTTTATACTAAACGTACGGGGAAGAGTTTTACTCTTGTTAGTTTTATGATAAGCAACAGTTTTAGCATCGGTCAAGTATTGTTCCAATGTCTTTGACGGGTGAGTTTCTGTAACATTACGTTTCACAAAATTGTGAGAAGCTTTGATCTTGAACGACATTTATTTAGGGCAATATCTTTTTTTAAATCGTTAAATAGAATATATTCTTAAATAAATGTCTTATTGTGGTCCATCTTCTCAATCGTTAAATATGATACATATGTACGATTTTGCTGATTTACGTTCGTGTGAACCTCCTAAATTTGTTCCTAATGAAAAATCTTTAATGTGGTATATAACCAACAACTCTGAGCTCAGTAAATTTAAACGAATAATTGACAGAGCAAATCTTTTTCCAACTCTTTCTAATATACAAGGAAATTGTACTCTATTTATTCCCACCAACGCGTATCTTGAAAATTATAACGAAGACTTCTTTTCGAGACTAGACGTTGGATCGGCAAGACAAATTGTAAATTGTACAGTTATAGATCGTTTTATCGATAAAGATATTATTACAGCTCTTCCGGTAGGATATTACACTACAAGAAATAAACAAAATAGAATGTATGTAACTAATATTTCTGGTCAGACAGAACTTAACGATCGCGCAAGAATCGTACAGTATAATATTTGTTTAAATAATGGTATGATTCATATCATTGACAATTTACTCATTCCTACAGAATGTCATTATCTAAATTAACCTCTAATAATCTTTTTCATAAATTCTTCTTTAGTGTATATCGGTATACCGATATCTCGAGCTTTTTTAACCTTTGTTGTTTCTTGCCCATTCTTACTGTTAACCACTATTCCACTTGTATTCTTTGACACCGAGTCGGTTACAGTTCCTCCTCTATTCTTAATTTCATCTTGTAAAGAAACATCCCTAAAGCCAGAAAATACAAATTTCTTTCCAATCAGATCGTTTGAAACTCTAGTATCTTTTGTTATACTTATGTATTTTTTAATCTTTTTCATAAATAGTCTAGCATATTTGAGATTATCAACAATTTTACACGCCATAATCTCTGAAAATCCTTCCACTTTTGATACTTTTACAATCAACTCTTCTCTGCTTCTTTTATCATCCAACAAATCTGGATAGTATTGAAATAAAACTTCAAGACGTTTAGTTCCAACTCCAAATCCAAATACTGAAGAAGCTGATAATAAAAGAGGAAGCTTGACATTCTGCAATCCCGCATGAATATTGTCATAAACTCTTTTTACAGTTTTTTCTTTAAAGGTAGGAATTTCTGACAATCTCTCTTCGTCGGCTTCAAGAATTTTAAATAATGTATTCAATCCACTTTCGTACATTTTCTTTACTGTGGCACTTGACACCTGTTTAATATTTAATTTCTCAAAAAAATTAGTCAAAACTTTTATACAAATTTCATTGTCACAAGTACTATCGTTCTTTTCTACCAAGATGTTTGTATTTGTTTTATCCCAAATAAAATTCTTTGGCATCGAAGCAGATGTACCTTTTACCACCTCTACAATATACGGTATTACTTCTTTGCTTCTTGTAATTCGAATTAGAGTTCCAGGACCTATTTCATTGTCTACAATATATTTAGCATTATGAGCGGTTGCTCTAGAAATTGTTACTCCTGAAAGATCAATAGGATCAAAGATAACTACCGGTTTAAGTTGTCCCCATCTACTAATTTTCCATTCAACTTCTTGAACCATTGTTTCTACGATGTTCTCTTCAAGATTCATCTTGAATGCCAGCATATATTCTGGATTATCTGATGTATTTCTATCGTACATGATATTAGGTTGTATTATTATTCCATCAATTTCGAATTTATACGTTTTCTTGAAATCTAAAAGAATAAGTATCAAAGAATCAATATTTATATCTTTCATCATCTTGTATTTAACAACTTTGAAGCCTAGATTCTTTAATGCAATCAATTGATTTTCGGGAGATGGCATAGTATGCTCCCCTACTATTTCATATGTCACAAAATTAATATCATTTATTCCCTTTCTAAGAGTTTTACCTCCGATTAATCCTGCTACCATATTCCTTGGATTTCTATATGTTTCAGAATACGATTGGCTAAATACATCTTTTTTCATTATTAATTCTCCCCTTATTGAGATATCCTCTTTTAATTCAGGAAGATTTAAATATTTACTTA
>Ga0105050_10008760_pt1 | contig 11546 bp, 8 predicted proteins | sample FRY01_FD_78088 | JGI IMG/M metagenome (GOLD analysis project Ga0105050, IMG submission 78088) | Freshwater microbial communities from Lake Fryxell liftoff mats and glacier meltwater in Antarctica - FRY-01 | ecosystem: Environmental > Aquatic > Freshwater > Ice > Glacier meltwater ... | reverse complement strand
TCAATTACTTTATTTTCTTGCGGAGAGAGCGGGATTCGAACCCGCGGTACAGTTACCCGTACGTCAGTTTAGCAAACTGGTGGTTTCAGCCACTCACCCATCCCTCCAATGTTCAATGAACGGAGGCAAAAGTATAAATTAATTTATTTAAAAATCGTTTTTTTTGAAAAATTTAAGCGTAATAATCAAAATTTCCTTTTTCACCGTTAATTGTCACTTGTTTCTTGTCTGAATATTCAACTACACCAATGATTTTAGCTTCAATACCAAAGGATTCAGCAATCGCAATTAAACTAGGCGCAATTGCCTCAGGAACATATAATTCCATCCTGTGGCCCATATTGAAAACTTTGTACATTTCTTCCCAACTAGTACCAGATTCCTTTTGAATCATTTCAAATAAAGGAGGAACTGGAAATAAATTATTTTTTACAATTCGTAATTCTTCTATAAAATGCAACACTTTCGTTTGTGCCCCACCAGAACAGTGAACCATTCCATGAATTTGTTCGCGGTGTGCCTCTAACATTTTTTTAATTACTGGAGCATAGGTTCTCGTTGGAGAAAGCACTAATTTTCCTGCGTTTATAGGTGATCCTTCGATTTCGTCTAGTAATTCTTTTGAACCACTATAAACTAAATCATTGGGGATATTTGGATCAAAACTTTCTGGAAATTCTTTTGCCAGCGATTTCGAAAAAACATCGTGTCGAGCACTTGTCAACCCATTGCTTCCCATTCCGCCGTTATATTCTTTTTCGTAAGTTGCCTGACCATAAGAGGACAGACCAACAATTACATCTCCAGGTTGAATCCGGTCATTTGAAATCACGTCTGATTTACGCATTCTACAAATTACGGTTGAGTCAACGATAATGGTACGAACTAAATCGCCAACATCAGCTGTTTCGCCGCCTGTTGAATGAATGTCGATGCCATGTGAACGCAATTCAACTAATAAATCTTCCGTTCCATTGATGATAGCGGAAAGTATTTCTCCAGGAATTAAATTTTTATTTCTGCCAATTGTGGATGAAAGTAAAATCGGTCCTGTTGCTCCAACACACAATAAATCGTCAATATTCATGATTAAGGCATCTTGTGCAATTCCTCGCCAAACAGACAAATCACCTGTTTTTTTCCAATACATATAAGCCAAAGAAGATTTTGTGCCAGCTCCGTCCGCGTGCATTACAATACAATAATCAGGGTCGCCCGTTAAATAATCGGGAACAATTTTACAAAATGCTTTAGGAAATAAACCTTTGTCAATGTTTTTGATGGCGTTATGCACATCTTCTTTTCCAGCAGAAACTCCGCGAGATTGGTAACGTTTATCGGACATATTTTTAATTGAGCGGTAAAGTTAGAAATTTGAATTGTCTTCGACGTTTTGGGCTTCCAATTCTTTTAAGATTTTCTGAACATCTCCTTCGGTTGCCGTTAGTTTTCCTTTACAAATTCGAATTAGTTCAGTTGCACGTTTTACTTTTTGCGCCAATTCATCGACGTTGATTTGCCCATCTTCCATATCGGAAACGATTTCTTGCAGTTCATCAAAAGCCTCTTGATAATTTATTTCTGTCATGTTTAAAAAAGAAACTAAGGTAAGAAAAATTAATCCAATTTCCAGCAAAAAATCAGGCGCTATTCTTTCTAGTGATTTAGTAAGGAGGGTATTTTAATCAATTAATTTGAATAATATCTCAGTTTTTTAAATTGCTATTTGCATAGCTAACTATAAAAACATACTTTTGCCAGCTAATATTTTTAATAAATTAACAAATCAGTATGGAATCAATGATGATTTATGTGCCAATATTAATGGCAATTATCGGATTGCTATTTATGGCAATTAAACGAGCTTGGGTTTTAAAGCAAGACGCTGGAGATGGAAAGATGAAAGAAATTTCAGATTATATCTATGAAGGAGCACTCGCTTTTCTTAAAGCAGAATATAGATTATTGGCAATATTTGTGGTTATAGCAAGTTTTGTTTTAGCAGGAATTACTTTTATCCCTGGTGTTCAAACACATTTATTAATAGTTGTTGCCTTTATCTTTGGAGCTTTCTTTTCGGCACTTGCAGGAAACATGGGTATGAAAATCGCAACAAAAACTAACGTAAGAACTACACAAGCCGCTCGTACAAGTTTGCCACAAGCATTAAAAGTTTCTTTTGGTGGTGGAACTGTAATGGGACTTGGTGTTGCTGGTTTAGCAGTTTTAGGGCTAACAGGATTTTTTATCATATTATACAATCTTTTCATGGGCGGTGTTTGGACAAATACTGAAGACATGACTAAATTATTAGAAACATTAGCCGGTTTCTCTCTTGGAGCAGAATCTATCGCTTTGTTTGCCCGAGTTGGCGGTGGTATTTATACTAAAGCTGCCGATGTTGGTGCTGATTTAGTGGGTAAAGTGGAAGCTGGAATTCCAGAAGATGACCCTCGTAATCCTGCTACAATTGCAGATAACGTTGGTGATAACGTTGGTGATGTTGCCGGGATGGGTGCCGATTTATTCGGTTCTTATGTGGCTACAGTTCTTGCTGCTATGGTTCTTGGTAACTATGTGATTAAAGATATGGGTGGAAGTATTCCCGATGCTTTTGGCGGAATTGGTCCAATTTTATTGCCAATGTCAATCGCTGGTTTCGGAATTTTATTCTCAATAGTTGGAATGTTAGTGGTTAAAATATCAGATGATAATGCGAAAGAAGCACAAGTTCAAAAAGCATTAAATATCGGAAACTGGGTTTCTATTGCCTTAACTGCTGTAGCATGTTTCTTCTTAGTACAATGGATGTTACCAGCTACGATGAAAATGGCTTTCTTTGGTGAAGGTTTACAATATATTTCTTCAATGCGTGTTTTTTATGCAACGCTAATTGGATTATTTGTAGGTGGTGCAATTTCATCTGTAACTGAATATTATACAGGTTTGGGAACAGGTCCAGTTTTGAAAATTGTTCAAAAATCTTCAACTGGTGCAGGTACAAACGTAATCGCTGGTTTAGCTACTGGAATGATTTCAACCTTCCCAACGGTATTGTTATTCGCTGCTGCAATTTGGTCAACGTATGCTTTAGCTGGTTTTTACGGTGTGGCTTTGGCTGCTTCTGCAATGATGGCAACAACCGCAATGCAGTTAGCAATCGATGCTTTCGGTCCAATTTCTGACAACGCTGGTGGTATTGCTGAAATGAGTGAATTGCCGAAAGAAGTAAGAATGCGTACAGACATTTTGGATTCAGTTGGAAACACAACTGCTGCAACTGGAAAAGGTTTTGCAATCGCTTCCGCTGCTTTGACTTCTTTAGCTTTATTTGCTGCTTATGTAACGTTCACAGGAATTGACGGAATCAACATCTTTAAAGCACCTGTATTGGCAATGTTATTTGTTGGTGGGATGATTCCAGTTGTATTTTCTGCATTGGCAATGAATTCAGTTGGCAAAGCTGCGATGGACATGGTTTACGAAGTACGACGTCAGTTCAAAGAAATTCCTGGAATCATGGAAGGAACGGGAAAACCTGAATATGGTAAATGTGTTGAGATTTCTACAAAAGCGGCATTACGTGAAATGATGCTACCAGGAGTTTTGACAATCGGTTTTCCTATTGCAATCGTTTTATTAGGTAAATTAGTTTACATGAATGCTTCTGACTCCAACGCGATAGTAGCTGAAATGTTAGGAGGTTATATGGCTGGTGTTACGGTATCTGGTGTACTTTGGGCAGTGTTCCAAAACAATGCTGGTGGTGCTTGGGACAATGCTAAGAAATCATTCGAGGCGGGTGTTGAAATCAATGGTGAAATGACATTTAAAGGTTCTGATGCTCATAAAGCAGCGGTAACAGGTGATACGGTTGGTGATCCATTTAAAGACACTTCAGGACCTTCAATGAATATCTTAATAAAATTAACCTGTTTAATAGGTTTAGTAATCGCTCCAATCTTAGGAAGTGGACAAGAAGGTGAAAACAAAGTCGCTGATTGTGGGACTAAGTGTGAGATGAAAGGCGAGCATTGTTCGGACAAAATAGCTTGTCAAGAAGGAACAGCATGTCACGTTAAAGCGATGAAATGTGATATGTCTGAATGTTCAAAAATGACAAAAGACGAATGTATGGCAATGTGTAAAACGAAAGGTTGTTCTGATGAAGAGAAAGCAATCTGTATGGCTTATTACGACGAAAATGGGAAATGGAAAGGTGCAGAATAAAAAAAGTTTGTCATAAAAAAACAGTAATTTAAACTCAATAAATCGAAAAAGCCATCTGTATTCCTGATGGCTTTTTTAGTGTCTAAAATTTAAGTTGGAAGCTATATTTTTTTAAATCAGAATAAAATAGAATTGATGAATTGATTGTCGATGAAAAATCAACTAGGAACCATTGGTAGTAATGTATTTAGATTGATTTAAGGCGTTTTATATCTAAAATGTCACAATCTATTGTTTTACTGATTTTATCCTTTTACTTCACGGCTATAAACTGTTCAAAGTGCTTACTTTCACTAATATGTTTTTATTTCAAAATGAATATTTACAAAAAAAAAGAGCTAACTTTTTAGGTTAGCTCTTTTGTAAAATGAATTAATTTAAAGGGTTAATTATTGAGTAAGTTCACTCACTTTTTCTTCAGTTTTAGTATTTTTAGAATTAACTTCAAACTGATTTGATGTGTTGTTTTTCCCATCGGCTTTTAATGCATTATCGCCAGCAAAGAAGGTTTTATGGTCATCGCCTAAATTAGAACCTGCCATTCTTTGATGTTTTACACAAGCAACACCTTTGCGGATTTCTTGTCTTTGCACGTCTTTGACATAAGCTAACATTCCAGCCTCTCCAAAATAACCCTCTGTTAAGTCATTCATGTGCAAGGCAGTTGTGTGGTAAGTTGGCAAAGTGATTAAATGGTGAAAAATACCTGCATCTCTTGCGCCGTCTTTTTGGAACGTTTTAATTTTTTCATCAGCACGAAGCGACAATGTTGTAGTGTCATATTGTACGTCCATCAAATTCGTTTTATCATAAGCTGACATATCTTCACCTTCAGAAAGCATTTCATCATAAGCTTGACTACGGAAGTTTAAAGTCCAGTTAAAAGAAGGCGAATTATTGTAAACCAATTTTGCATTTGGTACAACTTCTCTTATTCTATTTACCATGTTTGCAATTTGTTTCACGTTTGGAGTTGGAGTTTCAATCCATAATAAATCTGCTCCATTTTCAAGACTTACTATACAATCAAGAACAACTCTATCGATATTCGAGCCTTCTTTAAATTGATATAAACCATTTGAAAGTCTAACGGGACGTACTAATTTACCATCTCTTTTAAGTAAAACATCGTCTTCTTTTGCATCGGAAATCGAAATTTCTTCTGCCTCAACGAAAGCTAAATATTGTGAAGCTAAATCACCTGGTTCTTGACTTACAGGAAGTTTTTGTGTTAAGCTAGCACCCTCAGAATCTGTTCTTGCTACGATAATTCCATCCTCAATTCCCAACTCTAAAAACGCATAGCGAACAGCATTTAATTTAGCTATAAAATCTTCATGAGGCACTGTAACTTTTCCATCTTGGTGTCCACACTGTTTTGCATCAGAAACTTGATTTTCAATCTGAATTGCACAAGCTCCAGCTTCAATCATTTTTTTGGTTAACAAATAAGTTGCTTCTTCGTTTCCAAATCCAGCATCAATATCTGCAATAATAGGAACGATATGTGTTTCAAAGTTGTCGATTAGATTTTGCACATCTTCTCCTTTTTCAAGTCGTCTAAATAAGTCATTTAACTCAATTGCATCTGCTTGTCGCAGGAAATCATAAATTTCATTTATCAAAGATGGAACTGAAGTTTTTTCGTGCATTGATTGATCGGGTAATGGTCCAAATTCTGAACGCAATGCAGCAACCATCCAACCAGAAAGATAAATATATTTTTTGCTTGTTGTATGATGGTGTTTTTTGACAGCAATCATATTTTGTTGAGCAACAAAACCATGCCGCAGCCAAGTGATTGTGTGTATTGAGAAGAATCAGCATCGTATTCTTCCATGTCTTTTCTCATAATTGCAGCTGTGTATTTAGCGATATCTAAACCAGTTTTAAACCGATTTTGTGTCACCATTCTCGCTGCACTTTCAGGACTTATTGCATCCCATGTTTTACCGTACTTAGATTTAAGGTCTCTCACAGTTTGTAAGGCTGAGCTGTAATTGCTTTGTGTTAAATTTTTCATAAATTTGTTTCGATTATTAGGGTTATTCTAGATTTTGATAATTAGGTCTCGTACACTATTGGCGTAGTTGCGAGACATTTTTTAAATATATTGATACGCAGGAAGCGTTAAAAACTCTTCAAATTCTTCTGAAACAACCAATGTGTCAAAAAGGTCAATGGCAGTTTTGAATTTTGTGTTTTCGATGGTGTTGTCGTCAAGTTCGGAAGTGATTTTTTTAACTTCATCATTTAACAAGGCTTTATACAATTCAAGGTCGAATTTTCTTCCATCTTCGAGTTTCACTTCGTTTTTTAACCATTGCCAAACTTGAGTTCTAGATATTTCTGCTGTTGCTGCATCTTCCATTAAATTATAAAGTGCCACCGCTCCGTGACCTCTTAACCAAGCCTCAGTGTACAAAATACCAACATTAATATTTTTTCTTATCCCATCTTCTGTGACAGTCCCTAGCGGTGTTTCAACCAAGTTTTGTTCTGTGATGTGTACGTCATCTCGCGTCACTTGCAATTGATTTGGTGTTGGCATGTGCTTGTTGAATTCAGCCATTGCAATTTCTACCAAAGCAGGGTGTGCTACCCAAGTGCCATCATGGCCATTTTTAACTTCGCGTTCTTTATCTTTTCTTACCTTTTCTAAAGCAGCAAGGTTAGCTGTTTCGTCATTTTTGATCGGAATTTGTGCCGCCATTCCACCAATTGCAAGAATACCTCTTTTGTGACAACGTTGAATTACCAATTTTGAATACGCATCCATAAAAGGTGATGTCATGGTTACTTGGTCGCGATTTGGAACGACAAAATTAGGGTGATTTCTAAATTTCTTGATGTAGGAGAAGATGTAATCCCAGCGTCCGCAATTCAAGCCAACGATATGTTCTCTTAGCTCATAAATTAATTCATCAAGTTGAAAACTTGCTGTAATTGTTTCGATTAAAACCGTTGCTTTAAATGTTCCTATTGGAATCTCTAAGTATTCTTGAGCAAAAGTAAAAACCTTGTTCCACCAACGAGCTTCTAAATAATGTTCCAATTTCGGTAAGTAAAAATAAGGAGCTGTTCCGTTATTCAGTAACGTTTTTGTGTTGTGGAATACGTATAACCCAAAATCAACCAAACTGCCAGATGTTTCTTCTTCATTAATTAAAATATGTCTTTCATTTAAATGCAAACCTCTAGGTCTAACAAGTAAAACTGCAGTTTCTTTATTTAAGTTGTACGATTTGTTTCGCTCTGTATCGGTTAAAGAAATGGTTTTTTTGTTGGCATCAATTAAATTTTGTTGACCTTCAATCGCATTTTTCCAAGTTGGTGAATTGCTATCTTCTAAGTCTGCCATAAATGTTTTTGCACCTGAATTAAGCGCATTGATAATCATTTTTCTGTCAACTGGCCCTGTAATTTCAACTCTTCTATCTTGTAAATCGGTTGGAATTGATCCTGCTTTCCAATCTGACTCCCTGATTTCTTTCGTTTCACTCGGAAATGAAGGAAAATTTCCGCTATCAAAAAAAGTTTGTTGCTCAATTCTACTCTCTACAAGTTGCAGTCTTTCCGCATTGAAATTTTCATGAAGCGCTACAAGAAATGCAAGGGCTTCATCCGTTAGAATTTCAGGATAATACGTCTTAACCTCTTTTGAAAAGTTAATTTTCGATTGTTATAAAATAGTGCTTTCCATAGTTTAGAATTTTATAGCACAATATTAAAACAAATATTTTGAATTTAGTGAACGTTCGCTAAATATTTTTTTTCGCTAGAAATTAAAGTTTGCAAAATTCCTTATCTTTGTTTCTATGGAAGAAGATTATATTAAACTAATTTTTGGATTAAAGTTAAAGCAGATAAGGAATGAAAAGAATTTGTCCTTATTCGGATTATCTAAACTTACGGGTTTATCAAAATCGTACTTAAATGAAATTGAAAACGGAAAAAAATATCCAAAGCCAGATAAAATCGCCATTCTTTCCGAAAAGTTAGATGCCACTTATGATCAAATGGTTTCTTTAAAATTGGACAAAAATTTAGCTCCGATTGGTAATTTATTGCAATCTAAAGTTCTCAAGGAAATCCCCTTAGAACTTTTTGGTATAAAGGAAAGTAACTTAATCGATATCGTCGCAAATGCGCCAGTTAAAGTCAATGCGTTTATAAATACGGTCATCGAAATTGCACAAAATTACAATTTCAGCAGAGAAAGCTTTTTTCTTGCTTCAGTCCGTTCTTTTCAAGAAGCAAACAATAACTATTTTGACGATTTGGAGCAAGGCGTTTTGAAGTTTTCAAAAGCTTATCAAATTGATTTAAATAAAACAATTACTTCTGAAGATTTGAAAGAAATTTTATTGGAAGAATTTGGATATATCATCAAAGAAAATGAACTGAATAAATTTGAAGCTTTAGGAAATTTAAGATCTGTTTTGGTTCCAAAAACCAATACACTTTTACTTGCTAACAACATAGATGAAGCGCAACGTACCTTTATTTATGCAAAAGAGTTAGCATATAATTTTTTAAAAATTAGTGAGCGTTTATATACGTTTCCATGGATTAAATTTAAAACTTTTGATCAAGTATTAAATAATTTTTATGCGTCTTACTTTGCAGGAGCACTCATACTTCCAAGTTCAAAAATCAAAGTACAATTAGCTGAAATTTTTGAAAAATCGACATTTGAAAAGCAAGCGTTTTTAAAATCGATTGAATACTTTAATGCTTCACCAGAATCCTTTTATCAACGTTTAACTAACGTGTTGCCAAAAGAATTTAATATTCAAAATTTATTCTTTTTGAGATTTACGCACAAAGCAAATAGTAATAAATTTAATTTAATTAAAGAGTTGCATTTGTCGCACCACCATTCCCCGCGTGCAAACGAAACAGATGAGCATTATTGCAGACGTTGGGTATCCATGAAGATGTTGCAGGATATAAGTAGTAGTGGAAACAAGCATGAATTTGACCTTCAAATATCTAGTTATCAAGATGATGGCTTAAAGTATTTAGTTTTAGCTTCTGCTACCAAAGATCCATTTAAAGAAAATCAGTACCGAAGTATTAGTGTTGGTTTATTGATTAATAAACAGTTACAACGAAAGATTAATTTTCTAGACGACCCTAAAATAAAAACTCAAAATGTTGGAGTCACTTGCGAACGTTGCTCGATTGTAGATTGTGAGGTACGACAAAAACCACCAATTTATTTAGACCAAGTAGCTAAAAACAAAAAAATTGAGCTTATAGTTGAGGAATTAAATGCAAAGTTTCAATCAAATAATGATTTTGAATAATGTATTTACACAGGCATGTATTGAATCGAATTTTCGAAGCTTACAAGGCGTTTTTCACAATCATTTCTGATTCATCTAAAGTTAAATCTTGACGCTCGCCCATTGCCGTCCAATTGCGTTCTGCGAATCGCTCACGTATGATTGAAGGTGCATCCGAACAGTCATCTGTGTAATCAGATAGTTTGGTTTTAATTCCTATTGATTGGAAAAAATCTTCCGTTTTTTGAATTGCTTCTTTTGCGCGATTTTCGCCTTCGAGCTGCCAAACACGCGTAGCATATTGTGCAAGTTTCTCTTTTTTGTTTTCAAATTTCACTTCCAATAACCTCGGACAGACAATCGCTAAAGATTGCGCATGGTCAATTCCGTAAAGTGCTGTCAACTCATGACCAATCATGTGTGTTGCCCAATCCGTTGGAACACCACAACGCAGATTGCCATTTAAAGCATGATTTGCACACCACATTAAATTCGCTGCTCCTTCGTAATCGCTTGGGTTTTCCATCACTTCAGGTGCAATTTCAATCAAAGTGGAAAGTATGCCCTCTGCCTCACGTTCTTGCAGTAAGTTTCCAGATGGATAAGTAAGGTATTGTTCCAACGTATGCATAAACGCATCTGTGATCCCGTTCGCTAATTGACGTTTTGGTAATGTTGCCACAACTGTTGGATCTAAAAACGAGAATACAGGAAAAAATAATGGTCCGCCCATTGTTCTTTTTTCTTTTAAAGAAGAACGACTAATTACAGCTCCACTATTTGCTTCTGAACCCGTTGCAGGTAGTGTTAAAATTGTACCAAAGGGAATGGCAGAAGTAAATACTTTTCCTTCTAATCTCAGGAGTACGTCCCAAGGATCTCCATCGTAATTGGTTGCTCCAGAAATAAACTTCACACCATCAATTACCGATCCACCACCAACAGCTAATATGAAACCGATGTTTTGTGTTTTACATATTTCAACAGCTTTTATCAGTGTGTCAAATTCTGGATTTGCTTCAATTCCACCGAATTCTACTAGCTCAAAATCAGAAAGTTCTGTGCGGATTTTTGCTAACAAACCTATTTTTTCTGCACTTCCACCACCGAATGCTAAGAGTATTTTTTTTGATGAAGTGGCAGCAGTTACGTAACTTGAAAGTTTTGAAAGCTGATTTTTACCAAAAATAATTTTCGTTGGATTTTGTATCTCGAAGTTTAGCATGAGTCATTTTTTTAATGGGAAACAATGATACAACAAAGCAGGTTTGAATCTGTAGAATTAAGAAAATTTGGGTTCTGAAATTGAAATATAGAGAATTATTCGCAAGCCATTTATTCAATAAAATGTTAGGTTGCAGACTGATTTTTAATGATTTTCCAGAATAATTTTGGAAAAAATCGTTTGATTGTAACCGCAAGAATTTCTTTATTGCCTATTAAAAGTTCGCGTTTTTGGGATGCCAATCCTGAAAGCATTTCCCGAACGCACGCACTCACAGACATTCCTGTTTCTTGGTTGTGATCCATCACTCCATGCTTTTCGCCTTTACCACCTATTGCATTTGTAGAAATCGGCGTGTTGATTTTACCTGGACATATAATTGTCACCTTGATGCCATTGTTTTCTTCTTCCAAAGCTAAACTGTCGTAATAACCATGTAAAGCATGTTTGGATGCGCTATACGCGGAACGTAGGAAGAATCCAAATTTCCCAGAAATGCTACTTATTATTAGAAACTGACCGCTTTTTTGTGCTTGCATGTAAGGCAAAACAGCTTTTGTTAAAGCAATATTTCCAAAAAAATTGACTTCCATAATCTTGCGATTTACTTCCATCGTTGTTTCAGTTGCAGTCGCACGTTGACTTATTCCGCCATTATTGACCAAAATATCAATTTTACCCATTTGCTGAATAACTTGAGATGCCAAATCATTAAAGTTTTCTGACTTTTCTAAATCTAGTTGAAGTACGAAATGAGATGCTGAGTTCTTAAGTTCTGATTTTAGTTTTTCAAGTTCTGT
>Ga0105050_10008754_pt1 | contig 11551 bp, 9 predicted proteins | sample FRY01_FD_78088 | JGI IMG/M metagenome (GOLD analysis project Ga0105050, IMG submission 78088) | Freshwater microbial communities from Lake Fryxell liftoff mats and glacier meltwater in Antarctica - FRY-01 | ecosystem: Environmental > Aquatic > Freshwater > Ice > Glacier meltwater ... | reverse complement strand
TTAGATTTAGGGCATAGAGCTCTAAACACCAGGCCCACTAAATTAAAAGCAGTGAGTTCTAGTGGTGTGGCTTATGACCTTTTAAAGCCTGTTTTAATGGGATTAACTCATGAAGAATTTTGGGTACTCTATCTCAATAATTCTAATGTTCTTATAGAGATGCTGGTGATTGGTAGGGGTGGGTTTACGGCTACCTTGGTAGACATTAGATTGGTGCTTAAGCAGGCCATTCACTTAGGAGCTGTTGGACTCATTGCAGCACACAACCACCCTTCTGGAACTCTTTTGCCCTCTAGCCAAGACAAGGCCCTAACCCTTAAATTAAAAAATGCCGCTACTGCAATAGACATGAAGTTGTTAGACCACCTTATTATTGGCAGGAGTGAATACTTTAGTTTTGCAGACCAAAATGTACTTTAATTGGTTATTTTAGGAGTAAAATTGAAGTGCTAATGCTGCTGATCTATACCTATAAAATTACACCTCGTTTTATTTATATAACCAAGCATATTTTTCAAAAAATGCTAGGGATACCCATTAGTTATACCACAGAGGTTTTAGATTTTATTAAACATGACGGACCAAAGCTAACCTATACCAAGCAGGCTCTGCAAAATGAGTTTTTTATTCGTTCACATGAGCTGTTGTTTGAACAAGGCATTAATGACCATATTATCAAACCTACCCTTTGGGATGAGGTTCCTTGTTTTTTTAGTGGGGGTGAAAAAAGCAGCCTTCCTTATGATGTTTTTGCAGCTAGTTTCTATTTACTTTCTAGGTATGAGGAGTATTTGCCACATGTAAAAGACATTCACGGCAGGTTCCCACCAAAAGAAAGCATTGGTTATACTCATGGATTTTTACAAACACCTGTTCTAGATATTTGGGTTCAAAAGCTGTTTGTAGCTTTAAAAGATAAATTCCCAGATTTAAAATCAACACCCTCTGTATATACCTACACCAATTTAATAGACGTGACTAGTTCACATGCTTTTGCTCATAGAGGTTTTATAAGGGGCGTATCTGGTTTTTTTATAGACTTATTTGGCTTTAAGTTTAAGAGGATATGGACTAGGCTAGGGGTTTGGCTGCAATTAGCAAAAGATCCTTATGACCATTTTGATTTTTTAGAAATACTTCTAAAACAGTACAAAGCCCAGGCTATTTTCTTTTTTCAATTTGCTCCTTATGGACCTTATGACAAAAATGTATCTCCTTTTAACGCTTCTTTTAAAGCTTTAATAAAATCTGTTGCAGATCATTTTCAGGTAGCTTTAGCGGCTTCATATGAATCTTTTGGCAAACCTAAAGTGCTTATGGAGGAGCAGAAAGAATTGGCTCAGGTAGTTAACAGACCTATTTTGGCAGCTAGAATGAGGTACAACAGGGTAGATATTCCTGTTTCATATAGAGATTTGGTAGCTGCGGAAATTCAAAATGATTACTCTATGGGCTATACACATGAGCTGGGTTTTAGAGCTGGAACCGCCACCCCTTTCTTTTTTTATGATCTTTATTTAGAGGTGCAATTACCTGTGAAAATTCACCCATTTGCAGTGCATGATTACGCTTTGTTAAAGGAGAAAAGTGCCTTAGATGCTATAAAAAGGATGACGCCTTTGTACCAGTCTGTCAAGTTAGTTAACGCCCATTTTAATGTGGTTTTTTCTAATGAGCTTTTGGGTGGAGATAGGGCTGATACATGGGAGGAGCTTTTTCAAAAACAACTCACAAATTTTAACAACTAATTTTAGCAGTAATTTTTTATATATTTTAGAGGTATCTTTGAAAAAAAATTGCCTTCATGTTTAAAGATAAAATTTCTGATATTTTTTTTGATTTAGACCACACTTTATGGGATTTTGAAAAAAATTCTGCACTTACCTTTCAGAAATTACTAGTAGATTACGGTGTTTCTATACCTCTAGATGTCTTTCTAAAAGCTTATATCCCTATTAATCTTCAGTATTGGAAAATGTACAGAGACGGAAGAGTTTCTAAGGAAACACTGCGCTATGAGCGTTTAAAATTCACTTTTGACACCTTAGAGTACCCAGCTACCGACGCCCTTATTCACGACTTGGCAGACCAGTATATGACAGTTCTTACTACATACAACTATCTTTTCCCTGGTGCTGTAGAAATATTAGAATACCTAAAGCCTCATTATAAATTACATATTATTACCAATGGGTTTTCTGAGGTTCAAGGCCTGAAAATGAAAAACGCTAACATTGAACATTACTTTGATGTTGTCATAGATTCTGAGATTGCTGGTGTAAAAAAACCACATCCTCAGATATTTGAAATGGCACTTAAAATGGCAAAGGTTGTCCCTCATAAATCTTTAATGATAGGAGATAGTTTAGAAGCAGATATTTTAGGAGCTAAAGCGGCAGGGTATGAAGTCATGCATTTTAACGCACATATGGAACCTTCACATGACCAATGCCTTATTATTCATTCTTTGGACGAGATTAAGAAGTATTTGTAAATATTCTAAAGGCAAAGCTTAATTTTTTAATTTAGAAAAAGCTACTACTAGCTAGTATCCGTATTTATCCTGCCAGCGATTTTTTAAAAATGTCTTGGCACTTTCTTCTCTAGGGTTGTTTCCTGGCTTATAGAAAGTAGTGCCAGCAATGGCCTCTGGTAAAAATTCTGCGGTTATAAATTGGTTTGGGAAGTCATGTGCATATTGGTATTCTTCTCCGTAACCCAGTTCTTTCATGAGCTTGGTTGGGGCATTTCTAAGTGGTAAAGGTACTGGTAAATCTCCCGTCATATTCACTTTTTCTATGGCTTTGTCTATGGCTAAATATGAACGGTTACTCTTTGGAGAGCACGCTAAATAGACGGCACATTGGCTCAGGATAATTCTTGCTTCTGGGTGGCCAATAATGGAGACAGATTGGAAACAGCTGTTAGCCAAAACCAAGGCTGTGGGGTTTGCGTTTCCAATATCTTCTGAGGCTAATATAAGCATTCTTCTAGCAATGAACTTAACGTCTTCTCCGCCCACTATCATTCTAGCCAACCAATAGACAGCTGCATTGGGGTCACTACCTCTAATAGATTTTATAAAGGCAGAAACAATGTCATAGTGTTGCTCTCCAGACTTGTCATAGAAAGCAGTGTTATTTTGAAGGTTTCTCTGAACAAATTCATCTGTAATATTAATAATGCCTTCTGAAAACTGCGTTACTAGAAATTCAAAAATATTGAGTAGCTTTCTAGCATCTCCTCCAGAGTATCTAAAGAGTGCGGTAGTTTCTTTAATAGAAATGTCTTTTTCTTGTAGCCAAGAGTCATTCTTTATGGCATTTTCCAAAAGAGCTTCTAAATCTGCTTTGCCAAAGGCTTGCAACACATTTACCTGACAGCGTGACAGCAGGGCGGCATTCACTTCAAAACTTGGGTTTTCTGTGGTAGCCCCTATAAGCGTGACCCACCCTTTTTCTACTGCAGCTAATAAAGAATCTTGCTGAGATTTGCTAAACCTATGTATTTCATCTATAAAAAGAATGGGATTTTTTGTAGTGAATAAGCCTCCAGATTGTTTCGCTTTTTCTATGACTTCTCTGACATCCTTTACCCCAGAATTAATAGCGCTGAGCGCGTAAAAAGGCCTGCCACTTTCTGCTGCAATAATATGGGCTAATGTAGTTTTTCCGGTACCAGGGGGTCCCCAAAGAATAATAGAAGGAATAATCCCTTGTTTTATTTGCTTGGTGAGTGTGCCATAAGGACCCACTAGGTGCTGTTGGCTTATATAAGCTTCTAGGGTTTTTGGCCTTACTCTTTCTGCTAAGGGCTCATTCATGAAAGTAAATTACAAATAAATTTTTCAGGAGCTATTGTCTTTGCCTCACAGCCTCATATAAAAATACACCACAAGCTACAGATACATTTAATGAGCCTATAGATCCTTGCATAGGTAATTTGGCTTGTGCGTTGGCTACTTTTAAAATAGAAGGAGTAATTCCCATATCTTCAGATCCCATTACTATGGCTATAGGACCCTTAAAGGATACCTCATATAAATCATTTTGAGCCTTTTCAGTAGCAGCTACTACCTGAACACCACAGGCTTGTAAGTGAAAAACAGCGTCTTTAAGATGGTCTACTTTTATAATGGGTACCTGAAAAGCAGCACCTGCAGAGGTTTTAATAGTATCTGCTGTGACTGGGGCGGTTCCTTTTTTTTGTATAATAATAGCGTCTACTCCAGTGCAAGAAGCGGTCCTAATAATAGCACCAAAATTTCTAACATCTGAAAGTTGGTCCAACAATAAAAACAAAGGTGCTTCTTTTTCTGCGAGAACTTTTTCTACAAAGGGGTCTAGTTCATGGAATTCTATGGGAGAAATAGAAGCCACAACCCCTTGGTGGTTGTTGTGTTGTTTGGCCAAGTGGTCTAGTTTCTCTATGGGAACATAAGAGCTGTTTAGGCCGTTTTTTCTAATTAGCGTCTCTAAAGATTTAAATAAGTCACCCTGAAGTCCTTTTTGAATAAAAATCTTATCTATGGTTTCTTTAGCTTCAATAGCTTCTATAACCGCTCTAATTCCGTATATGTAGGTTTGTTTCTCCATGCTGCAAAAGTAAACAAAAACCCCCTACAGAAGGTAAGAGGGCTTTTGTTTGATGTCATTTTTTTATTGGTGGTAAAACTCTACTATGGGCACTAAGTCTATAGCGTCTTTAATTTTAATATTTTTATTTTTAATAAAATCTTCTAATTCATCTTTTTTGTCTTTAAAAAGAGATAGTAGTGACTTTTCTTTAACGGATATTTTATAATAAATACCATCTTTAGCAAGTACATATACTTTACTAATGTCATTAAATTCTCCCCCTTTGTTATTATATCTACTAGAGGTCCAACCGCTAGCGTTTGGGTCTTTAAAGATTTTTAAATGTTCAACGATTACTTTTTTAGATTGTGGAGAGGCTTGTTCGTAAAATTTTTCATCATCTTTTGAATCTTCGAACATATTTCCTGAAATTTTTGTGAATACAAAACTTTGTGTTTTATCTGCACTGTATAAAATAAATCCTGCAATAGTCTTGTACTCTAAAGACATGTAATCTTTTGCGCCCTCACCAATTTTTAAAAATAAATTGTTGTTAAATAAATTATAGATTAACTCTTTTTGATCCTTAAAACTTCCATCTATATTAATGACTGAACCCATTCTCCAATCATCTATAAAAAATGGCGAACCTTTTATGTCTGTTTGCCTTAAGGACAATCCATCACTCATATTTGCAGCTCCTGTGTTGCTAGTTATTTGTGAGAATGCCAATTGACTGCCTATTAATGTTAAAATGATTAAGTGTTTTTTCATGTTCTGTATTTTTATATTATTATAAATCAAAAACTATTCCAATCATTAGAATAAAAAAAGGGTCTGTTTGTGTAACAAACAGACCCTTTTTTTATTAATTCAATAGATTATTTGTTAATCCAAAGTACCGTATCTAAATTATCTGCTCCTTGAGCAGCTATAGCTGCATTATAATTTTCTTCATTTAAAGCTACTGCTGTAGAAGAATAACCATGCCTTTGAGGAATGCCAATTGCATTACTTAATAGGTCTGCTGGTGCGGTTAAAGCAACACCATAGCCCATGGCTTTTTGTCTTCTCCATTCACCCCAACTATTATATCCTTGCATGTAAAGTGCTACCCATTTTTCATAGGCAATATCACTTTGGGCAGTATATGGATTAGCAGCTACATAAGCATCTGCTTCTGCACTAGTAATGCCCCATTGAGCCATAGAAGCTTTGACAGCTTGTTCGTATAAAGTAGCAGCGTTTTCAGAGGTCCATCCTAAACTAGCAGCTTCTGCTCTAGCAAATAAACTTTCTGAATAGGTAAAGATCATTGACGGAGCATCTCCTGTATAAATGATATCTCCTGTAATAAAAGAATAATCATCAGTGGCTGAGTTAGATACCCCGTAAGGAGCTCCAACGTACACAGCTCCATTAAAAGAAGGTGCAGCCATTTTTAATAATCTTGGATCTTCAGGAGCTGTATTGGAACCAGTTCCAATAAGCGCATTTACAAAAACATCACTTACTAAATAATCTCTACGTGTTTGAAATCTATCTTGCCAAGGATTGTCATTAGTATCCTCAGTTAAAAATGTAAAATAAAGGTTATTGCTATTACTGTCTATTGATCCTAAATAAGCTTCTGCAAATTTTAATTTTCCAGTAGCAGGGTCAGCTTTAGAAAGATTTAAAGCCATGGTCATTTTAATAGTATTTCCAAACGTTCTCCATTTGGTCATATTACCTCTAAATAAAATGTCTCCCTCTGGTCCTTTTCCTCCGTCTATCATTGAAAGCGCCTTATCTAATTCTGCAAATAGTGCTGTGTAGATAGATTGTTGAGAGTCAAATTTTGGATACTGATTTTCTAAACCACCAAGAGCTTCTGTGTAAGGAACCATTCCCCAAATGTTTGTCATTTGGTGAAAATAATAAGCTTTTAGTATGCTAGCAGCTGCTATTTGGTTTGCGTTAGAACCGTTAGCTTGTGCAGCAACTTTAGTTGCATCATTTGTGTTTAGCTGAATTACTTTATTCAAATCTGTAAGAGTAGCATAGAAACCATTAAAACTCCAATTGAGGGTTTGATATCTAGATTCTTCATCATATTGACCATTAGAGAGATACTGCACGTATAAATTAGGCGTAGTGGCAGTAACATGATTTCCCATTGTTTTTTGGGCATTGGTCATAAGTGAAGCGGTAGAAGCTGCACTTGGGCTATTTGGATCTACATTGGTATCTCCAAAATCTACAGTGTCACAAGAGGCAAGCATTACAATACTTGCCAGCAACAAAGTTTTTAAATTTTTTACTATATTTTTCATTTTTATAAAACTTTTAGAACGTTAATTTAACATTTAAACCTATTGTTCTTACGTTAGGCAACTGACCACCTTCTGTCCATGGAACTCCGTTTGCTAATTCAATTTCAGATGGGTCTAATCCAGGAATAGCTGAGTGAATTAACCAAAGGTTGTTTGCAAATACACCAATATTTACTCCTCTAAATGGAGTTTTCTCAGTAAGGGCTTTAGATAAAGTATAGTCTAAACGCATGGTTCTTAGTTTTATATAAGAAGCGTCATACAACCATCTTTCATGTAAAGAAAATAATCTACCCCAGTAAGTTTGAGATTCTATATTCATCGAAACAGGAGCTCCTGTAGTTTCATTTACACCTTCTATAAGAACCCCACCGCCATCTGCAACAGCGTCACGTACAGGATTCCCTAAATTGTTGCTTCCTACTGTCTCAATTCCAAGACCAGAGTAGTTATTAAACATCTTTGTAGTAGAGAATACTTTACCTCCTTTTTGGAAATCTAAGTCAAAACCTAAATTAAAGTTTTTGTATGAAATATTATTAGTCATACCTCCTGTGAAATCTGGTAATACATTACCTAAAAATTGATCAGTGTCATAACGTGGGTTTCCAGTACTAGATAAAATCATATTTCCAGCTTCATCTCTTCTAAATGCTCTACCGTAGATAGCACCCCATTCTTTACCTACACGTTCCTGTAGTTGTATTCCTCTCCAAGTAGTAGACAATACGTTTACATCTATACCATCTGCAATTTTGTTAACAAAGCGGTTTAGAGTAGCAAAGTTAGCGTTTAACTCCCAAGAAAAATTCTCTCCTTGTAATGGAATAGTGTTAATACCTACTTCAAAACCTTTGTAGAATTGTTCTCCTTGGTTGGCAAGGGTAGAAGTAAATCCTGTTGCCCCGTCTAATGAAACGCTAGCTGGTAAGTTAGAATCTGTTTTCTCAAAATAAGTTAGGTCTAAACCAACTCTGTTTTTAAAGAATTTAAGTTCAGTACCAAATTCAATTTCTTCTCTAACGCCTCCTTGAAGGAATGCGTTTGGATATGTTCCTCTTACAGATAATGTACCGTCAGATCCGTATGGTGTTCCAACAGAGTAAGTCTCTGCAAGTTGGAATACATCTGGGAATCTTGGTGCTTGAGCAAATGAAGCCCTTAGTTTACCAAAAGATAGAATGTCATTGTTAGCTAATAGCTTAGAGAAAATAAAACTGGTAGAACCTCCAAATGTCCCTACTCTGTTTTTAGCTGGGTTTGCTGCAGAACTCCAGTCTAAACGGGCAGAACCGTCTAAATATAAAATACCTTTATAACCAAAGGAAGCCTTAGCAAATGCAGAACGTCTTTTGTTTTCTTCAAATCTACTAGATAGGCTTGGCCTGTCTACAGAGGTATTTAAGCTATAAAAATCTACAGTAGTTAAACCACCTACAGATCCAGATGTAGTACTTTTGCTACTAATAGTTTGAATTTCAAAACCTGTAGAAGCAGACAGATCAATATCTTCTGTTAGTTGCTTCTGATAGTTAACAATACCAAATAATTCGTCAGAGCTATCAATACTTTCTAATTCATTGTATGCAGGAATTTCTAATCCATTCCATGCAGTTCTATTGTTATACTCATAAGAATTCATTGATTTTCTTAATTCAACAGTAGCATTTAAATGGTCGTTAACAGTATAAGTAAGTCCAATTTTTCCATACGTTGCATTTTTTGTTTGAAAATTTAAGTTTTCATAGGGTTCAAAAAATGGTGAATTCCAATACAATGGTTTTGTATTAGTTGGACTGTTTAAGTTCCAAGAAACTATTTGTCCATTTCTTCTGTAATTACGTAACCTATCCGTGTCTATTTGACGTTGCCACCACTGATTAAAATTTGAACCCAAGTTTCCGTAACCGTTGTCTGGAAAATTTTTCGTTTTTCTATCTTGATAGTTCACATTTACGAAAGCAGTTAATTTATCATTAATATCTAAACTTGCGTTAATAGATGCTTGTACAGTGTTTCTGTCTGAATTAGGAGATACAGACGTTCTGTCTATATTAATTAAAGAACCTCTAACAGAATAACCATCTCCACCTTTAGAGTAGTTAAGAGCAGTGTTGTTTGTAATTCCTTGATCATAAAAGTTTTTGATATTATCTGGGTTTGGAGAGAAAGCTCTTAATTTTCCAAATTCTGGATCTCCTTCAATCCAAGAATCCCAATGTCTAACCATTTGGCCACTCATTCTAGGACCCCATGACTCATCTGCGTAGTATTCTACCATATCTTGTCCGTCAAAAGCAGACCAAGATGCTGGGTGTTGGCTTGGATTGTAGTTGAAAGTATTGAATTCTTGAGAATAACCACCTCCGTACTCATTCTGATACTCAGGTAAAAGGTATACATCTTCTAAAGCAGTAGAATGATTTAAAGTAACTACACTTTCTCCGTTTTTAGCTTGCTTTGAAGTAATAATAATAACTCCATTAATACCTTGAGGACCAAATAAAGCTGTTGCAGCGGCTCCTTTCAATACAGACATCTCTGCTATATCATCAGTATTAATGTCAGACGAAGAATTTACTTTAATGTTATCTACAATAAATAACACGTTAGTATTACCCCTAAGTCTAATGTTTGAATTTCCAAAACCAGTACTAGGAGCTCCTACAAATTGAACACCAGCTACTTTTCCAGCCAAAGCATTACTTACATCAGTTTCTCTAGAACGAACTAAATTCTCGCTTTTAACTGTTTGTTGTGCAAATCCAAGACTTTTCTTTTCTCTTTTAATACCAAGAGCGGTTACAACCACCTCTTCAAGAGCTTGTGCGTCTTCTTGCATTTGAACATTTACTATATTGCTTGAGCCTACAGTTGCTGTAGCCTCTTTTAATCCAATATAAGTAAAAACTAATATTTTACCTACACTAGCATTTATAGTATAATTACCATCAAAATCTGATTGTGTCCCATTAGTGGTCCCTTGAACAAGAATGTTCACACCACCTAGAGGCACATTATTTTGATCTGTAACTGTACCGGAAATTGTTTTTTCTTGTGCAAAAGTTGCTTGCACAACAAGCGCCAAGAATAGCGTCAAAATTCCTTTTAAAGTTGTTTTCATTGTTAGTTTTATTTTAGTTAAGGCCCCTAAATTAACTTTTTTTTATGACTATAAGAAATATTTATATTAATTATAATTTTTACTAATGCATTTTAATGGCATGTTCAAGAACGATATCTTCCCAATAAATAACCTTCTTTCATTAAAGTTTGATAATTAAAAACAGAGATAAGAGCAAGTAAACTTCTAATCTTAAGTAAATTATTTGCTATTAAAAAGTTAAAATATTCAAAAGACTCAGATTGTATTTATGATCACAAAGTTAAAAACTGGCACTTGTGTTCAAGATTTTTGTAGAAAGATGTGAGGCAGTTAAATCATCTTATAAAATTGGAAGAAAAGTATTTTGATCTCAATAATTAGTATGAATTATAATATTTCCATATGGCGTAGCAAACTTATTGTATTTGACAAAAACACTTTTTATTACAAAGCTTATGAAAGAGGTCACGAATTGCCGAGTATCCACATGGATGAAATAATTTCCGTTAGAATATGCTATGCTTTTTGGTATATCTGTATTTTTTAAGCAGCAGTAATTAATAAAAAAATTAAACTAAAATTAATTAGAGATGGGATTATTCACAAATTCTAAAGCTTTAATTAAGTCTAGCTCTTGCTTTATATTCAGTTTATTTTCTTTGAGATATTCTTTCATTTTGGATTTTATTTCATTGGGTAATATTTTCAGAAGACCAGAGTTTGATTGTTTAAGCTCATCTATTCTGTTTATTCCATCTTTCTGATAATAGTATTCTGTGAATTGTGTAAAGCGATTAGGGGTGTTTGGTACAAATGAGTTTTGTGCTTTTTGACCTTCAGTAAATTTTACACGTATACGACGATATAAATCAAAGTTTTGTCCCTTTAGCAACAATGTTAAGTAGCCATTTGTAGTGTTTTTATTTTTGTCAATAAAAGTTTTAAAACTCATTATTCGTTCTTTATTACCAGTAAGGTCTATTTGTATTTCCTTATCAGCCATCAATCTTTTTGGAGTTTCATCTGATGAGTTAGTTTTTTTTACTTCTACCTCTTCATTTAATGCATTGTAGCGATAAAAAAATTGATCCATTAATTCTTCATTATAATATATATTTACCTGTGAAAAGGTATCTGTAACATATGGAGAACCTGTAAATTCATTTATACCAGTTCTTTTTGATAGTATCTCTTTTTGTGTTTTGGTATCACCTACTATCTGATTCACTAGGGCTTGAGTATATCCCATGCCAGAACCGCCAACTGAGGAAAATTGACCGGCGGTCTGAGCAAATAAATAACCTGAGGACATTAAATAAATAAATACTAATAATGGATGTTTCATGCTTTCTTTTTATGAATGTACTAAATATTTTTAATTTTTTTTGAAAAGTAAAGCTTAAACATGACAGAACATTTTAACCATTTATTAAGGGTGTTTCAGCTCGTAATACTCTTTACATTTATAACCCTAATAGTTTAATTTCGGGTGCATTTTTGGAATAATTATATCCCCTCCAGAAAAACCCCGTAGTGTTTAATTTCCAAACTAT
>Ga0105050_10008753_pt1 | contig 11554 bp, 7 predicted proteins | sample FRY01_FD_78088 | JGI IMG/M metagenome (GOLD analysis project Ga0105050, IMG submission 78088) | Freshwater microbial communities from Lake Fryxell liftoff mats and glacier meltwater in Antarctica - FRY-01 | ecosystem: Environmental > Aquatic > Freshwater > Ice > Glacier meltwater ... | reverse complement strand
GCGCTGCGGACGCGGCCGCAGTGAGAATGCACGATACGGTCGCGACCATGGCCACAAACAAACTCATCATCGAAACCTCTCCAAGCGTTCGAATGTATCGACGAATATACCACAACACCCTAGCTACTGCCGTCGCGAACCTTGCGAACCTCATTTCTTAGCCGCCGCGCTGTTCCGTCAGTCCCGGCGTCGAAATGCATGAGGTCGCCGTTATCGCCGCCTAGATCGGTCCCGCCCCAACGTAGCCCCGCGGCGTCACGAAGCGCGGTGACTAACTCGTCTTGGAGCGATGTGAAGCCACCGGACGGCGCCACCTCTTCACCCGCAGGCGCATCGGTCTTGTCGAGGTGTGTCTGGCACCATTTTTGGTCCTTCGAAAGGAGCGCCTGCCATTTGTCGACACCGCGCCTCTTTGCTGCGGGCGAACAATCCGACGAGGCCATATGCGCTTCGAGCTCGGCCCGGTCAGTCGCGAGGCGACGATATCGCGTTAGCGCGTCGCTTGAGGCGCTGATCGCGGCGAAAGCATCCTGAGTCGTCGCCGCCCGAGCGTTCCGCGACATATCCGCAGCGCTGGCCACGTGTTTGCCACCTAAGAGCTCGCCGACGCGGTTCATGATCGCCCCCAGAGCGACGCCGCGGCTACCGTTGCCGAAATGCCAGTTGTTCTCCGCGGGGTTCACATCGAGCGCGAACCCAAGGCCGTGATACATCTGGTCGCTGCTGGCGGTCGACGTCCGGAAGCTAGACATGGCGCGAAGCCCATACCCGCGCCCGATCGCCTCTGGCGCCTTTCCGGGGTGTTTCGATTGCATCCACGCGACGGCGTTCTGAAGGCGCGCGATGAACGCCGGGTGCCCGGTCACGGATTGTCCGAGGAAGGGCATGCGCTTCATCTTGCTGGCATAGTCAGCATAGCTGGCCGCGGCGCCAAGTCTTCTCACGGCCTCGTTCTCAGGCGCGCTACCATCGGTATTGACCCTGGTCCTCTCCGTCTCAGCGACGACTACCGGCTCTGCCGCAGCGGCTAACTCTGGGTGGGCGGTCTCGAGCTCTTTACGGAGCTTGTGAGTGAGGCGCCCCGTGGGCCGTCTAGCCCCGGCTGCTGCTTCCCGAGATGCCAAGGCTTGCACGGTCTCAAGGGTTGGAAGTCCGGTCGCTGGAGCACCGAGGATCCCCTGTAGGGCGCGCATCCAGGCAAGGGGTAAGGCCTGCGCCCGAAGATCGTTCCACGCCGCGAGCGCCGCCTTTGGGTCGAGCACTGCCTTAGGCGCGGCCCCTGGGGTACCTGGGGCGCCTGGCGCGCCCGGATTGCCGGGAGGGATGAGGGCCGCTTCGCCGTCCGTAAAATTCAAGCCTCGGAGCATGGCGCGGAAGGGGTTGCCGTCCTTGGGCGCACCAGCCTCGCGCTCGCCAGCCCGAGGTGTATGAGATTCACTTTGCTTTTCAGTTAGCTCGCCCATAATGCCACCGCCCCTGATCATCCTCTCGGAGACCATCAATGTGGGAGAACCCCCGTTGCGTTTTGTGAGCATAGCCGATGGTGTTAAAGTGTCAACGCTAGGGACCGAACTGACACCCTCGACCTAATGACGAGCAATATCAGCAGATTAGTCGCAGACGCCCCGGTAGATGCAGACGTTCGCCTCGCACTCGGGGATCAGACAGTCGAGGCGACTCGGGCAGTCCGTCGGCGCGTCGCAGGCACGCGGCTGACAGTCGCTGTAGATCTGGGCATCGTCGATGGAGATCCCGCGGCCCGTGTTTTGAACACCATCGACGGTGTCAAAGCGGAACCGGACCTGGACGGTCTGGCCGGCGGCCCAGCTGAGGTCGTATTGGACGTCCTGCCAGGCGCCGTAGGTCAAGGTCGCCTTGGTGCCGAGGACGACCGTGCGCTGGCCGACCACGAGCTCGACCGAGAGGAGGTCACGGGCGGCCTCGGACTCGATGTCGAGGCGGATCGAGACACTAAAATAGCTTTGAACGCCTTGGGGTAGACGGCGCGGCGGGCTAGTGGCGCTGCCCTGATTTCGACCGCCAGACTCATAGAACAGCAGCGTCGGGTGCCCATAGAAGAGCATTCGGCCGCCGGAAGGGGCGGTCGCCGAGTTCAGCTGGCGCCACCCGATGTTGTTCGTCGCCGGCGAGAGGGTCCAGTCGGTGGTCGCGCCATTGAAGCGCTCGGTCAGGACGTTGGGCAAGCAGCAACCGACGGCGTAGTTAAAGTCGTTCTGGCACAGGCCCTCGCCACAGCTGTCGTGCGTGCAGCGGTCGCCGTCGTCACACTCAGCATTGTCGGTACAGCAACTGTTGGTATAGCGACAGATCCCGGTATCGCAGGTGCCGAGGGTGCAGAGATCGCCATCGTCGCAGTCCCGATCGATCTCGCAGCAGGTAGGGATATTGCCGCAGACCCCGTCCACGCCGCAGACGTCGGTGGTGCAAGCGTCGCTGTCGTTACAGTCGGCGTCGGCCCGGCAGCAGCCCTCGACATCGACGTGCCCGCAGAGACCGGCGGTCAAGTCGCAGGTGTCGCGGGTGCATTGGTCCGTATCACGACAGTCGTGGGCCGAGCCGCAGCAGGTGGGGTCGGTCTCGAAGACGCAGCGGCCATCCTCGCAGGTGCTGGCCGTGCAGGTGTCGGCGTCGTCGCAGGCCGCGCTGGTGTCGCAGCAGGCTCGGATGAGGCGCAGGTCGTCAAGGTAGAAGCCCTCGAAGTCGTTGATGATCTCGTCGATACTATCGGCCCGAAAGACGAGGCGGCTGCCGTCGGGCAGGGCAGGAATAGTCACGCGCACGCGCGCAAAATCGCCGAGGGTGGTGCCGCCGAGATCGTCGGTGGACCAATAGACGGTCTCGGTGTCGTCCGGTTCGCGCACCAGGACGGTGAGGGTGTCGAAGCCGGCCTTCTCCTCGGTGTCGGCAAATATGTTGAAGGTCAACACATAGGGGACATCGTCCGCGATCGCGACCAATGGGCGCGTGACGGCGTCGACGGCCGCGTGCACGCCGACGCCATAGCTACGGATGTCTGGATCGCCAAAGTAGAGGCTGGCCCTGCCCGAGTTGGAGCGGTAGGTGTCGATGCTCCAGCCGGCGGTCGAGAAGGCGCGTCTTTCGAAGAGGAACTGGCCACCGCCCGTATCGAAGTTTTCGGAGAACAACACATTCGTGTAGCCCGTGAGGCGCTCGCGGGGCTCGCAGAGGCCACAGCTGTCGGAGGCCGCGGTGCCGGGCGGAGCGCAGGTGTAGAGAGGCTCAAGGGGCAACTGCGCCGGTGCGTCACCAGCGAAAGGCACGATGCAGCCCGTGCGGTCGGGGTTAGTTGTCGGAAAGACACAGATCCCATCGACGCAAGTGCCCGTCGCGCAGGCGTTTTTACAGCCGCTATCGTTGCGGCAGCTAAGGGCGAAGATGGTCGCTAAGCCCGAGGTGTCGGATGGAGGGACGACGTCTGAGGTGTCGGGCTCGACGAGGTCTGGCGCGTCTTCCTCGGCGATGTCCGCTATATCATTTATATCAACGACTTCAGGTGTATTTGCGTCCGGCGATGGGGCCTCGGTGTCACCGCATGCCGCGAACGACACGCACGCTGCGACGGTCAAAAAGACGACGAGGCGGGGGGCAAGGCTCACGATCGGCCCTCCGGTAGCCACACCGAGGCGCGTCCGCCGCCCTGGTCGTTTGAGTCCAGGTTCAGAGTGCCCCCATGGCGGCCAATGACGCGGGCTGCGACGGCGAGCTCAAAGTTGGTGGGCGGAAAGCTGTTGAGAAGACCCGGCCCGTCAATGCACTGGCCGTAGCCTGGGCCGTCATCGTCGACCGTGATGAGCCACCCGTCGGTGTCGCCCTCGCGGGACGATTCCAGGGCGACCGTGATCTGAGGCGATTGGGCCGGATGAGTCGAAAACGCGAGGGCGATGAGATCCGTCAAGGCCACGACGAGGGCCCGCGCGTCCCCCTCGATCCGCGGATGACGGCCTGGGCTCTTCGCGGATGGCAAGGTCGGCGGGAGGACTTTTTCGGCCGGCTGGCGCGCCGAGGCGGCATCAAAAGCGTCGGTGATGAGACCCACCGGATCGACAAAGGTCATCTCGAGTGGGCGTGAGGCCAAGATAAGCTCGCTGGCGATAAGCCGGGCCGCGACCGGACCAAGCTCAAGGCGGCGGGCCGCGAGCGCGATCGCCTCCAGAAGGCGCGTCGGCTGGGCCCGAGCCTCGAGTATGGCCGCACGCGCGGTCGCAGCGGAATCGACGTGGCGCCGAAACTCACCTGCCCGCAAGGGGCGAAAGGCGATGTGGGTGACCGCGGAATCGGGCTCAAATCGTGGCAACGCGGCGGCCTCGTCCACCATCAGGAGGCCAATGAAGGCGTGGCCCGCGGCCTTCAGGCGCGCAAGGACGATGCGGCCCGCCTCGGGTTCAAGGGTCTCGGGCACGACCACGATCGGACAGTCAGCCTCGGCCAAACGCAGCTGGGCGGCCGCGAAGGACGCGACTGCCTCCACGGCGTAGTCCGGCCCGACCTCGTCCTGGATGCCTTCGTGGCCTTCGTAGCTGGCGTCAATAATAGCGATGAGTGGTATCACGCCCAGGACCTTGCCACGTCGGGGCGGCGAGATAAAGCGGTCTCAGCTTGCGCGTGGCCGAAGGCGTTCGCGGAAACGGACACCCCTGCCCTACACCGATGAGAGACCCTGGCCTGCGCTGCGTGTATAGTCTGAGGCCGGGTGACCGGACCGCGCGTGTCAGCCAGGCTGGTGCTCGTAGAACAGCTCGGCCGTCGCGCCAGTCGCTTTGAAGGTCAGGCGAAGGCGCTCGACCCAGACGTGTCCGTTGACCTCTTGGACGCCAAGGATCCCTTGGATGGACCCGAGGCGCGAGAGACCCGAGACGTCATACCCAAGGGACTGCAACGCCGAGAGCACGAAGCGGTTCTGCAGCACCGGAATATCCAAGACGAACGTGTCGGGCGCCGAGCCACGGGGCCCGCGAAGGCGCGCGGTCACCGTGTAGCGCCCCGGCGCCGGCCGGTAACCGGCGAAGGACTCCCGCAGATAGGCGGTGAAGACGGACAGGGGCGTTTCCTTTCAAGCGGCTCTGGTCGTTTCTTTAGGCCGGCCTATCACATCATTGCGAGTCAAAGTATTTAGCTGCTCTCGGTGGCGCCGAACCAGCGCTTATCTTCCGCGTTGACTGCCAGTCTGATCTTGGGTGCGGCGTGGCGACCAAAGGACAGGGAGAGGCTATGAAGCCACGAGACACCCTCCGCGTCGTGCGAGGTATCCAGAAGCCCAAGGAAGGTCCCAAAACGATCGGTCGACGCGAGCGGTTGGTCCATGAACTGCAGGAAAGAGATCACGAAGGGCAAGGGGACCCGCACGAAGTCGAGGGAGATCTCGGAGGGGGGCATGCCCTCATGCCACGACAGCGTGACGCTCATCTCGTGATGGACGTCGGGTGGCCGAAACATATGGAAGTAGCTTTGTATGAACTCAATATGTTCGTCGGCGACGTCTTTGGACATGCCGGTCGAGGTCGCGATCTCCCCCAAAGTATCGACAATGGCGGCAATGACCGCGTCGTTATCCGCACCCGGAAAGGCGATATGACGCTTCAGGAAGGTCTGCGCGCTGGCGCCCGTCCCCATGGCACCGATAGAAGTATGACCACCAAAGGAAACTAGGCGCCCAACGAACCGCTCGCGATGACCCCAAGAGTCGCCAAGCAGCTTCAGGGCATCGAGGACCACGATTGGCGCCCAGCACGTCCCGAAGTCCACCCCTCGCGTCGTCTGGTCGGGCCCGAGCGATAAGAGCGCGTGCAGTGCCTCCTGTTCGCCGAGGGTCGCGACGGCCTTCGCGACCGGAACGTCGACAGCCATCTGCGCCGCGATCCATGTCGGCAGCGTAGACGACTCGCCCCCCTTGAGCGAGGCGGGACTGGCGAGGCCTAGGTCAATCGCGACCGAGTCGAGCGCAGGCGTGACGGCAAAGACGAGGCGCCGGGGCTCAAGGCCGGACGAAGCAAAGTCCTGGACGAAGGCCGTCGCGGCGTCAGCGTCTCGACCGACGAGCGCCGTGATAGCGCCGGTGAGCTGCGCGAGTGGGATGAAATAGCTTTTCATGTAAGACTGAGGGCCTCTTGGATCATGGCGCGACGTCTTGGGTGACCACCGTTGTCGCTGCGTTTTGGCCCTTGACTACGAGCTGTTTCATGATCGTGTCGAGTCCTTCGGCTGCCATTGCCTAGCAACAGCGCGCTATCTTGAGGAGGAGCTTCTTTGCCGCTTTTTAGTGCCGTTCCCCCTCCTCATTAACTTTTACTACACCAGCCCCCTCCCGGCTAGCGCGGCCGTCGCTTCTTTGGAGGTTCGGGTCGCGGTGCTGAGTGACCGATCGACAAAGCCGTGTAGACCTGCCGCCCCGTCGAGTGAGACAACCATCTCGGGCGCGTGCGGCCTAATTGCGTGCCGGGCTGGCGGCAAGGCATGGCCCGGCGGGTTCAGGCCGACACAAAGCGCCGGCCGTGAGGAACAATCGTCAAAGCGATATCACGAAGCGACATGCGGGTAGGGCGCCGACGTTTTGGGTGACCTCGAAGCTGTCGAGCGTGACCGGCCGAGTCGAGTCGATGCCGAGCATCGTAAGCGCGAGGCCGAGGCCCGCGTCGGCCCCCTCCGCGCCTAAAAGGCCGGATGCCCCAAGCGCGCCTTCTAGCGAGACCTTCCGAAAGGAAACGTTTGAGCCCTGAACGATGCCGCTATCGGCGGTGAAAGTTTGGGTCGCCACGATTTGGTGGTCGCCAGGGACCGGGAAGACGGCCGCGAGGGCTGCGCCTAGGTCGGCGGCCCGCTTCGGGTCGATCGCGCCGACGTGCGCCGCCAACGCCAGCGCCATCGAGTCGCTGTCACCTGGCGCCGCGAACTCCGCGATACGGGTCACACTGACCACACCGCGGCCATCCGCCCGTACCGCGAAATCACCCGCGAAATCGCCGAACCGTGCTCCCATTTCCGTACAAGCCTGGCCGGCCGCGCTGGAACGTTCGGCCGCGAACTCGACCGCCAGCTCGCGCCACCACTCGAGGTCGAGGTCGATGGTCCAAACCGACTCGCCGTGGGCAAACCGTGCGCCGACCCACATGCCTTGGGTGCCGTGAGCGCCCTCGGCTCGGTAGAGTTCGTTGTATCCGGGCGTGCCGACCGCGCCAAGCAGCTCGCCGATGTCGACCATCGCCGCGTCTGGCGTGTGGAAGGCCACTTCAAAGGCCAGCATATCCGCATCGAAGGCGACCCTAATACCATCACGTTGGAACTCGCCCGGCGTCGCAAGAAGCTTCCGGCATACCACCTCCGCGGGGCCTTTCGGCTGGCCACACATTGCCGCCGCATCGGACAACGCGTTCAAATCAATCCTGCTCATCCCGTTCATCAAGCTCTCCAGATTTATACTCTTTGTTTCTTTTGCCGGTCTTCGGTTCCATGCGCAGACGAACCTGTGGCATTTAGCTCTTGACCACTGGGGCGGGCTTAACCTTGGCCAAGTTCTGAAGCTCTTTTCTCCCAGCCTCGCGCCCAGCCTCCTCTGCCGATTTCATTTTCGTGTCTAACGCTGTGTCCAATTGAATGGATACAAACGACTGCAGCTCGGCGATCATCTGGTCTAGTATCGCTTTTTCGAACGGCGCCTGGACATCGTCGGCCGTCGACGCGACTTTGGTTTTTAAGTTATTACGAGCCTTTTCACCACCCGCACTGGTACCAAGCGAGCCCATACCCCGATCGAGTATTTCACGTAAAAGCCCACTCTTGGCGACGTCCTCAAAAAGCGCCAAACCGCCATCTCCCGACTTGACTAGTTTCTGCGCCACGGCCTTCCTGATAGCGGCCTTATACTCGGGGTTGGACTTACCCGACCCAGCTTTCTCGGCCAAATTTGTAACCATCAAGTCGAACCCAGGCAGCGAACTAAGGCCAGAGTTCCCGTCGCACGACTTCATGATCTCATCGAATAGCTTACCCTTCTTCAGCACTGCTGTGCCAACCAATTCTTGAATTTTTGCCTCATACTTACCCAGCGTTGTCTGCAGCACGGCTGAGCTTTGACGCAATTGAATAAAGCCCAGCGCTACAGCTTTATCCGCGTCATTAGTGCTATACAAAAGGTCCAGCAGGCCCTCATTTCCGGCCTCACCCGTTAGCCCGTTGATGCTTTCCGCGAGCCGCCACTGCGCGAATACCTCTCCAGCAGCTTCAGCCACGCTTTTTCCTTTTTCAATCACCCACGTTAGGATAATCTGGCCACTCTTCAAATCCTTGACGAACCCATCCCATAGTGCCTGTAGATCTCGCGAAACTCCCGTCGTGCCCTTCGAGAGAGCTTCGAGTATAACTCCGCGGTCCTGTTCCACAAGAGCTTGTATACTTTTGGTGGTCACGAACTCGAGCACTTCCACCGCCCTCTTGACGCTGGCTTGCCCAAGTTTTTTGAGGTTCTTTAGGGTATCGGTATAGTTACCCTCGCGGATATCCATCAATAATGCCACGGCCGGAATCTCCAAAAGTACCTCTGGCACTTTCGAACACAGCACACCTAATTTATCGAGATCGTTGTGGTTCAAAAGTTCTTTCAGCTCTGCTTCCTCGATCGTGCCGTCCTTGTCAGCATCGAGCTTCTTTTCCTCGGCCGATATCTCTGACTTGGGGTCGGCCAATCCGACTCCCTTAAGAATCCCCTCCTCCACACTCTCTCGAATTTTCTTGAGTACGGGCTCGCGCATTGCGACGAAAAGGTCCCCCGCGAGCGTCACCGCGCCCTCGGTGGTAAAGAGGTCCTTGGCTTGACCTCGTAAATTGCTTAAGGTCTGCATAGCCCACTCGAAGCCCCCTTTTTCAGTCGCAATGCGCAGGGCTACCGGGTCCGTGCCACCCATCGCGATTGACGGCTGGGCCGCGATCTTCTTCGTAACCTCCTGTATACCCGCCTCAAAGGCCGCTGCAAGGTGCGGCTGTGACACACCGATCCACTTCACGACCTCTGCCGCCGTTGGTAGAGCCATGGCCGCGGAGAGCTCCGACAGGACGAATACCCCGAACTCGCCTCCGACCATCGACAAGGCATCGGTGAGAACGTACTGGGCGAAGGTGTTAATATCACCCCCTTCGGTCCAGGTTCTAATGGCGGTTACCGCCACTGAACCCACCGCCGACAGCAGTTTTCCTAGAGCAAAGGGTCCGCCAAGCGCGCCGACGCTGGCCGCGATCGCCAACTTGCCGCCGGTAAAGGCGACGCTCTTCACGATGGCAGCGCGAGCTTCGATATCCTTTTCTCCGGCAGCCACGTTGCTGGCGCCATCCCCGATCTGGGCAGCTTTTTCTTTGTCGACACCCTCGGTAGATTCCTCGAGGGCCTTGTGAACGGACGCTGCTTGGGCTAATGCCCCGTCCTTTTCGTCCCCCTTGAATATCGCTGCAGTTTTCCCGCCACTTTCGATAGCCGATGCGATCGAATAGAGCACGTCCATATAAGCTTGAAACGTGCGCGCATCCCAAAGAAGCCCGGCCGACTCGGCGGAAAGTCCAAACATGCGCCCGAGAGCCGCTAGAGTATCTGCCTTACCCTGTGCATCCGCAAGCGTCTCAGACCCCAAGACCGCGACGACTTTCGCCCTGAAGGCGGTGTTGATCGCGTCCTCTTTTTCTTTCGTGAGTCCCAACGCCCCGAGCGCGCTCTTCAAAGAAGCATGTTTGTCCAAGGGGACTTTCACGAGGCTCGTCCGAGTCGTCTTCATGTCGGTGACGAATACGGACTGAGCTGTCTTTGCTGCATCGATCTTGTCCTTTGTACCCCCGTCGGCAGCGTCCTTAACCGCTTTTTCGTGGGTCGTCTTGGCCTCGTAATACCCCTGCCACCTCGCCGGTATGTCCGCCCCGATCAATTTCAAGTTGGTAAACTCATGAATAAAGGTGTCAGCGGACGCGGCCGTGATGGCCGCCGCGATCCCTTCGTGGCTTGAACCGTAACCCTTGAGGAAACCGACGTTCGGTCCGGGCTTACTTTCCTCACTGTCCTCAGGCTTGTAAGACCCGCGACTATGATATTTCACTATCCACGGCGCTGGGTCCGAGCTGCCAATTATGGCGGCCGTAACCACAGGTTCGTATTCCCCCCAAAGCTGGCCGAAGATCTTGCTGGCCGCGACAGAAACGTCGCCGACAGAGTCCATGCATTCCCCGATAATCGCATTCTTCGCCTCCGTTTCCGCAGAGTCGGCGGCATAGCCTGAGAACTCAACGTCTCGAAGATGCCCGTAGATAGCACCAAAACTCGACGCCAGCTCTGTGAGGAATAGATCCGCGCGCTGTTTCTTCGCCGCCGCGGAACAGGCTGCTAATAGCTTCCCATGGCTTTGGGAAGCCAAGAACTTTCCGACGGCTTTCTTATCTTGAAGCGCGCCGGCTGTCTTCGGCTCTTTGGCCGTCGTTCCCGAAGCTGGCGTCTTTGCGTCGGTGTCGGTCTGGGCCGGGACGTCCTTCAGCAAGGGCGTCACTACGACATCATCCTTCTGAAGCTTTGTTTCAGTGACGGCTGGCTCTTTGGACTTCTCGTATCCGGGTTGTTTGATGAACCCTGAACCCTCCTTGTCCAGTTTCAGAATCCCCCTGAGTTCCAGGGCCTCGGCGTCCGACACCTTGCCCATCAGGTCCAACACGGCGCCGATATCGTCGCGCAAAGCGGTCCACTGCGCGAATTTAAGCGCACGCACGGACGCAAGGAGAGCTTTCGAATCAGTGTACTCCGTGCCGACAAGGGTCTTCTTCGTCCCGAATTCGACGTCCTTTTGGCCCTCCAGCAGGGCCATGCAGGTCGCTGCGTCTTCAGCGGAGAGCCCCTTCTGAATCGCCACTCGAACGGCCACGTCGTCACGCACAACGGCGAGCTCCGCATCTTTTAGGCCGTTGATGGTCGCCTTCATTTTTTCGGGGCTCGACCCGCCCCAGAATGTCGAGTCTCGCATCTCATTCAGAAGGCCCTGGCTCTTCGATTCGGTGCCTCCCCCGAGTGCCACGGCCTTTAATAGTCTCAGCTCATAGGGTTCGAGGAATTCAGCGATCTTCTCCCACCCGTCGGTGGCCACGATGTCAATAATCCGACTACGAAACTCAACTTCGAACGCGGCTTTATCTTTGACATGGTTGGGTTTTTCGTCATCCAACGCATCCGCATACTTTGCCGCGACCGTTGTCTTGACGAGCGCGACAAAGTTTCCAACGTCCGTTTTCGCTCCATCGACATCGTCTTTGAAGACGTTCTTGTGCTCCGCCAACAGAGGTACTAGGGTGTCAATGGTCTCGGCCGCGGTCCCACTGAGTAAGGCATCAATTGGCTCTTTCCAGCTTGAGTCGAGCGCGTAGATCTCTTTGAGCAGCTTCGTGTCGGCCTTCACGGCCTCCCGCTGCTCGGACGTCATTTTGGTGATGGCCGTGACCAGCGCCGCACGATCCTTCTTTAGAATCGCGGTCCCGCGCAGGTTATTCTTTAACAACACGT
>Ga0105050_10008750_pt1 | contig 11556 bp, 13 predicted proteins | sample FRY01_FD_78088 | JGI IMG/M metagenome (GOLD analysis project Ga0105050, IMG submission 78088) | Freshwater microbial communities from Lake Fryxell liftoff mats and glacier meltwater in Antarctica - FRY-01 | ecosystem: Environmental > Aquatic > Freshwater > Ice > Glacier meltwater ... | reverse complement strand
CAAGATTCCGGGATTTTTTCTGTCGAAAATGGATATTTTTAAGAATTTTGGAGATAAAATTGACTCTTAGCCCAATAAAAACGGGCGCGGTATGATATAAATAACGTAGCATAAGTATGGTACCACCAACAGGAATCGAACCTGTATCTAGCGCTTAGGAGGCACTCGTTCTATCCGTTGAACTATGGCGGCCGATGAGATGGGTGATTGTAAGGGGTGGCTATTTCGACAACATCCGCATCGCCTCTTCCAGCCCCTTGATCGTCAGCGGGTACATCCGCTGGTTGACGAGTTGCTGCATCACGCTGATGGACTGGCGGTATTGCCACACGCCTTGTGGTTCGGGGTTGATCCACGCGAACTTCGGAAATGCGTTGGTCAGCCGCTGCATCCATTCAGCGCCGGCTTCTTCGTTGTTGTATTCCACGCTACCGCCAGGTTGCAAAATTTCATACGGGCTCATGGTTGCATCGCCGACAAAAATGAGTTTGTAGTCTTTGTTGTACTTGCGAATGATGTCCCACGTGGCAAACTTTTCACTGAAGCGGCGGCGGTTGTTCTTCCACATGAAGTCGTACACGCAGTTGTGAAAATAATAAAACTCCAGGTGCTTGAACTCGGTTTTAACGGCTGAAAACATCTCTTCAACCCGACCAATGTGCTCGTCCATCGTGCCGCCCACGTCCATCAGCAGCAGCACTTTGACGTTGTTGTGCCGCTCCGGAATCATCTTGATGTCGAGCCAGCCAGCATTGGCTGCAGTCGAATGAATGGTGTCGGGCAAGTCGAGCTCTTCAACATTGCCCAGCCGCGCAAACTTGCGCAGGCGGCGCAGCGCCACCTTGATGTTGCGGGTGCCGAGTTGTTGCGTGTCGTCGTAGTCTTTGTAGGCGCGCTGGTCCCACACTTTGACGGCGCTCTTGTTGCGGCTTTTCTCTTGGCCGATACGGATGCCCTGCGGATTAAAACCGTTGGTACCGAAAGGCGATGTACCGCCCGTGCCAATCCATTTGCTGCCGCCTTCGTGGCGCTCTTTTTGTTCCTCAAAACGTTTTTTAAGCGCCTCCATGAGCTCGTCCCAGCCCATTTTTTCGATCTTGGCTTTGTCCTCGGGGCTGAGTTCAAGCTCAAGGTTCTTGCGCAGCCATTCGAGAGGAATGTCTTTCGTGAAATCTGCCACCATCTCCACACCCTTGAAGTACGCGGCAAAGGCACGGTCAAACTTGTCGTAATGTTTTTCGTCTTTGACCAGCACCGTGCGGCTGAGGTAATAAAAGTCGTCGATCTTCCAGGCGCCTTCGCCAGGTTCACCATCGGCATCAAGCGCGCTTCTGTTGGGACCAACCACGCCCGCCTGAAGCGCTTCGAGCAGCATCAAATATTCCTTGACGGATACAGGTAATTTGGCAGAACGCAGGGTGTAGAAAAAATCAATCAGCATGGTGAAATGTCTGTCAGGTTTCAGGCGCGTGTTTTGTTAAGGCCATACAACAACTGCGCCTTGGCCTCAGGCCATTCGCCGGCGCGCATGCTGTACATCACCGTGTCGCGGATGGTGCCGTCACGCCGCATGGCGTGGCCGCGTATGACGCCGTCTTTTTGCGCTCCCAGGCGTTCAATCGCGCGCTGGCTTTCGACGTTGAAATTATCTGTGCGCCAGCCCACCACATGGCAGCCGAGTGTTTCAAACGCATGCGTCATCAGCAGTAATTTGCAGGTGGAGTTGATGTGCGTGCGCTGGCAGCGCGCTGCATACCAGGTGTAGCCAATCTCAACGCGTTTTACCGCTGGCAAGATGTCATGGTAACTGCTGGTGCCCAGCACCATGCCGCTGGTGGCATCGGTTACTGCAAAGGCCAAACGATTGTCTGTTTGAAGCGCTGTTTTAATATAGGCCAGAGATTCTTCAGGCTCAGGTACGGACGTCACGCGCAACTTCCACAACTGGCCATCGCTGGCAGCCGCCCGAATGCCTTCTTCGTGCTCAATGCTCAAAGGCAACAAACGCACATTGCGTGATTCAAGAACGACAGGTTCAACAAAAGCCATTTTTAATTGTCTTATTCTGTGTCTTTTGCCAGCTTTGCCGCTTGTTGGATTCTCACGCGGCGCGCAATTTGCAAACTCAAACCGCCGCCCAGGCCCACCAGCACAATGCCAAAAATGGTGCTGTTGCTGTACTCCGCGTCAGAAATACTCAATCCCAACAAACGACCCAGCCAAAACGCCAGTAGCGAGCCACCGGCAAAACCGGCAGCATCTGCCAGGCCGTCTGTCAATAATGATTTTGAATCCACGATTTTCTTGTTGGTAATGCGGTTGTTTAGCGGCTGCTTATCGGTTGTTACGCTGCATGAACACCAGCTTTTCAAACAAACTCACATCTTGCTCGTTTTTAAGCAGTGCGCCGACTAACGGCGGCACAGCCACTTTGTCGTCTTTGCTTTGCAGGGCTTCGAGCGAAATGTCTTCCGCAACCAGCAGTTTGAGCCAGTCCAGTAACTCGCTGGTCGATGGCTTTTTCTTCAGGCCCGGCAGGTTGCGGACGTCGTAAAACGTTTTCATCGCTGCGGCCAGGAGTTCTTTTTTCAAGCAAGGGAAATGCACATCGACAATTTGCCGCATGGTGTCCGCATCAGGGAACTTGATGTAGTGAAAAAAGCAGCGGCGCAAAAACGCATCGGGCAGCTCTTTTTCATTGTTCGAGGTGATGAACACCAGCGGCCTGTGCCTGGCTTTAATTAGTTCACGCGTCTCATACACATAAAACTCCATGCGGTCAATTTCGCGCAGCAAGTCGTTTGGGAATTCAATGTCGGCCTTGTCAATTTCATCAATCAACAGCGCCACTGGCGTTTCAGACGTGAAGGCCTGCCACAGTACGCCCTTGACGATGTAGTTGTGAATGTCTTTGACTTTCTCGCCACCATCAATCTTTGACAACTGCGAGTCACGCAGGCGCGATACCGCATCGTATTCATACAGGCCCTGCTGCGCTTTGGTGGTGGACTTGATGTGCCATTGCAGCAGCGGCATGCCCATGGCTTCGGCCACTTCTTCTGCCAGCATGGTCTTGCCAGTGCCGGGCTCACCTTTGACCAGCAGCGGTTTTTTAAGCGTGGCCGCGGCGTTGACAGCCAGCATCAGGTCTTGTGTGGCGACGTAGGTTTTGGAGCCTTGAAATTTCATGTTGGAGTCAGTTCGAGAGGCAAAGAGTTGATTGAAAAACGGCGCGGGGAGATTGTATGAAGCGCCCGATCCAAGCCAGCAATTGGCATAGATATAATCCGGGGCTAAACAGGACAACTGTTTCCACCTGAATTGTCATCCAATTGTGCGCGCAAAATGAATAAGTTGTTAATCAAGATTTCCGTCCTGGCTGTCTCATTTGTGACGGTTGCCGCCTTTGCCCAGGACATCAAAGGCGATGCCAAAGCGGGCCAAGACAAAAACGCCATGTGCTCTGGCTGCCACAGCATTCAAGGCTACCAAGCCAGCTTTCCTGAGATTCATAAGGTCCCGATGATTTCCGGGCAGACTGCCAAATACATTGTGTCGTCACTCAACGCCTACAAAAAAGGCGAGCGCAAGCACCCCAGCATGCGCGGCATTGCCGAAACACTGTCTGACCAGGACATCGCCGACCTGGCTGCTTATTACAGCGCCAGCGGTGTGGCAAAAGATGCGAAGCCTTTGGCAGAAAAGCCATCAAAAGAGGCCAACCCGCAAGTGCAGGCGCTGCTGGCCAAGGGCAATTGCTCGGCATGTCACGGTGCCAATTACAGCAAACCGATTGACCCGTCGTATCCCAAGCTAGGCGGTCAGCATGCTGACTATCTGCTGGTTGCTTTGAAGGCCTATAAAGTTGAAAAGAATGCGAAAGTCGGTCGTAACAACGCCATCATGGCGGGCATAGCCAAGCAGTACACCAATGCCGAATTGAAACTGATGGCCAATTATTTGTCGTCACTTGAAGGCGATTTGAAAACCGTGCCGCAAAGCCGATTCCGCTGAGAAACTCGCCCCCACTCTTTTGGCTTCGCCGCTCTTCGAGAACACTTCGTGTAATGCGCTGCTCCCCGAGGGGGCAACTTTTCTAGGGGCGGCCCGTCGAAAAATTGCTTTAGAAGGTCTTTGAAAAACTGCTACCTCAGCGGTTTTTTTTCGGCCAAATCAATCTCGCGTAGCTCGGCGCTGCACGCAGTCGATATACGCAGCGCCGTCGGGTGGTCGGCCTGCACGCTGGCTTTCCCACACCATCTGGCCCAAGCATTCCATCGCTTCATGGTGTGCGTCATGCAATGAATCGCGCTTGGCCGTCAGCAACTCAACCGCCTGCCGAATGCCGCGCGGCTGGTCGATAGAGGATTGCTCGCTGATGGACAGATGCATCGACAAGTGCAAAAAAGGGTTGGCCTTGCCGTCTTTTATGTCGTACATTTTTTCCAGGGCTGTATCTGTATCGGCAAATTCGGCATGGTATTCAGGGTGCTCGGCCAGCCACTGGCTGGCTATGGTTTCAAGAGCTTCCAGCGGCTGTCCCGATTGTGTTTTGGCGTGTACCTTACAAAAAAATCGGCGAACATCGGCTTGAGAGGGTGTGAACATGCTGAAAGAATATCACGCTGAACGGTAGCCCTGACCGAACCTGCACCAAGCCCCCGGTGGTGTCCTACAGACAAAAGCGCGGCATGCCCGTAGAGTGTTTGCAGCGCCGACTGTGTCCGGGATCAGAAGGCGCTCAGTGCAAAATCACAACCGGCGAGGAGATACACATGAACGCAGCAAAAATCACAGGCATTATTCTGATCGTTATCGGTCTGGCGGGCTTTTTTACCGGTGGCTTCAGCTTCACCAAGGACACCACTGCGGCCAAGATCGGTCCGATTGAACTCAAGGTCCAAGAAAAAGAGTCGGTCAACATTCCGCAGTGGTTAAGCCTGGGCGCATTGGCTTTGGGTGCGGTTGTGTTGGTTGTTGGGTTTCGCAAGTCCTGACTGGCCTGATCGGTAGGGTTGTCGGGTTCCCCTCCTTTGGGTGGGCTATTATTTCCTCTGACTCAGCGTAGGCGGCATTCGTCGTCCTGCCGACTGACGTCTGAACCGCCTTCTGTTTTTGGAAATACGTATGAACCAGGCATTTATCTGCGACGCCATCCGCACACCGTTTGGCCGTTACGGCGGCGCGCTCAGTAGCGTCCGCACTGACGACCTGGGCGCCATTCCCCTCAGGGCGCTGATGGCGCGTAATCCGAATGTCGATTGGCTGGCCGTGACGGACGTGATTTACGGTTGTGTCAACCAGGCCGGTGAAGACAACCGCAACGTCGCCCGCATGGCGACTTTATTGGCCGGCCTGCCGATGGAACTGCCCGGTGCCACCATCAACCGTCTGTGCGGTTCAGGATTGGACGCGATTGGTATTGCAGCCCGCGCCATTAAAGCGGGAGAAGCTACCATGATGATAGCTGGCGGGGTTGAAAGCATGAGCCGTGCGCCGTTTGTTATGGGTAAAGCTGAGAACGCCTTTAGCCGCGCCGCGCAGATGTACGACAGCACCATTGGCTGGCGTTTTGTGAACAGGCTGATGAAAGAAAAGTACGGCGTAGATGCCATGCCTGAGACTGCTGAAAACGTGGCGGCCGAGTTCAATATCAGCCGCGAAGACCAGGACAAGATGGCCCTGGCGTCCCAACTGAAAGCCGTGGCGGCACAAAAATCCGGTTACTTTGATGCGGAGATCACGCCTGTGACGATTCCTCAGAAGAAGAAAAGCCCCTCGGGTCGCGAGGGGGATGCAATCATCGTCAGCAAAGACGAGCATCCGCGTGAAACCAGCATGGAGGCCCTAAGTAAACTCAAAGGCGCGGTACGCTCCGATGGCAGCGTCACGGCTGGCAATGCATCCGGCGTGAACGACGGCGCTTGCGCGCTGCTGCTGGCAGATGAAGCCAGCGCCACCAAAAACGGGTTGACGCCACGCGCCCGCATTGTCGGCATGGCTACCGCTGGCGTGGCGCCGCGCATCATGGGTATTGGCCCCGCACCCGCCACACAAAAGGTGCTGGCGCTGACTGGTTTGACACTGGCGCAGATGGATGTGATTGAGCTGAACGAAGCCTTCGCAGCGCAAGGCCTGGCCGTTCTGCGCCTGCTTGGCTTGCAAGACAACGACCCACGCGTCAACCCCAACGGCGGCGCAATTGCGCTGGGTCATCCGCTGGGTGCGTCAGGCGCGCGTCTGGCCACCACGGCCGTCAACCAGTTGCACAAAACAGGTGGCCGCTATGCCCTCTGTACCATGTGCATCGGCGTGGGGCAGGGCATTGCGCTGGTCCTTGAGCGGGTTTAAATGCTATTTATTTAATAGCTAACTACGCGCGTATTAATTGGGAGAAAACTATGTTTAATCAATTGTTAAGGCGCAGATCAGGGATACGCTCTGACCTTCCGCCATTTTTTTGAAAGCCAGGCCATGTCCACGCAAACCCTCATTGCCCAAGCCAGTCTTGATCAGCTCTTTCTCAAAGCCCGGACAGCCAACGGTTTTACCGACCAGAGTGTTCCACTGGCGTTGTTGCAGCAGGCTTATGACATTGCCAAAATAGGTGCGACGTCGATGAACACGCAGCCAACGCGCTATGTTTTTTTGAACAGCCCTGAATCGCGCGCCCGCCTGTTGCCCGCCATGTCCCCCGGCAATGTAAACAAAACCCGAACCGCTCCGGTGACGGTCATCGTTGCCACCGACACCCGGTTTTTTGAGCACATGCCGCAGGTCTGGCACGTTCCGGGTGCCAAGGAAATGTTTCAAGCTGACTTGCCGCTGGCGCAGGCAACCGCAACGCGAAACGGCACGCTGGGCGCAGCTTACTTCATGATGGCTGCGCGTGCCGTCGGGCTGGACTGCGGGCCGATGAGTGGCGTGGATCTGGCCAAAGTCAATACCGAGTTTTTCCCTGATGGGCGTTTGCAAACCAACTTTCTTATCAACCTGGGTTACGGCGACGACGGCAAACTGTTTGCGCGCAACCCGCGCCTGGCGTTTGAGCAGGCCTGCACTGTGCTCTGATCACTGCCCTAAACACTACTTTGGGTTTGCCAATCATCACTGACCCGTTTTTTTACGCGGTCGCCATTCCTGCTGTGCTGATGTTGGGCATCAGCAAAAGCGGTTTTGGTGCCGGCTTTGGCTCGCTGGCCGTGCCGCTGATGGCGCTGGCGGTGACGGTGCCCCAGGCGGCTGCAGTGTTGATGCCCGTGCTGCTGTTGATGGATCTGCTTGGTATGGCGGTTTTTCGCAAGGACTTTGACAAAGCGCTGCTGAAATTCCTGGTGCCATTTGCGCTGGTGGGTACGCTCATCGGTGCGCTGCTCTTCAAGCTGCTGGACGCCAAAGTCCTGGCCGGTATGGTGGGTGCATTCACCCTGCTATTTCTGGCGCAGCGCCTGCTTTTCCCGCCCAAGCCTGACAGTCCACCGCCACCGCGGTGGCTGGGCGCATTGCTGACCATCACCTCGGGCTTTACCAGCTTTATTGCCCATGCAGGCGGCCCGCCCATCAGCGCCTACGTGATTCCGCTGCGCCTGTCGCCCATCAAATTCACCGCCACCCTGGCATTTCTATTTTTCGTGATCAATTTGTCGAAGTGGATACCGTACGCCTGGCTGGGCTTGCTGGACGTGCGCAACATGAGCACGTCGCTGGTACTGTTGCCGCTGGCACCGATTGGCGTGTGGATTGGCGTACGCTTTGCGCGGCGCGTCAGCCCGGTGCTGTTTTACCGGCTGCTGTATGGCGGCATGTTTTTGACGGGCTGTAAACTGCTGTGGGACGGCTTGGCCTGAAGCGACGGTCGACGCGCGGTGCAGACCTGCTGCTATATTGAAGCATCCCGTCACTTTTACCCCGTCCCATGACCACCGTTGTTTTTGCTGATCTTGTTGGCAGCACCAGCCTGTATGAACGGCTTGGTGATGCTGTGGCATCAGGTTTTGTTAACCAGCTGGTTGGCGTGTTGACCCAGGTTTTTGAGCAGCACCAGGGCCGCGTCGTCAAGCTGCTCGGCGATGGCCTGTTTGTAGTGTTTGCGGGCGAGGGCGATGCGCTTGCCGCCAGCAAGCAAATTCAAAAACAGCTCTTTGATACGCCCATGCTAGCCGGCGGCAACAGCCCGCCTGTGCAGATTCAAATTGGTATCGAATCCGGTGAAGTGGTGGAGATCAATGGTGACTGCTTTGGCGATACCGTCAACTCTGCTGCCCGACTGGCTGATTTGGCCGGTGGCGGCCAGATTTTGACAACGCAAAACGTTTGGGCGGCTTTGCCGCCGATCCAGCGCGCATCGCTGCGCAGCATAGGGCCGATGTACTTGCGAGGCCGTGCAGAGGTCAGCCATGTGTACCGGATTGAATGGCAAACGGGGCGCGACGAAGAAGCCACCCTGGCCGGGCGCTCGATGTTTGCCGTCAGCCAGACAAGTTTATTGGAGTTGTCTTGTGCCGGCCTGGTGGTGCGGCTGGATGCCAAAAGCAAACCCATCAGCATTGGCAGGGCGGCAGAATCTGCGCTGCCTCTAAACGACCCGCGCGTGTCGCGCATGCACGCTACGCTGGCTTGGCGCGGTGGACAATTTGTCATAACGGATGCATCAATTTACGGCACCTGGGTGTACATGGGCAATCAGAGCGAGGCCGTGGTGCTGCGCCGCACCGAGTGCTATCTGGTGGGAAGCGGACAAATTGTACCGGGCTGTAGCCGGGCCGACGAGGCCGCGACCCGGATTGATTTCGCCATCAAAAGCTAAGGCGCAAATGCGCCCTACAGGGCTGGCGTAAAGCCCGCCAAGCGCGATAATGTGTAATCATATGTTTGTGTTCTTGGCTATTCTTACTGCAGCTGCAATATGTTAATTTCCAACCCTTCATGAGTCTTAAAAAATTGGGCCGTTACGATTTGATCCGCGTGCTCGGCAAGGGTGCGATGGGGTTGGTGTATGAGGGGCGCGACCCGAATCTTGACCGTCGCGTGGCCATCAAGACCATCAAGGTTGAAAACCTGTCAGACGAAGCCGCTGCTGAATACGAGGTGCGCTTTCGCACCGAGGCGCGGTCAGCAGCGCGCCTGCAGCATCCGAATATTGTCAGCGTGTACGACTCGGACCGTGACGGCGACATTGCCTTTTTGGTGATGGAGTTTGTGCAGGGCGATGATCTCAAACACCACCTGGACAAAGGTGAGGTGTACACCCTGAAGCAAACGCTCAGCATCATGGCTGACTTGCTGTCGGCGCTTGACTACCGCCCATCAGGAAAAAATTGTTCACCGAGACATCAAGCCTGCCAACCTTTTGGTGCAAGCCAGTGGCAGCATCAAGCTGGCAGACTTTGGCGTAGCGCGCATTCAGGACTCAGGCGATGCCACCCGCACCCAGGGCTCGATTGTCGGCACGCTTAAATACATGTCGCCTGAGCAACTGGAAGGCCGGCCGATTGACGCGCGGGCTGATTTGTTTGCAGCCGGTGTGGTGCTGTACCAGTTGCTAACCAGCCAGCGCCCTTTTGATGGCGACACCGACTTTGCCGTAATTCAAAAAATCGTCAACCACACGCCAGCAGCGGCCACGTTTTACAACCCCAAGCTGCCGCCGGCAATTGATGCGGTGGTAGCGAAAGCACTGGCCAAGTCGCGTGACATGCGCTATGCCACTGCGCTTGATTTTTCAACGGCATTGCAGGCCGCGTGCAGCCAGGCAAGCGACATCACCATCGCACCCACAGCAGTTTTACCTGTCAAGGGCAGCAACCTCACCTGGACGGCCACCATGATGCCCGGCGAGTCACTGGTGGCTACCAAGTCGGCTATTGGTACGGATAGTGGTGCGGGTAGCGGTATCACCAGCGGAACAAGCACCTCACTGGTCACCCAAGAGGTTGAGCTGGTGTACTGGAAGGACATCAAGGAGTCGAACGACGTTGAAGACATACAGGGCTTCTTGACCAAGTTCCCGGCGGGTATTTATGCCGATCTGGCCCGCAGGCGGCTGAAAAACCTGGGCGTTGCGATGCCCGAAGAGCCTACGGCAACGCTGGTGTTGCCGCACGTATCGATACCTGCTGCAACCGATATTGATAAAACTTTGCTGCTGCCCAAGCGGGCCAGCCTTGAAACTGATACGCCTGCTGAGCATGCAAAATCCAAGGCTGACTCAGCTCAGGCTGCGCCGCTGCCGTCAAGCAGTCAGGCAGCGCCTGTGGCATTACAAAAAAAAGCTGTGTGGCTGATCGCTGGTGTGGCTGCGCTAGCTGTCGTTGGCGTGGCTTTCAAGCTGCTGTCCGGGGCAGGTGCAGCGCCAGAACCAGCTGCAGCCATGGTGCCCGCCAGCAGCGCCACGCCGCAGTTGTCAGCCTCAGCACCCGCATCGGTACCCCCCGTGTCTGCCCAGGGTGCCGCATCTGCTGGCGCCTCTCCTGCCTTGGCCACTGCATCGGCAGCACGCCCGGCGGTATCGGCGGCAGGTATCGCCGCCCGGGCTGCGTTGGCTGCATCAAAAGCGGCGGCGTCAGTAGCTGCCAAAAAAGCCGTACCCGACAAAGACAAGCCCGGCAACGAGGGTGGCGCTACAGCGCCAGACCCTGGCCCGCAAGCTGCCAAGGCAGCGCCCAGCACCCCTTCAGCCACGCCAGCTAAAGGCGGCAGCCCGCGCGCCGCCTGCGAGCACCGCATGCTGCTGGCTTTTCATAGCTGCGTGTCGGAGCAGTGCGCCAGGCCCGTCTTTACCCAGCACCCCATTTGCATTGAGCGCCGGGGTATGGAAGAGCGTAGCCGTGAAGCAGAGCGCAATCGCTGACATTTGCTGCATATTTAATAGCTTATTCTCCCGTATTTATTGGGATAAAGGCCAAATTACCCCTGAAAACAGCGCGGCTTCAAACCCGAATTGCAACAATGCCCTAAACCTGGTCATGCCAGCCTGGTGGCCGTTTTTGGGCGAGTTGTCCGCGCTCCTGGGCCACTTGCTCTTCCAGACGGGGGCGGCCTTGCTTGGTGACGGCAATAACTTTGGCGCAGTCTTTGTAGTGGGATAAAGCTGGTCGAACAAGGCGAGGTTGTGCTGCCTGAAACGCATGGCGCTCTGCCGTGCCTCATCAGGCGGATGGCCCAACAGCTGCAGCACGCGGCGTGCGCTCCTCAAGCTGGACTCAAACAGCTCGCGCTTAACGCGCATCAGGCCCCTGTCGCGCAGCTGGTCCCAGTGCGTCACGTCTCTGGCGCGAGCCACAATTTGCAACTGCGCAAAGTGCTCTTTGGCCATGTCAACAATCTTGATAGATTGCTCAATGTCGCCGACTGCCACCACCAGGATTTTGGCGTTATTCTAATTCGCATTAGAAACACAGCTAATTATCCACTCCCACCCGGCGATTGATTTCTCGGCAGTGGGATTAATTTCCAAGGCTTTCAGACCCGTCACAAGCTGCTCCTCCAGAGCATCAAGGCTGTCAAACACGATGTTGTGAAACCACTTCTCCCGCAATTCATCCCAGATATGTTCCT
>Ga0105050_10008748_pt1 | contig 11557 bp, 8 predicted proteins | sample FRY01_FD_78088 | JGI IMG/M metagenome (GOLD analysis project Ga0105050, IMG submission 78088) | Freshwater microbial communities from Lake Fryxell liftoff mats and glacier meltwater in Antarctica - FRY-01 | ecosystem: Environmental > Aquatic > Freshwater > Ice > Glacier meltwater ... | reverse complement strand
GGTACGCCAATGGTGCGGGCAGTCTCGACGAACGTTGCTCCGCCGAGACTGCTTTTTGGACTCCCATTGGACGCAGGAGTAGATGCCTCAAAAAATCCCCCATTCTGGACAGATGCCACTAAACTCCGAGAAGAACCTCGCTTTGCAACTCAAGGTGAGTGTAGCCGCGCAGCCGAATGATTTCTCGCTTGACGTTGCGTCGTTTTTCACGAGGTGGACCGACGGGCTGGCGAATGGTTCGTTCCAGCGGTTTCCACGCCGACGCCGGTAAATCCTCGGCAATCGCCTGCAAATTACTGCTCCCTTGATAACCAAAGTTGAACTTCACGCCGATTTGATCCCAGTCATCAAGGTACTCGGTCTGCGAAAACTTGCAGTCGCCGCGAATACGAACGGCGCGAAAGCCAGCCTTGATACAACACATGATCGCTTTGTCGAAATACCCCGCCGCACCGTCGACGCTGTGGGCGTTGCCGCTGCGATTGACGATCGAGAAAATCTCCTTCGTATTGGCCATCGAAACCAACAGCGGATGGTAACCCCAATCGCCCTTGTAATTAATGTCCATACCTTCCTTACACTTGCCGGTGGTGTTGACCAAGAGGCCATCGGCATCGACCCTTGCTTCGTCAAAGAAGGCATCGCCTTGTTGTTTCCAGACGGCCAAGCGAGCTTCATCCACACTGCGAAGCAAGGCGGCGATGCTGAGCTGATCGAATCTTCTACAGAAGTCACCGACCGTTGTCGGATCAGGAATCGAATCGGCTCCGAGGGCATCGAGCATGGCGGGATCATTGCGAAGCAGTTCGAGATGCTCGAGTCTGGTGCCCCCGGCCAGAGCGTTGATGACCAAGGCCATCACATGATCGGATTCGCGATACGGAGCATGACACTTCAGGAGGTGGACCCGCTTGTCAATCTCATCGACCAGTCCAGTGTGCTGCGCCAGTTTGACCATGGCCCCGATGCCGCCATGGTTGATGGCTTGGTTTCGATCAGCGAGCTCGTATTTGATATTGACGTCGCCAATGACGTTCTGGGGTTTAAGCCCGCGAGCGAAGCGATCGCGTCTTGCGTTGGCAAGTCTTTTGAGATTTTTCTGCTTACCGTCGAGCGATGCGAGAAGCGACACTTTTCTTCACCTGAAATCATCCTTGTCAGCGGAGGTTGCGAGTTTGCAGCTACTCTCTTAACCCCTCAAAACGCGGAAGATTTCAGGTTTTTTGTACTTATTTAGCTTTAATCAAACAAGCGTTCGCTTGTTTGAGGACTAGCAGGATAATCGCACGATGGCGACCCCGTCGTAAACGGCATCGGTCAGTAATGACAGAGCCTCGCCATTTCGTTAACACTGTTGTTTCTTCCGATTCTGCGAGCGATTTTTGTGTTCTTGGCGTCGAAAGACGAACGATGGAACGGCTAATTTGGTGAACGCTTTTTGCAAAAGACTCACCAAGAATTAACTGGCAATAATCTTCGCCGACACAACCTAGCCCCGATGACGAGCGACACCGCTGCGGGCAATTGCGTTCCCTGCTGCAACCTAAGGTGCTAGGGCGGTTGGTTTGGGTGCGGATTTCATCTTGTTCGCTTTTCGGGCGTTAGTTTTTCGCGCCTCGACTGCTCGACCTTCGGGGGTCACCGCCTCTGGATACGCGGCCAGCTTCGCCTTCAACTCCGCAACAACCGATGGTTGGGAGGCAGCATGGTTTTTGGTTTCGTGAGGGTCTTCCTGGTAATCATATAATTCGTACTCCGCTTGATCCGCTGCGCCGCCGATCGGTTTCCACTCAACGAAGCGATAGCGATCCGTGCGAATGGCTCGGCCAAGCTTTCCTTTGGGATAAGCATGGTACGCATGATCGCGGACCCGAGCTTTTGGGTCTTTTAGCACCGGAACCAAGCTAATTCCGTCGATGGACTGAGGGCCTTTTGGGGCCGGCAAGCCGGCCAACTCAGCGAGCGTCGGAAAGATGTCTACACTTTCGGCCAATTGAGCTGTGCTTGAATTCGGCGCAGTGACACCGGGCGCAATCACAAGGATCGGTATGCGAGTCGCCTGTTCAAAATTGGTATGTTTGGTCCAAATACCAAGGTCACCGAGATGAAATCCATGATCCCCCCAGAGCACAATGATCGTGTTGTCGGCAAGCTCCAAACGAGTCAGTTCACCGATGACTTTTCCAATCTGTGCATCGACATAACTGGTACTGGCGTAATAACCATGGATCAATTGTCGCTGAAGCTTGGAATCGATTTCACCATTCTCCGGAACCGGCTTGTAGGCAACAATTTCGCCACCGCGTTTGAGAGCAACTTGAGGAGCGTCAACCGGCGGCGATTGATTTTTCGGTGTGGGCAGCATGGCCGGATCATAAAGGTCCCAGTACTTCTTCGGCGCACAGAACGGAAGGTGAGGGCGTGCGAAGCCGGCGGCAATCAAGAACGGCGTGCCTTTCTTCGCAATACGTTCCTTCGCGGATCGTAATCGCAAGATGGTCTCTTCCGCGACGCGTCCATCGGCATAGTCCGTATCGTTAGCCACGGGAGATTCAAACGCCGCACCGCGCGGAAGCGAACGAATGTTGCCAAACTGTTGATTCGTGAATAAGGCTTCTTCGCGCGTCAACTTGCCGCCATCCGTGCTGTCCGCATCCAGGTATTCAACCACTTTGTCTTTGAAGTGGGGAACCTGAAAAGATGAAGGATCTCCGTCATTCCCATGGCCGATGTGAAACACTTTTCCCAAAGACTCGGTTCGATACCCGTGGTTGGAAAAATGCTGCGGTAATGTCACGGCTTCAGGAATAAGATTTCTTAAGTTACTGCCCAATCCGTAAAGACCGGTTGAGGTTGAATGCGAGCCAAGCATCAGCGTGAAACGCGAAGGAGCACAAACCGCTTGATTGCAATAGGCGGCATCGAACCGCATGCCTCGCGCGGCAAGGGCATCCATCGACGGCGTCTTCGCAATATCATCGCCGTAGCATCCGAGCACCGGCTTGAGGTCATCGACAAGGATCATCAGCACATTCGGGCGACTCGACTCGGCGGTTGCCGAAAATGCGTCTGCCAGATGAATGAGCGATGCGAAAACAACAAAACAAATTTTAAATTTCATGACAACCGATTGAAGAATGGGAGTCGGTAGCAAGGAAGGTGCAAGGATAAGGCGAACGGCGAGAATATCTGAACGAAAAGGTGGGCCCCAACTCCGCCATTGAACTTACCCCTGTACCGAGACACAATGACAATTCAAGGTGATCGATAGGGATATTCGGTCATTATAGCCATCTGCATCGCGACAAGGCCCGCGCGCTTGGTCGACATTCATTCTCCCTTTTCAACTGTGTGGACACCATGGACCGTCGCCGTTTTATCGTTCACGCAAGTTCGCTTGCCGCTGCAGCACCGGTGTGCGTTGGCTGGGATGCGACCACTTTCGCCGCTGAACCAAAGCCAACCGATTATCCCATCGCGATTTTTGGAAAGGTGTTTCAAGAGCATTCATTTGATCAGCTTGCTGAGGTGCTCGAGATCACCAATGCCGATGGCGTCGAAGCGACGATTCGTGCCGGCGGCCACATCGATCCGAGCAAAGGTGACTATGGATCGCAACTTGAAAAAATGGTTGCCGCACTTGCCAAACGGTCCAAGCGTTTATTGATCGCAGCAACCGATATCAACGAAGCCATTGCTGAAAATCGCATCCTCCTAAGTGCCCTTCGCGACAACGGTGTGAAGTATTATCGCATGGGCTACTACAAATACCGTTCGGGAATTCCGCTGGTCGACCAAGTCCATGAGTTCGCGGTGAAAGCCAACGCGCTGGCCGCTTTGAATCGTGAGTTGGGAATGGTGGGGCTTTATCAGAATCATGCGGGCAAGGATTATGTGGGAAGCCTGTTGTGGGATTTGGTGTTCGTGATGGAAGGCGTGCCTGTGGAGGACATGGGCGTGGCACTTGACTTGCGCCACCTGCGAGCCGAGATCGGCGTTTCATTCCCAACCGTCGTGAATGCGATACGCCCTCACTTGCGCAGCGTCTATCTGAAAGATACTCAGCGTACTGGTGCTGATGGGCAAACGTTGAACGAGGTTCCGCTTGGTGAAGGCATGGTCACTCGCGAGTTATTCCGTAATGTTTGGAAATCGGTTGACCCGGTGCCGCTTTCAGTTCACGTTGAGTACCACGGTCAAAAACCATACGCGCCCGGCAATGATCGAGTCGTCATTGAAGCAAACAAAAAAGACGTTGCGACTCTGCGTTCTTGGATGGCTTAAACCGCTAACCGCACGTCGATCATCTCCGGACATTGCATCCATGAAACACATCCTGCTCACCGTCATTCTGTTTGCGTGCGCGGCTGCACCTGCTCGTTCGCAAAGCAGCGACAAGCCGCCACCAGTCGAGCCCACCAACGCGACAGAAGCCGATCAACAGAAAGCAAGTAAAGAATCACGTCTTGAAGAAAAGTATCAGGCGTGGGTCGCCTTGTTGACGCCCCAGCAGCAGGCGTGGGAGCGTGTGCTGCAATCGGAACTTGACGGATTTTATTTCCCCATTCATAAACGCGAGAAGGTCGCGGGGAAGTCCAATGCGTGGGACTTTATTCAAGATGACCCGAACCTACCGCGGGTGTTGCTCATCGGTGATTCGGTATCGCGAGCCTATACGCCAACGGTGCGTGAGGAGCTTGAAGGCAAGGCGAACGTTCACCGCGCTCCGGCGAACTGTGGTCCAACCGCGACCGGATTGAAGAAGATGGATATTTGGCTTGGTGATGAGAATTGGGACATCATTCATTTCAACTTTGGCATCCACGATCGCTTCACGTCTATTGCTGATTACACCCAGCGACTCGAACAGATTGTCAAGCGAATGCAGCAGACAGGTGCGGTACTGGTCTGGGCAAGCACGACGCCGATTCCCGATGATCCTGAAAAGAATAACACCGCCGCATCGATCATTGAGAGAAATGCTGCCGCTGAAAAAGTGATGCAGAAGTATGGCGTCGCCATCGACGACCTGTTCACTGCGATGACTCCGCGACTCGCCGAACTACAAAATCCGAATGATGTTCATTTCAACGGCCCCGGAAATGAATTTCTTGGCAAGCAGGTTGCGATGTTTCTCTGGTCGCAACTGCCCAAGCAATTCAAAGCCTGTGCGGATTCGCTTGACTTCTCCTACTTCGCAAATGCAACCGATCCTGGTGATCTGCGTTCGATGAAGGCAGAGTTGATCGCCGCTGCGACAGGCGATGTGCTAACGCTTGAGGGTACTGAAACCGCGAGATACGCATGGGCCACTTTGCCTGTGCCAAAGCGAGGATGGGAGCTCGTGGGTCGAGCGTCGGTGGAGGCTTCAATCACCAATTGCGGTCCGTCACCGAGTGAAGCGATGCTTTGTGTAGTACCGGATCATGGATGGGATGCGGTTGTGGATTCAGCAACCCTCGCTCCTGGAGAATCTCGTCGCTTTTCCTGTGACTTGCGAGCCACCTTTCCCGATGGCACACCCAAGCTCGATCCAACGCGGGTGAGGAAAATGCAGGTAGTGGTGCCCAAAGCCACTGGTGATGTAAAGCTGGAACTTCGTGACCTAAGGATTGTTGGTAAAGCATCACCCTGGGCCATACCACCGGATCGATTGGAGGTGCCAAGTGTTGAAGTAGGCCTGCCCGCTGCCGGACGTCGTGTGAAGTATCAACTCGCAGGTGATGAGCAAACGAGCATCTACTGCATCCTTCAGCTTCCCAGGGACTGGAAGCCTGGCATGAAGTTTCCTTTGATCGTCGAATTTCCGGGTAACATTTACTACACCCAAGATTGCTATTCAACCGGTTTGCCAGACCAGTGCGTGATCAGTTACGGCATCACAAAAGGTAGCGGCGCGATTTGTGTAAGCTTACCATTCATCGACCGAGCGGTTGGTGGAATCGCAGAGCATGGATGGGGCAACGCGGACGAAACTGCGGAGTACGCGGAGGAAGTTGTGGAAGAGATTTGCACCAAGTTTGGCGGCGATGAAAAGAATATTCTGCTCACGGGCTTTTCACGCGGAGCGATCGCTTGCGGCTACATCGGACTTCGCAACGATCACATCGCCTCCTTGTGGAAAGGCTTTCATGCCTGCCAGCACTACGATGGCGACGGATGGAATGGTGCAACCATGGATGGCGCCATGGAGCGTGCGCGTCGATTCAAAGGCAAGGCGGTGTTTCAAACGGACAATTCGTCGGCGATGTTTCAGCCGCTCATGGATACGATGGGAGCCGAAGCGATCTTCGCACGTTCGGGTTTGGGAGCACACGCTTGTGCGATGTTTCTTGACGACCGCCATTCGACGCTTCAGCTTCGAGAATGGTTTGTGAAGTTGGTCGATGACTGAACCACTTGGTGATTGGATCTATTAGACTGGGTTTCGTTGCCGCGATCCCGATTGTCACTTATTCATCGTTTCCCATCAAAGTTCAACGCCATGACCTATCGGCTTGCGTCCGCAATTCTTTCTGTTGTCCTCTGGTTTTCATCCGTTGAAATCACCTGCGCGAATGAGCCGATCAACGCTTGGCCTGGCTTTGCTCCCGGGGAAACGACAAGCGTGATCGGCGAAGCACTTCCCGCCAAGCCTGAAGAAGTTCCGACGATCACTCGCGTCGTCAAGATCACGCGGCCGACCTTCACCGTTCATCGACCGGATGAGCCAAACGGCACCGCGGTCATCATTTTGCCCGGAGGCGGGTTCAGCAAAGTGGTGCCGGATAAAGAAGGAACCGAAGCCGCCCAGTGGCTGTGTGATCATGGCATCACGGCGTTTGTGCTCAGCTACCGTACGACACAGGAAGCCAAGACTCCTGGATGGATCAAGCCATTGCAAGACATTCAACGAACCATCGCCCTTGTCCGATCCCAGGCCGATCGTTGGCAAGTGAAACCGAACCAAATCGGCATCGTCGCTTTTTCAGCGGGTGGCCATGTGGGCGCAAGGCTGCTCTGTGATGCGGGCAAACTTAGCTATGACGCGAGCGATGATATCGACGCGACATCGCATCGACCTGACTTTGCCGTGCTCGTTTATCCTTGGAACATTTACGATGATAAAACTGGGGGACTCGTTGATGGTGTTGACGTTCCCAAAGATTGTCCGCCAACGTTTTTGGTGCATACACATGACGACCGTTCCTCGTCGCTCGGCGCCGCCCTGTTTTATGTTGGCCTAAAGCAGCACGGGATTTCTTCGGAATTGCACATTTACGGCAACGGCGGTCACGGTTACGGGATTCGCCCCGTCGCAGGCTCGGAGATTTCCACCTGGACCGATCACGCAACGCATTGGCTTCGCACGCAGCGTCTGATCGGCGATTGACTAATCAGCCGCTCTACGACGACAACTGTGAACGTGCAGCTCGTTCGAAGGAGGAGTACACTAATCGTCCGTCCGCCACAGACGACTGTGACGACTTCTCTCCTCGCCTACTATCATCTCATGTTCAAACCATTTGGCCCGGTTCGTTTTTTGACATGCAACGTCGGATGCTGGTTGCTGCTCTTGGGCGTATCAATTGCTCAAGAGCCGCAATCAGAACCGATCGAACGTATCGACCATTGGAACTTAACGGAGCTCAGACGCACGCCGGAGATGCGTTGGCAGTCGCAAGACGGTCCCGTGCATTCTTTGTTGTACGCGGGCGAACCGTTTGACGGTCACGAGACCGAGGTGTTTGCCTTTTTTGCGTCCCCCGCGACGCTGGGTGACGCTCCCGCCGCCGCCAAATTTCCAGGTGTGGTGTTGATTCACGGTGGTGGTGGAACCGCGTTCGCCGAATGGACATTTCTATGGGCCAAACGAGGCTACGCGGCGATCGCAATGGATCTGTCAGGCAGCCGACCGATTGATCCCGTTTACGACTCTGCGGGAACGCCGATTGCGAATCAAACGAGCAGACCCGATACGCGAACGCGATTGTCCAACGGTGGCCCCGATCACGGGCACCCTGAGAAGTTCGACAGCATTGGCGGCGACTACTCGGACGATTGGCCGTATCACGCGGTCGCAAGCGTCATCCGCGCGCACTCGCTACTGCGTTCATTCCCTGAAGTGATGGTGGATCGTACCGCGGTGACGGGAATCAGTTGGGGCGGCTACACGACATGCCTTGTTGCTTCCGTTGATGATCGCTTCAAGGCAGCAGTGCCCGTTTATGGATGTGGTTTTCTGTTCGAAGGTGAGTCGGTGCAAAAGCCTTCCATCGATAAGCTTGGAGAGCGACGGGATCAATGGATCGATACATACGATCCGTCGAGCCTACTCATTCGATGCCGGGTGCCAATCTTGTTCGTCAACGGCACCAATGACGTTCATTATCCGCTCGACAGTTACCAGAAAAGTTTTGACGTGGTTCCTGGTCCCAAGCAGATGCGAATCGAAGTGAATATGCGACACGGTCATCCGGCAGGCTGGGCGCCGCAAGAGATTGGAATGTTCATTGATTCATTATGCCGCGATGAGAAGCCGCTACCCGTGCCTGGCGAATGGTCGGCTGATGGTGACAAGATCCGTATGTCATACACAAGTACGATGCCACTGAAGTCAGCTGTGTTGCATTACACGAGCGATTCAGGCCTGCGTTCCAAGCGAGGATGGCAGAGCTTGCCTGCCGAGATTGAAGAAGATGTTGTCACGGCTCGAAAGCCTCCCGCCGAAGCCAATACATGGTTCATGGCAGTGACGGATCAACGTGATGCGATGGTGACCAGTCCTGTTCAGTTCAAGCCGTGAGGTTATTGACCATGTGAAATTTTTTTCGCATGGCCCTTGTTTGCTCCGTAACATTCGAGTCTCCAACGATGAGCGACCCGATCATGCCGAGAAGATTCAACGACGCGCTCACGCTCGTCCGAAGCCTGGTCTTCATCGTTTCGTTTGGCGGGTTTGCAGCAAGAATTGAAGCAAGTGAGGTCGTCACATTGCCTCGCGAAGTCACGGACATATTTAGCAGTGTTTTGCAACCGCTTTTCAAAGATCACTGCGTGGCTTGTCTTGGCCAAAACAACACCACCGAGGGAGAGGTCGACCTATTCACGCTTCGCACCGCTGCTGACATTGTCGCTCGCCCTGAATTGATTGACGATTTAATCACAGTCATTGGCGCGGGTTACATGCCACCAGAGGACGAGGCACCACTCGAGTCGATTAATCGACGGCGAATCGTTAACGATCTGAAGCGGATTCTTGCGGTTGCTGTCCAAACGCAGCCGATGTCGACGCGCACACCGATTCGGCGTATGAATCGACTGCAATACAACAATGCCGTCCAGGATCTGTTTGAGCTGAACGTCGAAGTCTTTCCTCTACGCGAACGGATGATGCGTGACCTTAGCAACTACTTTCAGCCTGCGAGCGGAAAGATGCCGCCGCAGGTAAAGGTTGCGAGCCGACCACTTGGAAAGTTTCAAATCATTGAACGGCATCTCAGCGGTGCAACACCTTTTCCGCAGGATCTTCGCGCGGAGCATGGCTTCGACAATCGCGGGGACCACCTGACGCTCTCGCCGGTGCTCATGGAATCGTTTGTGCGGCTCAGTCGATCGATCGTTGAAAGCCCTGAGTTTAATGCGAAGTCATCGGGAATTTGGGTGGACTTCTTTGAGCCACCCATTGGAGATGAAGTAGAAACCATTGATGTGATCATTCTCGATCGGCTGCGACCATTTCTGACGCGAGCGTTCCGGCGTCCGGTTGAAGATGCGGTCGTCCAACGCTATGTCAGTTATGTGCTATCGCAACTCGCCATGAACATTTCGTTTGTCGATGCAATGAAGTCGGTGGCGGCGGCGGCGATCGCCTCGCCGCGATTTCTTTATCTTTATGATCTGAACGACGCGGACAGCGGTGAACCGCTGGATGAGTTTAATTTGGCGTCGCGGCTATCGTTTTTTCTTTGGGGAAGTATCCCGGATGAGGAACTTCAATTGCTTGCCGCAACAAAACATTTGCATGAACCGGAAGTGCTCCGCACGCAAGTAGAACGAATGTTGCGAGACCAACGCCTGAAACGCTTCTGTGACAGCTTCCCATCTCAATGGTTGCAGCTTGAACGAATCATTTCTTCGGAGCCCGATCCACAGCTCTATCCGCAGTTCTATTTTGCGAAGTATCGGGCGAGCATGCACATGATGCTTGAGCCGTTATTGTTGTTTGAAACGGTTCTAATCGAGAACCAATCGATTCTTCAGCTTATCGACTCGGACTTCAGCTACCGCAGCGATTTGCTGGACGCATGGTATCGCGATGGTTCCAAGGGAAACGCCGGGCCACCGACACAAGTGATTTTGCACCGGGTGCCGGTGACGGATCGTCGACAAGGCGGAGTCATCACGTCTGTGGCGGTGCTTACAATGACTTCGGGGCCCCATCGCACAAAACCGATTTCACGCGGAGCTTGGTTGGCGACGGTGATTTTGAACGACCCGCCGCCACCACCGCCTGCGGACGTGCCGCCGCCTGCGGACGTGCCGCCGCTGGCGGACAAACCGTCCCCTGACGAAGACCATCTCACGTTACGAGAGCGATTCGTCGCCCACCGCGAAGAGGCGGCCTGTGCGGGATGTCACCAGCTACGTCGCTCCGTCGATTCGTGATCCTCGCAAGGCGTACCAGCGATTGTTTGGTACCGAAGAGATTCGGGCATTCCGCAACATTACCGATCTGGTTATGGGCGACGCGCGGTCGCTGCAAAAGCAGCTCAGTCACCATGACCGATCAAAATTTGCCGAGTACTTTGACTCGATTCGAACCATCGAAGAACAGATGAACAAACGAGAGCGGTTGAAAGTCGATTTATCGCAGGTGTCGCTTGAAGAGCCTTCCGATGCTTATCTGCCGCGAGGCGATTACATCCGCTTGATGGGTGATCTGATGATTGCGGCCTTGCAGACGGGCTTGACCAATGTGGCAACATTGATGATTGGTCCCGAACGATGGGATACACCTTATCTGTACGAGTCGTTATTCGATAAGCCGATGAGTCATCATCAGATGTCGCATCACCAACACCAACACTTGAATGACTTAATGCGAGTCGATTGTTTTCACATGGAGCAGTTCGCTTACCTGGTGAAGAAGATGGACGGCATCAAAGAATTCGAGGGAACTTCGTTACTCGACAATACGATCTTTACCTACGGTTCGGGGCTCGGCGACGGCGCCACTCACCAGTACACCGACCTACCGATCATCGTGGCCGGTTCGGGAGGTGGGCAGCTGCAGACCGGTCGCCATCTGCATTGCTCAAAAGGAACGCCCCTGTCAAACCTCTGGCTGACTCACTCCCAGGCGATGGGCGTGCCGTCGGAACACTTCGCCGACAGTACCGGGCCCGTCGAGGCACTCGTTGCGTGACAACTGGGATTCAATTTCCAAACAATGGAAGGTTCTTCTCGGATTTTAGTGGCATCTGTCCAGCATGGGGGATTTTTTGAGGCATCTACTCCTGCGTCCAATGGGAGTCCAAAAAGCAGTCTCGGCGGAGCAACGTTCGTCGAGACTGCC
>Ga0105050_10008747_pt1 | contig 11558 bp, 10 predicted proteins | sample FRY01_FD_78088 | JGI IMG/M metagenome (GOLD analysis project Ga0105050, IMG submission 78088) | Freshwater microbial communities from Lake Fryxell liftoff mats and glacier meltwater in Antarctica - FRY-01 | ecosystem: Environmental > Aquatic > Freshwater > Ice > Glacier meltwater ... | reverse complement strand
TCAGAATCAGTGAGGATGAATATCGTCTGTTGATGCTCGAACATCACTTTGTTCACGACGGCTGGTCCTTCAGACATTTCCTGAAGGAGTTCTCGGTCCTCTATTCCAGCCGGGCTGCCGGACGGATGCCGGACCTGGCCCCACCCACTCAGTTTCGTCGTTACGCGGCCTGGCAGGCTCAATGGTTGACTTCGCAGGACGCGACGGCTCTGGTGCACAAGTGGGTCGACTATCTGTCCGGCTGCAGTCATGAATTGTGGTTGCCGATGGCTCGACCACGACCAGTCGAACCGACCCTGACTGGGGGGCAGCTTCGTGTGCATCTGCCTTCGGAGCTCGTGGGCGCGCTGAATGCACGTGCTGCTGACCTGCGGTTGACACTCTTCCAGTTCATGTTCGGACTGTTTGCTCTGCTCCTTGGGCGTTACACCGGCAAGCGAGAATTCCTGTTGGGCACATCGGCAGCGAACCGCACAAGCACGATCTGGGAATCCGTGCTCGGCATGCTGGTGAACATCGTCCCGGTGCGCATCAGTTTCGATCCAGCGCACGCGGTTGGCGAGAACCTGAAAGCCTGTGCGGACTCGCTGCAGTGGGCCATTGAAGGTGCTGCCTTGCCTTTCTCCAGCATCGTCGAGGCGGTGCGACCCGATCGTGCTTCGGGGTTGTTGCCGCTGGTACAACTGCACTTCAGCTCACATAACGCGCTCACCCGCGATCTGGCGTTTGGCCATCTTGAGTGGGACGTGATCGAGGCACTGCCCAATGGCACGTCGAAGTTTGATCTCGGCGTGATCACGATTCCGCTCGGCAAGATCGGTGGTCTTGATCTCCTGTTCGAGTTCAATGATGCGTTGCTGGATCGTGCTGCCGTCGAGGCCATCGCCAATGACTACCAGGCGCTGATGCAGGATGAATCGGTCGTCAGCCGTGAAGTGAGCTTTAAGGAAACTCTGATGAATCAGAGTTTCCTTAACACAGCGGAGTATCAAACAGCTCGCGTTCCATCAAGAATCCCGGTTGCAGCGGCGTATGTACCACCCGAATCCGCAATCGAGCGACAACTCGCAGGGATCTGGGCGGAGGTACTTGGCGTCGAGCGTGTCGGCATGCACGACAATTTTTTTGCACTCGGTGGTCATTCGTTGCTGGCCGCACGCATGGCGATGAAGATCAATAATCTGTCGGGTGTCGAGTTGCCCCTGCGCACACTGTTCGAGGCGCCAACCATCCGTACGCTGGCACAACATCTGAAGTTCCAGTCCGGTTTGCCCGAACCAGTCCACGGCAGCTACCTCAGCGTCGTTCGACCCTCCAGTGGTGGTGGGAACGTGATTTGTGTTGGCGGACATGTCATCGGAGCGCTTCATGAGCTGCCTCTGTCCATCGGCATTCTCTATGCGGGCAGCGGGTCCATGGATGCGGTTCGTTTCCATCGCTCCGGTGTGAACCGGGCGGTCCGTCGATACACCGAAGGGATACTGAAGATCAATCCGGAAGGTCCACTGATCGTGATTGGATTCAGCTATGGTGGGCTGGTGGCCTACGCCTTGGCGGCGCGATTGCAAACGCTGCTGAAAGTCCGGGTGGACGCCGTGCTGCTGGAACCCTCGCTTCCAGCTGAACAGAAGCTGCCGAAACGTAGCCGGATCAGGGCTGCTGCACGATCCATCAAACGATTGTTGCAACGTGGCGCAGGGGTGCTGACCGATTGGCTATCGGTTCGTGACCAGGGATCCAGCGACGCGCCTGCGCAGGTATCGACATCGGAACATAGGCCTGAAGAATCCGCTGAAGATGATGCCGAATGGCGCCGTGTGGGACCGGTCCTGCGGCGCAACATTGCGCGCTACCGAGCGGACAGCGCTGCGATCAACGGAATGCATGTAGTGGCTGGCGATAACTGGCTGAAAAAACAGCTCGGCAATTTCCAGCAGCACTTTTCCGAGACACCTCACATCCACCGGCAAAACGATGTCAGTCATCATGACCTGGTCGAACACCGCGTGTGTATCGCCGCGTGGCGCAAGCTGATCACCGATCTGCTGGCAGATTCCTGATCACGCGGATGTTAGTCGGGTTGCGCGATTTTCCGTCCATTGATCCTGTGTCGGGGCGCAAGCTCGGAGTGGTTCTGGTGATAGCTGGCGTCAACAGTTTCGTAGCCAGTTCCGCGCGATGATCATTGTCGTACGCACTATTTTCTTCGATTGATCAGAGCTACCGTCAAATGACAGAAAAGAAGTTATCTGCTCACCTCTGGCCATTGAATCCAACAAGAATCGATGACGAAACGCGCCACGGATTGCGGCTTGAACGGAGTGGCTATCCAGATACCGAAATCTGGTTTCAGGTATCGGAAACACTTGCCGGGTCGGTCACCGATCGCTGCGATCCGTTGCTGATCTCGGTGTTGTTCCATCTCATGCAAGCTCAGTCCCATGTGCACGTGCACGGCGAGGTAACCGAATCGCTGCTGAAGAATCTATATCACTTTGTGGACATAGTTCGTACATGGTGGCCCTCGATGTGCTTTCCCATTGAGATCGAAGCAGACGCGTTACTTCCTGATCGCACCGCTCTACGCAATGAAACAATCATGTTGTATTCGGGCGGGTTGGACGCGCGATGCGCATTTCATTGGCATCGATTGAAAAAGTCACGTGAGTACATTCCACCCATAACCAACGCGCTACTGGTCCGCGGTTTGAACATCATGCTGGATGAAGAACAAAAATATGATCTGGCATTCAGAGCAGCACAACGTAGTCTTGCACCTTACAACGTTCCGTTGCACAAAGTTGCTACCAACTGGTTCAGCGAATCACCGTTCTGGCCACATTCCCACGGCACATTGTTAGGGTCCCTTTTACAGTTGTTCGAAGGCAGCTTCGCAGTCGGCGCTTTCGGCAGCTCTAGTGCGTATAGCGATTTTTCGCCGGGTGGATCCCACCCATTGCTGGACCATCGGCTGGGTAGCGGCAGCATGCCTGTTCGGGTAGATGACTATTGTCTGGATAGACTGGGAAAAAGTGCGTTTTTAGCCGGAATCGATGGAGCGAACGATGGTCTCCTTGTTTGTCACTACTTTGATGAAAAAGGCAACTGCGGACAATGCGAAAAATGCCTGCGCACAGCGCTCAGCTTTATTGCTTCCGGATGTCCAGTACCGCCTGCACTGAACATAGTCGAGCCCATGGATCGGTCAGTAGCAACGAAGGAGATGAGTCACATGAGTTATCAGCCTAGTAGAGAACTGATCATTGCGGCCCTGGGTCGATTCAATACCGATGCATCTCTACCGCGGCGTTATCCACGCATCTACAGGAAGCTGCGGTGGTTAAATATCCAGTTTCACGCTCAGGAGTTGCTGGGAACATTGCCACTGTTGTGGCGATTGAAACGCCGGTAGCTGGCGGTGCACCCGCCGGCGGCACAATATGGGACAACCGCAGAGGTGAATTGGCAGCTTGTCAGTCGCTGCACGCCGAGAAAAGAGGAGATCTAGTCCAGTCCTGTCTGCGACCGGGTCCTTCCTGGAGTGAGTGGGCCACCTGCTTGCCTGGAACCACAAGGCTTTCGAAGCATGCATACCGTACACCGTTACCGGGATCACATTCGCCGCTGAATCGGATCGCAGGTCAGTGACGCTGTGCGGTAGGTGCCATGAAGGCATGTGCGATGTTTGCAGACACTTCGAGGAGGTGATCTACCGGCTGCAACGTGTTGATGGGGTAGTCGAAGCCCTGGAACGCCGCGGTTGACAAAAGGACAAACGTCCCGATCAGATCGTCCTCGCTGGTTGACGTCTTGAGCGCAACCAGAACTTCCTGAAAGAAAAGCCCGGCTTCCGGACACGGGTCGGCCAACAACCCACAGATTTCCATGAGCATCGGCGCAAGGGTCTCCTGGGTCCGAAGGATCGGGTTTGTCATGGGGCGATACCTTTCCGTGTTGATCAACTGTGAGAGTGGGCTGTGCTGGTCGGCCGCAGTTGCCCAGTGCAGATCTCTTTGGTTACCACTGCCTGACTTTGCTTCTTGATGTTGCCATACCCCAGCGTGAAATCAGTGTGAGTGGGAATGACGATGTTATTCACGCTGACATCACATGCCTGATCATATTGTCTGCGTGGGATCCCTGATGACGAAGGTCGCCCGGCGCGATTGTCTGGAAGGCGGGTGGGTGGGTGGGTGGGTCAAATAGTGTGCAGGGGGTTAAAACGTCAACTTGTCTGGAAGAGGAGAACTGCAGGTGAGCTGGCATGTCCTGGTGAACGCCTCTCTGTTCCAGCTGACCTGGTTTGCAGCGGTACTGGGAGGCAATGGGTTTGCTGTTCCAGCGTGTGCTCTGCTGGCCATTCATCTGGTCTTTCGAGATTCACTGAAGGCTGATTGCACAATCGGGGCGATCACCGCCGCGCTGGGACTTGGTCTGGATACACTGTGGATTCATCTGAACGTGCTCGATTTCAATGGCGCCGTCATCGCGCCACTGTGGATCGTGGTGCTGTGGGCGGCGCTTGGACTGTCCATGAATCACAGCATGTCGTGGTTCATCACCAGGCCGCTTCCGGGTGCAATCCTGGCAGGAGCCAGCGCGCCACTGTCCTATTTGTCGGGAGCTGCGCTCGGTGGGGTTATGGTGCCAGACAGTAAAATGCTGGGTATTGTGTCCCTGGCGTGGTTTGCCGTGTTCTTCATGGTGTTCAGAGTTGTCGCGCCATTTGTCAATCGCCAGTTCATGGGGGTCGCCCGATGAGTGTGGTCATCGACATTGCAGAACGCGGACTGGTTCCCGATTTCCTCGTACGAACGGGGATACGTCGATTGGTACGTGGCCGGATTGCCGACGAGTATCGAGGTGGTGAGCCTGCCCGGTTGGCGCGCGTAAACGCACTGCTGCTTGAACTGGGGAGCAGCGAACTCGCCCTTGAAACGCAAGCCGCCAATGCGCAGCACTATGAAGTGGCAACCGGCTTTTTTCAGCTCGTGCTCGGCGCCCACATGAAGTACAGCGCCGCTCTGTTCGAGCGTGAGGATACCAGCCTGGATGACGCGGAGGCGGCAATGCTCGCACTGTATGCGGTGCGGGCCGGACTCGTCGATGGCCAGCAGGTGCTGGATCTCGGGTGTGGCTGGGGTTCGTTTACATTGTGGGCCGCCGGGAAATTCCCGCGATCACGGTTCACTGCAGTATCGAACTCCGCCACCCAGCGTCAGTTCATCGAAGAAACCGCATCACAACGTGGCTTGCTCAACGTGGAAGTTCTGACCAGGGATGTCAACCATCTTGAATTCGACCCGGCATGCTTTCATCGTGTGGTGTCCATCGAGATGTTTGAACACATGCGCAACTACCAGCTTCTGCTGGCTCGCATTGCACGCTGGATGAAGCCTGAAGGTCGTGTGTTTGTACACATTTTCTGCCATCGTGAAACGGCTTATCCGTATGCGACGGAAGGTGACGACAACTGGATGGGGTGATATTTTTTCACTGGCGGGCTGATGCCTGCCATCGATACGCTTCGTCATTTCAACGATCATCTGGAAATCGAGCAGCAGTGGAGTGTTCCGGGGCACCACTATCAGCGTACCGCACGGGCCTGGCTGGATCGGCTCGATGCCAATCACGAACGCGCTCGAACTGTCCTTGTGGCTACCTATGGCCAGGACGTGGATCGCTGGATGCAGCGATGGCGGTTTTTTTTCATGGCCTGCGAAGAGTTGTTTGGCTATCGAGGAGGCAATGAATGGCTGGTCGCACATTACCGGATGAAACGACGCGCAACCGCGGAGTAACTCGAACAGGCATCTCTGTCCGTCTGGGCCGGCTGTTTGCGGTTCAGATCGCAGTCATCAGTCTGGCAATCGTGGCCGGAGTGTTTGCAATCGCCTACATCGTCACGGATGTGCTCTCTCGAGAAGCGCTCGAAGGTGAGGCTGACTACTATTGGAATCGTTATGCCACGTCATCCGACGCGCACTTGCCCGATACCGACAACATGATCGGTTTCCTGGCACACCAGGACGATGTTGCATCGTTGCCCCTGGCGCTGCGTGACCGACAGCCCGGTTTTGGGCGCGTCGTATTCGAAGGCAAAGAATCTCTCCTGCATGTCTCGGACGGTCCCGCGGCTCGCCTCTACCTGATCTTTCGTCAGGAGCAGGTGTCACGGCTGACTTTGTATTTTGGCGTGATACCCGGTGCGCTGGTGCTCTTGCTGATCTACGGCCTTTCCTATGTTTCCTATCGACTGTCGCAGCAGGCGATTTCGCCGATGATCCGTCTCTCAAGACGCCTTGAAGCTTACGAGCCACTGCTGCATGGCGATGGACGGCTCAGTTTTGAGGATCTTCGCAGCAGTGCAGATGTCGAGACCGCGACGATGATCGATGCACTGGACCGTTTTGCCCACCGACTGGAAGCGTTTGCCAAGCGTGAGCGGGACTTTGCCAGAGATGCGAGCCACGAACTCAGAACACCACTGGCTGTCCTCGGTGCATCGCTGGACCTGCTCGATCGCAACGTTGATCGCCCGGAGCGGGAGCGGGAGTGCCTGCTCCGAATGCGTCGCGCCGTCAGGCACATGCAAGCCCTTACGGAAAGCCTGCTGCTGCTGGCGCGCGAAGACGAGATTCCCGTCAAAGAGGGTGGAACAGATCTGAACGGGCTGGTTCAGGAGCAGATCGAATTGCTGCACGATCGTGCCCGGGAAACGGGCAATACCGTTCGCCTGAAACAGGAGTGTCAGGTTCGCATCGATGCCCCGGGCCAGCTGGTGGGCATTGCGTTTGCAAACCTTTTGGCGAATGCGCTCAACTACACCCGCAACGGCAGCGTGACTGTGGTGGTGGGTGCCGACTTTCTCACGGTAAGTGATACCGGAGTCGGCATGAACTCTGAAGAAGTGCGTCGAGCGTTCGAGCCGTTTTTCCGTGGCGGTTCTGCCGGCAGGGAGCTGGTGTCGGGTCATGGCCTGGGCTTGGCGATCGTGCAACGCATTGCCAGTCGATTGCGCTGGGAAACAGAGATAGAGAGTGAACCCGCGGCCGGTACCACCATTACCCTTCGTTTCGTCGCACTGGATCAGTCCGGAGCAACCAGCCGGAAGCCCTTGCCGGGAATCGTCTCGATCAGCTCATAGTCGAAGTCCTTGTCGACCAGCTTGCGCAGGTTGTAGAAGTGCGATCGCAATGCATCACTGTCCGGCACCGCATCACCCCACAACGCGCGCTCCACGGAATCGCGGGTGACCAGGTTCGGGGATTCCCGCATCAGGAGGTGCAGCAGATCGAACTGTTTGCCTGACAGGCGGATACTGCGGCCCGCCCGGGTGACGGTGAAGCTGGAAGCATCGAGTATCAGATCGCCGATCTCGTAGTGATCCTGAAACGCACCGTTCCGTTGCCGCCGGATGATCGCCAGCAGCCGAGCCTCGAGTTCCGGCATTGCAAACGGTTTTACCAGATAGTCATCGGCGCCGACGTCGAAGCCTGCGAGCTTGTCGTCGAGGTGATCGCGCGCGGTGAGCATGATGATTGGCGTGGCTGAATGGGCTTCCTGGCGGAGCTTTCGGCAAACCTCCAGACCATTCACTCCAGGCAGCCCAATATCCAGCACGATGGCGTCATAGGTGTTGGTCACGGCCAGGTGCAGGGCGGTGAGTCCATTGGCTGCGAAGTCCACTGCGAAACCCGTTTCCTGCAGATAAGCGCCGATCGTCTCTGCGAGTGGCAGATGATCTTCGACGAGCAGGATGACAAATTGTTCATTCATGATCGATCCGAAGCGTGACCTGCCTGTTTCGACATGGACGGGTAGGCGTCACGAGAAGGTAGATAGTCATGCGGTATCCACTCCCGTTCCGGATGGAAGCGGAACGACTTCGTTCTGCTGCGATCAACAGGATAAGTCCAGTGGCCATGGATCGTGGAGTGACCTCAAGTGGAAGGGCAGGTGATCGGCATCGCACCGTTCACTTGTGGGACCTGGCGAAGGCTCGATAGGTCATAGCCCAGATCTGTGACAAAACCCACCAGTCGGCAATAATCAGGCGCAGGCAACGTGGGTGTTCGTGCCATGATCCACACATAGTCTCGGGCGGTACGCGCGATCACGGTCTCCTGATACTGACCATCCACGTGGGCAATACGGTAGTCGGCCTTGAACGGCCAGATGAATTGCATGCCCCAGACGGCGTTGGTAGCCGTGTCAGTCACGAAGCCCCGCGGATGATAGGTTTTTTCCGGACCGTCGTAACCACCGTTCCGAAACGAGAACGTGGTAGCGATGGAACCATCTTTCTCGAGCCGGTAAGTCTCCACCGCCTGGTAGGCCTGCCTTTCAATCAGCGTCGGGATGTTGGCGATGACATACCAGTCGCCCATGAACCGTGCGAGGTCGACATGATCCGGCGCTGGAATCGGCTTCAGATCCTGGCGAGTGGAACATCCACCAAGGCCGAGGAATGATATCAGGGTAACGGTCAGTGCCGACCACCACGCTGATCGTGATGCAGTCGTTGGCTCGGCTGTGATCGCAAATGTCTTCATGGTGAATCCTGGGCAAGGTTGTTTACAGGTAGCTCGCGAACTTCGAAGTCTGCTGCGGACCATGCTCGCAGACCGCTTGACGCAGGTTGCACGTTAAAACGCTGGAAACCAATCGTACGTTCAAAACCGCGTGGACGACACCGGTGGTACTGACCATTTGGTGACGTCTCGGATGGCGGCGGCACCATGGTCCAAGCCAGGACTATGTCAGTCATGATGTGAAAATTGCGTGATGGCTCGGTGCTGGTCAGGCAGACCGATGCGCAGCAGCGATTTGCGCAACGCGCTCAGGGTCAGGGCGCTGCCGGCTGCGAATGGTCCTCACCAGCCATGGTGCACAAACGCAGAGCTGGCCGACCGGAACCACAGCCGGCTCTGGGCTGAACGTGGAACTGCGCTCAGCGAAGCTGGGGAATCACTTCCTTGCCCAGACGCTGGATGCCTTCCATCGGATTGGTGCCCAGTGCCATCAACGGCACGACAGCGCGATGCACGCCCGCATTCCCGAGGACTTGCAACGCTTCGATTCCACCGGCTCCCGGCCACATGCAGGTGATTTCGATTTCCCGGAAGTCGCGACCGAGGCGCGTGCACTCGGCCTTGAGCTGACCCAGCTGGTCCACGAGTTCAGCCGGATCGCTGCCCGGAACGAACCAGCCATTGCCGAAGCGGGCGATTCGCTCAAGGATTTTCCCCTTGTTGCCTCCCATGATGATCGGCATGGGATTCTGTTTTGGCAGGGGATAACTCTTGAATCCGGACCAGTTCAGGAATTCGCTCTGATGCTCGACCACCTCACCAGACCAGACCTTGCGCATCGCCGCGACGTAGTCGTCGAAACGTGCACCCCGTTTTTCAAATGGCGTACCCATGGCGATGAACTCTTCCTGCAACCAGCCAATGCCAACCCCGAGCATGAACCGTCCACCGGACATGAAGTCGAGGCTGGCAGTCTGTTTGGCGAGCAGTAGCGGATTGGTCTGCGACAGGATGTTGACACCCGTGCCCAGGCGAATCGTTTTGGTCGCCGCTGCGATAGCGGTCAGTGCGATCAGTGGATCGACCAGCGGTGTCTCAGGCGCGGCACCCATCTTGCCGCTGTTGTTGTAGGGGTATTTTGAGGTGTAGTCGAGCGGGACGATGACATGCTCGAAGGTCCACACCGATTCGAAACCCGCAGCTTCTGCAAGCTGTGCGAGGCCGATGATCTGCGCTGGATCGTTCATGCCGATGTTGACTGGAATGAGACCGAGTTTCATGGATTGGCGCCGTCCTGGTTCAAGATTGGATGAATGATGGGGATCTTCGCAGAATCCTGGCGAGTGTGCTGAACGGAACCGGGATCATGAATCCCGGACCCTGCCCCCGGCTTTCAGTTGATCGCGCAGTGCTCGACGCGCGTCGCCTGCAGCGGCAAGTCTGGCGCGATCTTCGGGCTTGATCTGCGCGTAGCGGCTACGCCACTCTTCGCTGTCGCTCCAGCGTACCGGCGCCTTGACCACGGTGTTGGGTCCGGTCGCCGACTCGAACAGGCTCAGGGCAAGATTGACGACCTCCTGCTGCATCGGCTGGTCACCAGGGATGCCGACCGGATTGCCAAGCGGCAGATCGGTGAACAGGAACCGCGGCACACCACAGTGAGTGACGATATCCAGCGCGGAACCAAGCACCACCGTCGGGATGCCATTCTCCTCCAGATGTCGCGCCGTCAGACTCACGGTCTGATGACAGACGGGTCAGAGTGGAACGAGGAGGGCGACGTCAGTGCCATCTTCCCGGCACCGCTTCAGTATTTCCGGTGCATCGCTGTCCAGGGTTCGCCGTTGACTGTACTCGGTGGGGACGCAGTGGAAACGATTGGTCAGTGCGCCAAGCCTTCCTGAGACGACCGCTGCCTGCAGCGGATCGTAGGGAAAAAAGCTCCCCAGGTCGTTCAGGTGGGTCACTGTCTTGTCCCACGCCAGATCGTTGCCGTACAGGTGCTGTGGACGTGCAAGCATTGAGCCGGAAGCAACTTCCCGTGTGTCGGTCGCCTGGCGATCAAACAGCGCCGCAGTGATGATGAGGGTGAGCGTTGACTCGGCCAGCGGCTTTTGCAGCGGCTGAAATGGCGCACTGTCGTGATGTGCCCAGACATAGGCTTTGCTGAAACCCTGGGCAGCATAAAATTCCCGTGTTCGATCCATGTAGCCCGTGGGTTCGTGGCTCATCTGGTCCAGTCCGTTCATGAATAATCCGGGTGAGTGTTCTGCAGCTCGGCCAGCAGTTGGTCTTCCGGGGCAAAATCGAACGTATAGCGCCCGCGTCCCTCGTGTTGATACCACAGCCACGAGTCACGATAGCCGGCCTCTATTCCAAAGTGTGGGCGCCAGCCCGTTGTGTTCGTGAGCTTGTCGATTGCGAGGATCGCGGACCCCGCCAGTGCCTCACCCCAGTGCAACAGCGCCGGCCGCTGTTGCCTGGCGCGAGCGGGGGGGACATTGATGATTTGAGGCGAGATCCCCATCGCGCCACCGATCTGCTGGATGATGCCAACGATGCTCGCGATTTCGCAACCCGTTACATTGAACGCCTCACCCTTGACACCGTCGTTACCGATAAGGGAAAGCATCGCTTTTGCCACATCATTGATGTGAATGAGTTGGGTGCACGCAAATCCGTCGCCCGGGATCAGCACGGGGCGTCCCGATTCCAGACGCGCGAAAAATATCGGATCGCGGGTGGCGGCGGGGCTGCGTGGTCCCATGGTATGACCCACGCGCAGCGAAGTTGCCGGGAAGCCGTTCTTCTCGAACTCCCCCCGTAACAGATCTTCGCACCGGACCTTGCCCACCCCATAGGCTTTTCGATGGTCGTCATCCATCGGTGCGTGCCGGCGAAAATCCTCACGAATCGGCAGGACATAACTGCGGCGGTAGACTGCCTGCGAGCTGGTAAAGACGTAGTGTTTCAACCGTCCGCGAAACAGCTCGACCATGGGCATGACGTCCTCGGGGATGAACG
>Ga0105050_10008746_pt1 | contig 11559 bp, 7 predicted proteins | sample FRY01_FD_78088 | JGI IMG/M metagenome (GOLD analysis project Ga0105050, IMG submission 78088) | Freshwater microbial communities from Lake Fryxell liftoff mats and glacier meltwater in Antarctica - FRY-01 | ecosystem: Environmental > Aquatic > Freshwater > Ice > Glacier meltwater ... | reverse complement strand
ATTTCCAATCAACTATCAGCGAACTTAAATTCAGCACCTTGTTTTTTTAGCTTGGCCGCTACTTCGTGGTTTTTCTTTTGATTAGGCAAAAAGAAAGGTGAAATTGGATACTCAAATCCTCTTTTTTTATTTCTAGATTAAAAAAAACCCCCAATAAAAAAGGCTGCCACAATTATGAGACAGCTTTTAAGTATTGATTTTTAAATTTTGTAAAATTTAAATTTTTATCAAAAGTTGCTGGAATTTATCCTTTTCCTAAAAATCCTTTTTTTAACGTTTCGTCTGACGGATTTGAACCTAACCATATAGAGAAAAGTGCTTTTTTAAATTCGATACCTTCAATCTTCCCTCGTTCTTCTCCATTTTTAATAACCGTTAAGCCTTCCTTTGGTGAGTATTCAAGATTAATACTGTCACCTTCTTTCATTTCATCATTAAAAAAACTTATGAATTTTTTGATTTGTTCCTGCGTTGCTTTACCATGAGATGCATTACCAAATCCTATTTTTACAGATTCAATAAATCGTTGTTTAGTTACACTTCCTGATATTATTTTAATGTGAATTGCTTGTTCATCGTCGGCATAAATGATTTTACCTGCATCAGATGTTTTGTTTTGAATATATAATGCAGCAACATATAAATCAATCCAATATTTCTCGCGCAAACCTCCACCATTCATGTCAATAGATTTACCATTTACTTTGGCTGTGGTTGGAAATTTGATTCCCGAAATAGTTTTAGTTTGCGAAAAAGCTGTAAACGCTACTAAAGAAACGAAAAGGAATGATAATTTGCTCATATTTTTTTTGATTTTTAATTTGTGGTTACGTAAATATATTAATAACTGTTTATAAATCAATACTTAGTTAAATAATCAAGGTTAAAATCGTGAATAATTTGTTTTGCTTTAAGATGAAACGCAGTCTGTTTCTCAATGTCAATCGCACAAATTTTACTTATTTCTAAACCCAATTATACAGTACAAGCACAACGCGTTCAAAACAATTAACATTTGGGGTGGACTTGACTGTTTCATTAATACAGCAGGGAAAAAACTAATTTGTAGTTTCCATTTCCATATTCTTCCACAATTTCTACATTGAATTTTAAAAATCAAAAGACTTCTCAAAATGATTACGAAAGGCTTGTTCGTCAGTTAACAAAGTGTTGTGCAGTTACTCTTTAAGTTGATTTTTGTCAATTGAATTGAAAAAGTAATTTTTGTGATATCGGTTTATTCAATACGTTGATCTCAAATTTAAATACCTTATCGTTGCGAAATCGGACACTGAAATAATTTTTTTAAACCTTTTTTAAACACTTCATAATTATAACTTACAAGAGAAGTTTAATCTAAATTGACAATCTTAGCTCCTTTCGAAAGTGATTTTTTGCTTTCAACCCAAGGCATCGCAAGGTCGTTTGTAGCAATTTGATTTTTATTGGAATAATGAATGGTGAATATTTGATTGTCAATTTCTATTAATCGACCTTCTTTAGTTTTAGAAATATTAAACGACTGATTTTCAAGTTTCAGTTGTGCATTTTTCTTGTAAATCGAAACATATTCTACTTCGCCAGGATAATTTTTCAAGTAAGAGGAAACAGTAAATTTTATTTTTTCTAATTTTTCAATTGGAGTGTCGTAAAAGCAAATAATTTTAGATTCATTTTTTACTGCAATCACTAATTGATTGTTATTGAAGATACAAACGTGTTTCGATTGAAGATTATCAAATCTCAGAAAAGAAATGTAACCGAGAATGAGTAAAAAAGTCAAAGCACTTATTTTCCAAATTTTGGTTTTTGGTAATTGATTTACTACAAAAAATAAAATCAGGGTAAGGCTAATTGTTGTCAAAAAAGAAAAGGTAAAACCGTAAGCTACAGCACCAGGAAGATTTTCCACAAGAACAAGAAATTGGTACATTAAATAGATGCTAATAAAAAGAATAAAACCAATTATTGTATTGACTATTGGAATAAAACTAAAGGCAAAAAGTGCAATTCCAGCGCCGAGGATTAATCCAGAAAAAAGCATTATTCCTAAGTTCGCAAGGGCGAAATAGTTTGGGAATTGATGAAAATAATACAATGAAAGAGGAACAGTCATAAATTGAGCTGAAAGTCCCACAGCTGTTCCTTCCCAGAAAAATTTCGCGAATTTATTTTTTGTTGGAATCCATTTGTTAACTTTTTTATTGAAGGTAAAAATTCCCAACATGGCGATGTAAGAAAGCTGAAAACCAATGTCAAATAGGTACAAAGGTTGAAAGAGGAGTAAGATAAATGCTGTGAAAAACAAGGTGTTAACTGGATTGTAATTTCTACCTGTAACTTGCGCCAAAGCTAAAACCGAAAACATAAAAACTGCTCGGATTACACTTGGCGAAAAACCAGTTAATAATGCATAAATCCACAGGATCCCAACTACAATTATTACTGCTTGTTTTCGTTTTATGAACTTACCAAAAATCTTGAAAAAACCAAGAAAAATCGGAAGAATTATACCAACATGCAAACCTGAAACGGCCAAAGCATGCATAGCACCGGTTGCTGTAAAAGCATTTCTAATTTCGGAATCCAGCATTGATTTATCCCCAAGAATAAGCGCTATTCCAATTGCTAACTCTTCGTCCTTTAAATACTTTGCTAAAATAGCTGAAAAAGTTACATTTAAACCATCAATGAAATCAAAAAACACATTTTTGGGAACACGGTCAATGAATTGGAAATCAATTTCTTGAAAGAAACACATTTCAGTAATCCCTTTACTTTTCCAGAATAGTTGAAGGTTAAAATCGCCAGGATTATTCTTGTTGACAATAGGAAATAGGGTAGTAGCAACTTGGATTACATCGTATTTACTGATTTTTTGTTCCGATTCAGCATAAAATAAAACTCGTTTTTTTGTTGCTATTAACTTGTTTTCTTTCAAGGTACAAACTTGTGCAACTCCTTTTGACCATCCTTCTCTTTTCTGAAATTCGTCCACTCTTAGTATTAAGGTTCCTTCTGATTTTTTAGTTTCGAAATGGGTAGAATTAAAGTTTTCAAGAACAATATAACCGATACTAATGAAAGAAAGTGCGACAAATAAAATGAAATAACGCTGTAGGTTTTTTCTGAATATTATAAAGATAATGGCTGACAAAATCCCGATTATTGGAAAAATTGTATTCAGTTCAGCACTCGCATAAAAGAAGTTAAAAATGATACCAAGCATCAAAAAACTGCTTAAAAAAGCAAAAGGAAAGCGATGAAAAGAGGGAAAACTCATCATTCTTCCATGCTGTAATTTCCATTTTCATAGCGGACTCTTTCTTCTTTTACCAATTTACGAAGCAAGGCATTTACTTCGTCTTCTTCAGTATCAAAATAACCTTTAACTTCTTGAATATTAGTTGGAGTTTTAAGGAATTGAATTAACTCTTTTTCGTCTAGTTTTTTATTTTTTTTGTTCGCAATGCAAGCATCACATTTTCCACATTCTTTTGTTTCTTGACCGAAATAACTAATTAATTGCTGAGCTTTGCATTTTTCACCTTCACAAAAGTCAATCATGTAGTTGGCTTTGTTTAACGCAGTATTTTTTCTATCAAGGTAGATTTCATATTTTAAAGAAAAATCAGCGTCGGCCAAACGTTCTACAACAAAGGTTAATAAAGGTAAATTGGTTTTCCAACTTACATCTAAAATCCCGAATTTTTGAATTTCATCAATTTGTTTTTTGAATTCTTGCTCGCTAATTTTTAGTCTTTTACATATTTGAGTTTCATGAATTGCTTGGTAAACGTCAAAAATACCAGCGTAAGAACGCGTCAAAATAGACGTAATCGGATAGTATTTCTCATGACTGATTTGGAAATTATACAAATCTCTATTCTCTACAGTAAATTTTATCTTTGAAGGATTGTAAAAACCTTCGGAAAGCAATAAATTCCCATTTGATTCCAATAATTTTAACGCATTGTAAAGAATAACATATTCAATATTAAATTGCTTGCTAACATATTTTAAATCAATGGGATAACTTTCATCTTTCCCAGATCCTATTGCAATTTTTAGGTGATTACAAATGGCACGATAACAATGTATTACAATTTCTTTTTCTGGGTATTTTTTTTCAATTTGCTCAATCAATGCTTTTCCGTCATTTTGGGCATAAAAGGCAATAGCAATCGCTTCGTCTCCATCTCTTCCGCCGCGACCCGCTTCTTGGAAATAAGCTTCTGGTGAGGGTGGAATTTCAAAATGGATCACAAAACGCACATTTGGTTTATCGATTCCCATTCCAAAAGCGTTGGTTGCCACAATTATTTTTATTCGCTCATTTAGCCAAAAATTCAACATTTGACTACGTTCATCAGCATTCATACCACCGTGATAAACGCCACAGTTTACACCATTTGCAATCAAAATTTTGGCAATGTCTTTTACGCTTTTACGAGTTTGACAATACACAATGCCGACATCTTCTGTTTTTTTGCAAAACTCAAGAATACGTTCAATTTTATTTTCTGTTTTGTGAACGGTGTACACTAGATTTTTGCGTTCAAATGAGGCCTCGTGAATTTGAGGTTTGTGTAATTTAAGTTTTTCAATTATGTCAGCACGCACTTTATCATTTGCCGTTGCAGTTAAAGCTAAAAAAGGAACGTTTGGCTGAATAGTTCTTAAATTAGAAATTGAAGTAAAGGAAGGTCTAAAATCGTGTCCCCATTCTGAGATACAATGTGCTTCGTCCACTACGATTAAGCCAACTTGCATCCGTTTGAATCGTTCGAGGAAAAGGGGAGTTTGTAACCGTTCAGGAGAGGTATACAGAAAGTCCAATCCTCCAAAACGTGCGTTGTCCAAGGTAATATCAATATCTCGGTAGGTCATTCCGCTTGTGATTGCTTTGGCACGAATTCCCACTTTTTCTAGGTTAAGCACTTGGTCTTGCATCAAGGCAATTAAGGGTGAAATTACAATTGTAATTCCTTCACGCGCTAGGCCTGGAACTTGAAAACAAATGGATTTTCCACCGCCGGTTGGTAAAAGAGCTAATACATCGTGACCATTAATTGCATCATCAACGATTTCTTCTTGCATTGGTCGAAAAGAGTCGAAGCCCCAATATTTTGATAATATTTCAATGCTTTTCTTCACTTCGACAATTTTGGTGGATGCGTTTGATTACTTAGATAAAGATAGAAAAAAACAACTAAAAAAAGCAAAAGATTTTTTTGACTGATTTTTTAAAAAAAATTAATTATTCAATTTTTGTGTTTTATTTGCTGAAACTTTTATCCTTATTTTTACAAATAAAAAGTAAAATGAAAATTAAAATAATATCTGGAAGTACACGTGTTGGAAGAGCAAGTCACAGCATTGCTATTGCATTGAATTCTAAATTATTAAGCTTAGGTGTTGAAAGCACAATTTTAGATTTGAATGAATTAGGACTTCCTCCTTTTGAGGAGAGATTACAACTTTTGGAATTGAAACCTGAACATTTAATAGTTGCCTCACAAGAACTTTTAGCTTCAACTGGGATGATTTTTGTGACACCAGAATACAACGGTGGAATTTCTTCTTCATTAAAAAATTTCATCGATACTTTTGGACGACCTGAGTTTGCTGGAAAACCGATAGCTGTTGCATCAGTTTCATCTGGAGGATTAGGAGGAATAAAAGCTGCAATGAATTTACAACAATTAATTTTAGCAATTCAAGCTTATCCTCAACCTCAAATGTTGACAGTTGACGATGTTGAAAAACAAGTGAATCTTGCCGGTGATATTATAAATCCAAGTTTTGAGAAGAAACTAGATGCATTCACTAAAGCTTACATCGGCTTTGCCAAGCGTTTCTAATTCTCAATTAATTTTATAATTACGAATTAAACAGATAAATCTCGCTTTTATTCCTTGTTTTTTTTAATCGGGAAACCAAACAAAGACTTGAGTTGGCTTAGATTCGCATTGTGTCACCTTGCCAGTTTTGAACTGCTAATTTGATTTCTTTATTTGAAAGTTTTTCCTTAATAGCACGTTCCACAAGTGGCAAAAATTCTTCGTTAGAAGCAAAGCGTAAAGCTATAATTTGACTTAATTTTAACTGCTTTTCTTTTTCTGAAAAGGAGGATCCCGTTAATTCAAAATACCGTTGGCGCATTTCTAAGCGAATAATGCGATCTTGATTTTTAAGTGCGTAAACTCTTGTAATTAAAGATAATAGCAAAAGGCTAAACGTTAGCAAAATCCAAAATAAATTATCCCAGCAGTTCGCATCAGATTGAAAATAATGAATAATACTCCAAATTAAAAGTGTAACGGTGGCAGGAATTAAAACAAAATGATGTGCGGGATTAAAACGTAAGTGATTTTTATAATTTTGCATTTTTCTTTTTTTAAAGTGAGGTTAAAATTGCCTTGAATTCTTCTTGAATGGATTGACTTTTATCGTAATTATAGGCTATTTGAATTTTTTCAACCATTACGCTAAGTTCTGTTATATTTTCTTCTTTGAGTTGATTCATTACTTCTTGAATAACAGCAGGGCGAGGACCCCATGTGAAAATCTCATTGAACGTTTCATTTTCTAAAGCGATTAATTTTGGAATGGAACGCCCGCCTTTAGTCAAATACAAATCCATAACATCTAAGTTTTCATCTCGCAGGATAATTTTCAAATCTATGAGTTGATTTTGTGCTGCCATTTTTTGAAGAATAGGGACGTTTTGAGCAGCATCCCCACACCAAGCTTCAGAAATGACAAGCCAAGTTTGTGGTTTTTCAATGGCTTGTAGAAGTGATTTTAAATCTTCATTTAATTCAACTGTTTTATCCAAGCGTTTCATTCGGTGAAAATTTAAGTTCGTGTAATGAAGATAATCCTCGCTTTGGTTAGGACCTGTTGTTTTTCCTTCACTCAAGAGCACTTCCGTTAAATTTAAATAATCTTTGTATGAAATTGCTTTTTGAATTGCAGGCTTCAGTTGAATTGATTTTTCCATTTCTTTATTTATCTTTACTATTAACGTCTGTTTCGGATAATTGTTTTAGTTGGCAAGGATAATTTTAAATGACCTTTAAATGCTCTTTAAACGCTCTTTAAAAATAGGTTTTTAATTAACTTGGAGGTTGTCCACATATAAATTCAAATAATCTTACACGAGGTCGTGACACTAAAAATAGCTTCTAAATTACATACGATTTAGATGGTATTTTTAGGCTGGCTTTTTTCGCCTTTTTGGATAAACGTTATAAGTTCGGGCATTATTGTAAATTAATTGTATTCCTGCATTTAGGGTAATTTGTACACCCCAAAAAGTTTCCATTTTTCCCCGTTTTCTTTGTCATAAAACTACTTTTACAGTCAGGACAAAGGAATTTATTTTCTAAAATTTCTATATTGCTAAATGTCTGATTACATTGAGGGTAGTGAGAGCAACCTAAAAATTTATTTCCTTTTAATGAATTTAATTTAATAATAAGTTTTCCAGTTTTACAGTAGGGACAATTTGTGGTGGTTGGTTCTCCAGCAGAAGCAGTTAAAAAATTATTATTATCTTTTAGTAATTCTTCTGCAAATAAAGAAACGTCTGAGGGAATAAGTAATACTGCTTCGTTTCTGGTTCTTGTTATTGCAACATAAAACATTCTACGTTCTTCTGCAAATCTATATTCTTCATTATCATTAAGTAAGAGAGACAAAATAGGGTCGTTTGTCATTTTGTTTGGAAACCCAAGCAAATCATTTTTGAGATTTAATATAATAACATTGTCTGCTTCTGTGCCTTTTGACTTATGTACGGTTAGGTATTTAATATCAATTTCTTTAAAATCCTTTATTTCTAACTTACCTGTTTTTTCAGAGTATTTTATTTTACTGTTTGGTGTTAGTTTTATCAAGTCGTTAATATCAAAACTATGCCGTCCTAAAACTAGGATTGATTTGTTACCATATTTATTTACAAGTAGTTGTATTTCATTTATAAATGTATCTTCAATTTCCTCTAGTTTGTAATGCACGAATTTAATAGGGTCTTCCAAAGGTTCTTTTCTAGACTTCGGATTTTTGGAAATTTGTTTGCTATTTTTTTGTATGTATTTTGAAGTTATGTCAATAAGTGATTGTGAATTTCTATAAGTCTGTTCTATCAATAATTGTTCATACTTTCCAACATACTTGCGAAAATTACTAAATAGAGATAGGTCGCTTCCCGCAAAACGGTAAATTGATTGCCAATCGTCTCCAACACAAACCAATCTTGCACCTGATAAATCCCGAATTTCCTTAATTAAATTAAACCGAGAAAATGAAATGTCTTGATATTCGTCGATTATTATGTACTGATAAGTGTACTTAGGTTTATTTCTCTGTACAACATCAGTAGCTCTATTTATCATATCATTGAAATCAATCTCATTTCTTTCTTTTAAGGTATTGTCATATTTTTCAAGAATTGGAAGCACAAATTGTAAAAACATTTCTTGTCGTTCAAGCATAAAATTGCTTTGTATTTTAGTTTTGTCCGAAAATAAATTTATTAATGAATTATGGTTTAATCGTCTTGATTTGCTAAGGTTTATAAAACTCTCAATTGTTTTGTTTATTTCTTTGCCAAAACTTTTGTCATTAGCTGATACTTTTTCGTAGATATGTTTTGCATCCCTTGGCTTAAAAATAACATTCTCAGCCTCCAACATTTCCCGCAGTTGTTTTAATAAAATGTTGTCTCTATTGAAATATGAATAGGTTTCTAATAATTTAGTATTATAAATTTTGTGTGTTTCTCTTTTTAACTGCATTTCTTCGACATACTTTTGCTCATTAAATGGGGTAAGCCATTTTGCTCCGTTATTTTCATCTACGCCAAAATGTTCTAAATAAATGTCATAATCAGTCAGAAAAAAATCGGGACGGTACATTACTAATCCATGAGGATAAGGTTTTTCGTATTCATACTCAATTCCGTTTAAGTATAAAAAATTGGCTATTAAAAGTTCTTCAACGCTTTTTACCCTTTCGCCTTGTAGGTTATCAAGAGTGGGTTTTAGAACGATATTTAAAGGTTCACATTTTGATTTTAATGTTTGAAAGTCAATTCCTTTTTCTACGTCTAATTTTTCACCAAAAGAATCGAAATTGTTGTGTTCCTCTGGTATGTTCATATAGCAAGCTACATATTGAATATACGATTGCAATACTTCAAATTCGTTAAAAATGTCCGTTTTTAAATACGCTTTTATTACTCCGCTTAAAGTATTTTCATTTGTGAGGGCTGGAGTGTCTGAATGATAATTTTTAATTATGCCATAACCTAGTTTATGAAATGTTATTGCTTCTGCACCAAGTCCAATTCTGCTAAGCCGTTCGTTTAATTCTTCAACAGTTTTTTTTGTAAACGATAATAATAAGATGTTTTCGGGACTAATATTTTTGTGCTCAATTAGATATTTAACTTTTCCAAGTATTGTTAGCGTTTTTCCGGAACCTGCACCAGCAATTATTAAATTTGAGTATTCATCTGTTATCAATGCAGTTCGTTGCTGTTCATCCAATTTTTTCCCTTCAATATTATCGAAATACTGTTTTAGTTTTTCTTTTTCTGTTCTGACATAATTTTGGTTATATTGTTCAATGTAGTTGTCAAAATCTCCAAAAATAGCATTGAACTTCTTGACTATTTTTTCTTTTTTGTAAAAATTGGTTTTGCCTTTAAAGAATTGTCCTAAAGCTGAATATTTTGATTTTATTTGGTCACGTTCTACCCAAGTAATGTAGTTGTCAAATGTTTGAATATACTCCAGAAATTCAGTTACTTGTGGTAATTTACTACTATAAAAAGTGTCCTGATATTTTTTCTTTTCTAATAACTGTCGAAAAACAATAAATAGCAATAGCACTGCAATCGAAATAATACTAATTATCAATGACATATTTGTTTCTTGTTTGTTTTTTGGGTTTTATGTTTTTCATTGTGACTATTGTCTATACTCGTCGCCAACATCAGTCCTTCTAAATCCCGAATAAGGAGCGAAGCTAAACCCTCTCAAGCCTTCATTCGCACCAAATTTTACCTAAAAATAATCCTTTTTAAGCAACTTGGAGCAGGTTGTTTGAAATTAATTTGGAATGAGTTTGAAAAATGAAAGTTCCAGAATGCTCCTTAAAATTGCTTGTCAAAACCAATTTATTAAAACCAAGTTCCTTTAGGAACTTTTTGAGTTGATTTTGGCTGAAACATCCATTTTCCAAGTCGAAAATCAATCTTGGAAAACAAAAAAGTCTTACCGTTATGGAATGACTTGTTGTATAAAAAGCAACTAAAATTATTGAAAACTCATAAAATCAACTCGTGGCATAGCGATGGCTACAGCATAATATAAGGCTAAAAGCTGAACCTTCACTTCGTTCCGCTACGGTTTAGTCCTTATATGTTGGTGGCTGTCCTTCTTTCCACCGTCTCTGTAGACTATTGTCGTTGTTGAGTTTTCGTGTCATTGAGTGTCGGCTGTTTGTTGCGTTTTTTATTTTTTTGAAGAGTTGGCCCCAAAAGCTTTCGGGATTAAAACAATTTTTCTTTTGGGTTGGCTTTGGCAATGTGCTTGCAAAATGCGTTGGCTATTTCACTTTCTCTTTCATTAATTCTGTTAAGCTTACTGCAAAAGGAATTCCAGCTGCTTTGCGTCTATCAGGTACAGCGATTTTAATTTCTTTATATTTTTCTAGCTCTTTAAAATTAAAATTTGCTCCGTTAAAGTCTGTACTTTCTTCCTTTTCTATCTCAATTACTAAGTAATAGTCTCTTAGTTTATTAGTTTTATAACCAAATGGCAAAAGCTTTCCTTGAATAACTTTTGGTCCTTTGCTTTTTATTTTGAAAATTTTATTTGCGGTATCTTTTCCCGATTCTCTAAGAAGTAAATATTTGGCATTTACAACATTGTTTTCTAAACTTAATGAACCTTTATCATCATCCATTCTGAAATTATATTTACCTTTTTTTTTGTACCAATCAATGTTTGACAAATCCTTGCAATACCCAATTAAAACAAATGTTTCATCTGGAATTAATTTTTCCGTTTTAGCTGCGTCCAAATATTCAGGCATTGGCTCATTTAAAATATTTGTATCGTCCTTTTCATCTTTGTGAATATCGTAGATTTTAACAGCAGTATATTCTCTTTGAGAAGTTCTGTCAATAAAGTTTGCGATAACCTTTTTAATGAAATTTTTTAAATGTTCTTTATCTTTATCGTCTTTGTTGGGTTTAATCACAAATGCACCTAAGCCGGGAATTAATTCATGAAAACCTCTAAATGGCTCATCTTCGCCCTTCCCCGGATATAAAACATAAGCACCGCCAGTTCTTCTAATCGCATCTTTATAGGCATGCATTTTAAGCAGGTCTTCGTTTTTAAAAGTTCCTTTTTTAACTTCCTCAATTTCTTCTTTTAATAAATCCTCTTCTTCTTTTGCACTTAATTCTTCGTCTTTCGATTTTGATATTAATTCATAAAAGTTTTTGACTTTGTATTTTGCATCAAAGTGAATGTGTGT
>Ga0105050_10008745_pt1 | contig 11561 bp, 9 predicted proteins | sample FRY01_FD_78088 | JGI IMG/M metagenome (GOLD analysis project Ga0105050, IMG submission 78088) | Freshwater microbial communities from Lake Fryxell liftoff mats and glacier meltwater in Antarctica - FRY-01 | ecosystem: Environmental > Aquatic > Freshwater > Ice > Glacier meltwater ... | reverse complement strand
ATCTTTCTCTATCGCCGTGCTGACCACGCTCGCCTTGAACATCTGAACCCCCAAAATTTATGGAGAGCCTCTGAATCATACATGATTCTTATAGGTCAAGAAAATATGACGGGTGGTAAGGTTATATATATAAGTATCTTGATTTTCAAGTGTTCAAAGATTAGTGCGGGCAAGAGGAGAGGTTGATGACGGTACGATTGGCGATATTGGGATTGGGCCGAGGGGCGGTACTGACGGTACCGGCTTTCGCTTCGCATCCCCGCATCGAGCTGGTTGCCGGTTGTGATCCGAACGCGCAGGCACGCGCCGGTTTCGACAGACCCTCGTTCGCGTCGGCAGAACAGCTGTTCGCCGATGGCGGGTTTGACGCCGTGTATATCGCTTCCCCGCACGAATTTCATGCAGGCCACGCCAGCATGGCGGCCAAGGCCGGCAAGCATGTGCTGGTCGAAAAACCGATGGCGGTGACATTGGCTGAAGCCACATCGATGGTCGCCGCTGCACGGGAGGCGGGGACAATATTGATGGTCGGGCCGAGCCACGGCTTTAACCCCCCGGTCGCGCTGGCCGCAGAGATCGTGGCATCCGGTGAAGTTGGCCCGGTGCGAATGATGCACAGCAGCAATTTTACTGATTTTCTCTACCGCCCCCGTCGCCCGGCCGAGCTCGACACCGCCCAGGGCGGCGGCGTCGTGCTGAGTCAGGGGACGCACCAGATTGATATGGTGCGACGCATTGCCGGCAGTCCTGTATCATCCGTCCGCGCCCGGACCGTCGGCTGGGATGCGCGTGCCAGCGAGGGCGCCTTCACCGCGCTTCTGGATTTTGAAAATGGCGCCGTCGCCAATCTGACCTATTCGGGCTATGCGCATTATGACAGCGATGCCGTGGCTGGCTGGATCGGTGAACTGGGTCAGGACAAGAATCCACAAGCGCATGGTGGCGCGCGCGCCGCTTTGCAGGCGGTTGACGAACAGGCGGCAAAGGCAGCGCGCACCTTCGCTGCCCAACATGAAACGCGGGTGCCAAAGCATCATGAACGATTTGGGTCGCTGATCATATTATGCGAAAAGGCAGATCTCGAGGTAACGTCCCAAGGCGTCAATATTCACAGCGATAGCGGAATGCGCAGCGTCACCGCGCCGTTGCCAGTGGTGCAACGCACCAACGTCGCCGATGCATTCGTCCGCGCCGTGCTCGGTGAAGAAAAGCCCCTGTTTGACGGCTCCTGGGGACGCGATAGCCTAGCGGTCTGTCACGCGATCTTGCAGTCCGCGCGCGAGGGCCGGAGCGTCGCGCCGTCCGAACTCATGTCTTCCGATATTTGAAAGAAACCGCATGACCAACCTTCCCATTTCGCTCGCTTGCTGGAATTATGACCGTACCCAGGCGCTGGCAGACGGACGCGTCCGGCCTGACGGCATTGATCTCAACCTCCAGACGCTGGAGGTCGAAGAGACTTTTTTCCGGATGTTGCGGCACCGCGAATTTGACGCGGCGGAAATGTCCATGTCCTCTTATTGCGTCACGCTCTCGCGCCCCGATCCGGCGTTTATCGCCATACCGGTTTTTCCCTCGCGCCTGTTCCGTCACAGCTGTATTTTTGTTTCGGCACAGAGCGGCATTGAAAAGCCTGCAGACCTCGTGGGAAAGCGCATCGGCGTACCCGAATATCAGATGACCGCACCGGTCTGGATCCGCGGGATACTGTCCGACGAATATGGAGTTGATCCGGCAAGCGTGACCTATTTTACCGGCGGAGAAGAACAACCGGGGCGCGACGAAAAACTGAAGCTCGATCTGCCTGAAAAATTCACATTACAGTCAATCGGTACGGAGAAAACGCTTTCGCGCATGCTGGCTGACGGAGAGATTGATGCGTTGCATACCGCCCGAACGCCCAGCACATTCTATAGCGAACCCGACAAGGTACGCCGGTTGTTTCCCGATTTCGTTGCTGTCGAACAGGATTATTATCGGCGCAGCGGGTTTTTCCCTATCATGCATCTCGTCGCGATCCGGCGGGAGGTTTACGAAAAGAACCGGTGGGTCGCCCGTTCGCTGCAAAAAGCGTTTGAGTCGGCTCAGGCCAAGGTTTACGAAGAATTGCTCGTTACGGCCTCGCTGAAAACAATGTTGCCCTGGCAAATTGCGGCGGTAGAAGAGGCCGTCGAGTTGCTCGGCAAAGACTGGTGGCCCTATGGATTTGGGCCCAATCGGGACACTATCGACACATTCTTGCGTTATCATCACGAACAGGGACTGTCGGCGCGACGCCTGCAGCCCGAGGAACTGTTCGCCGAAGAATGTTTTGAATCCTTCACCATTTGATGAAGGCGGATTTTACGTTGGTTGCGCCCCGGTATCGCGCACAATGTAGCTGATCCGCACCAATATTCCGCGAATAAAAGCAAAACACAAAACCAAATATAAAAAGTCTGAATAGGAGAGGCACAAGCGATGGATGGACTGATGCAGGGCGTACAACTGACCGTTGACCGGATCATCAACCATGCCGCGCAATGGCATGGCGGGCGGGAAATTGTCTCCCGCGATGCCGAAGGCCAGGTAACGCGAACCGACTATGGAGCCGTTCATGCCGATGCCAAACGGGTCTCCAACGCCCTTCGCGCCGCCGGTATCATGCCGGGCGACCGTGTCGCGACCATGGGCTGGAACAGCGCGCGGCATCTGGCGGCATGGTATGGCGCTGCCGGGATGGGAGCGGTATTGCATACGCTCAACCCCCGCCTATTTCCGGAGCAGATCGTCTATATCGCCAAACATGCCGGCAGCCGGATATTGATTGCCGATCCCTCGACCGTCGACTTGGTCGAACAATTGCTGAAGCAAGTGCCGACAATCGAGCGGGTGATTTTCTTTTGCGACCGAGACGGGATACCCGAAAGCAATATTGCCGCCACAAGCTTTGATGAGTGGATCGCCGAACAACCGGCAGAATTTGCCTGGGGCGATTTTGACGAGAATAGCGCCTGCGGACTTTGCTATACTTCCGGTACGACGGGCAATCCGAAGGGTGTGCTCTATTCGCACCGGTCCAACTATATCCACGCATTGATGACCTTGCAGGCCGATGCGCTGGCCTTGTCGGCACGGGATACGGTTTTGCTGGTCGTGCCGATGTACCACGCCAACGCCTGGGGTGTCGTCTATTCAGCACCTGCAGTCGGCGCCAAGCTGGTACTACCGGGGCAGCGAATGGACGGAGAATCGATTTACGAGTTGATCGAGGAGGAAGGCGTAACTTATTCCGCCGCAGTGCCGACGGTGTGGCAGATGCTGCTGGAGTATATGCAGGAAAATAACAAGCGTTTTACAACATTAGAACGGGTTACGATCGGCGGATCGGCTTGCCCGGAATCGCTGATCCGGGCGTTCCGCGACGATTATGGCGTGGAGGTTATTCAGGGATGGGGGATGACCGAAACCTCACCGCTGGGCACGGTATCGGTGGCCAATGCGTCGGTCGCTGCAAAGCCGGACGAGGACCAGATGGCCTATAAGCTCAAGCAGGGCCGGTTGCTCTGCGGGCTCGAAATGAAACTGATCGATGACGCTGGCAATCAACTGCCACACGACGGCAAGACGCCCGGGCGTCTGATGATAAAGGGACCGACAATTGCGGCTGCCTATTATGGCGCAGAAGGTGGTGACATACTTGACGAGGACGGGTTTTTCGATACCGGCGATGTGTCGACGATTGACGCCCGAGGCTATATGCAGATTACCGATCGCGCCAAAGATGTGGTAAAATCTGGCGGCGAATGGATCAGTTCCATCGAGATAGAGAATATCGCGGCCGGGCATGAAGCCGTTGCCATCGCGGCCGTGGTTGGTGTCGTCCATCCCAAATGGGACGAGCGCCCGATCTTGCTGTGTCAGCTGAAATCGGGCGCGCAGGCCAATGCAGCGGACATAAGGCAATATCTAGACGGAAAAATCGCCAAATGGTGGATGCCCGACGATATATTATTCGTCGAGGAAATACCATTGGGGCCGACGGGCAAAATCGACAAACTTACGATCCGTGCCGGGCTGGAGGGATATTCGCTGCCCTTTGATGCCAGCCGCTGACCGGGATTATTCCAATCCCTCACGCACCCGCTGAACTAGCGATATCAGTTGAGTGCGTTCCTTGTCGTTCAAAGGAGCGCCAATAATATCATTCACTTCATGGACGATAGGCAAGAGAGATACGGCAAGCTCTCGCCCCGCTTCGGTTAGTCCGACGTGTTTGCAGCGCCCGTCCTTTTCATCGACAGTCCGACTGATAATATCCTGTTTTTCAAGGACGCGCAGCGACGTCACAACGTTGGGTTCGTTCATTCCGATCCGGGCACTTAGCTCTCTTTGGGTAATACCCTCTTCTTGCAACAATGACCGCAAGATATACCAGTGTCCGACCCGGATACCGAGCCGTTCGAGCCGGGTGTTCAGCACCTTGCTGATAAGGCGATGCGTATCACGCACTAGATAGCCCAAGCTATTTTCAAGTGTTGCTTCATTTGCTGATTTCGACTTCGGCCGGTTCATTTTAATTCCTATTCTTTCGAGGTCACAGATTTGCGGCGCAAGTTAGATTGTCAAAATCTTTGCAAGCCAGCCATGCTTGAACACCTATGTTCAAGTTGAACTCCGGATTTTGAATACGCAATGGTTTTGTCCACTGTTCGGACCGTTGTCATTTGAGTGGTCTAGTTTGAACAGCATCTTTGACGCATTTTTTCGGGATGGTTCGCACCGTATTGGACTGTGGATCAGATGGTGTCTGGCACCCAATCTTCCGGCGATAGCTTAGCTGGTAGCCATGATAAGAGCATCCTTGGCCAGATTTTTTGTTTCCTGACAAATAATCTCCCGCCCGAGAGTGCCGGTCCTACCGATCTTTTGCGAACGCTTGAAATAGCCTGCATATATAAACGGAATCGCCTGCATCACTCATTTTTAACTGTTTGCGCCCGTCAATGGGTGTTACTGTGGCATGGCCGGATCGTTTGTCATAGGGCAGATGCGGTTTGGTTTGCTCATCCGCCTAAAACCCTACGTCGGCAGGGCGGGACCCAACCCTAAAGCCCCGTCGAGCCCCCACCTCCGCCTTAAATCAATGGATCAGCAGCCTCACCAATCCTTCTGTGGGGTCTACCGTCTCGATATTGTCGGGGCTTAAAACCGCACACCACCTTCGAGCGAAGGGCGTCTGGGTCGCCAAGATGCTCAATCACGATAATTCTTAAACCCTGCCGTCTTCCGAGTTAAACGAATAATGAATAGGGGTTAATGCGAATTACTTCTATTTTCGAAATGTATATTTTTATGGAAATTTAATAATTGCTAATACACTGCCTAACTTACGCGAATGTTAGCGGAGATTTGTACGCAATGTTTGACGTCGGACGGTCTGCTGTGAAGCAAGCCATCGCCGCCTCGGCATCAGCACTGGAACAAGCTCAGTGTGACGATCATCGCTAAACCTGCGCAAAATCTAGCCCTATATCTGCAGCCGGGGCCGATTGTGTCAAACGCCCCACCGAGATATAATCCACACCGGTATTTGCCTTATCGCGGATGGTTTCTAGCGTGACCCCGCCGCTCGCCTCTACCGGCACACGGCCCCCGATCAGCGTCACTGCGGCGCGCAGGGTCTCCGGTTCCATATTGTCGAGCAGCAGATCTGTCGCCCCCGCCGCTAAAGCCTGTTCGATCTGTTCGATCCGGTCTACTTCGCAGATGACTTTTTCGACGCCCGCTTCCCTGGCGCGGCGAACAGCTTCGCCGACCGAACCCGCTACCGCAACATGATTGTCCTTGATCATCGCCGCGTCCCACAGGCCCATGCGATGATTTTGCGCCCCGCCCATCCGCGTCGCATATTTCTCCAGCACGCGCAGCCCCGGTATCGTCTTGCGGGTGTCGAGCAAAGTACAGCCGGTCCCGGCAATCCGGCGGACATATTCATTGGTCATGGTCGCAATGCCAGTGAGATGTTGCACCGTGTTGAGCGCGCTGCGCTCCGCGGTCAGCAGCGCCCGCCCCTTGCCCTTAATGCGCATGATATCCGTGCCCGCGGTAACCGTCTGGCCTTCTTCGACCAAGATTTCGATTTCGGCATTTGGATCCAGATAGCGGAAAAAAGCATCCGCAATCGGTAAACCGGTGATCACTGCATCTTGACGGCTGCGCATCGCGCCCGAGAATATGGCATCCGCAGGGATCACCGCTTCCGATGTGACGTCCCGGCCGCCTTGTCCGTCAAACGCGCCTAGATCTTCGGCCAGCGTAGCCTGTACAAAGGCATCGAGATCAAATTTTTCGAGCGAGAAGGGCATTACTGCTAATTTCCATCATGTTTTCAAATTCAATAAGCGCCGCTTCCAACTCTTCCTGTAAAAATTCGACGAGATGACCTCGTGCCAAAGCGCTTATTTCCCCAATTTCCATCCCCATTTATATTCTTATATAAGTAACTATATTAAGAATTGTACTCAGTCAAGGCCCTTGGTCTCTCGGGCTTTGACGGCCTTTCGAGACATTCTCCTCGACCCTGCAATAAAGAAGATTGTAAACATCTGTTCACCGATATCCCCTGCGCTGATTCATCTAAGCGATGGCCTGACGGCCTACATCCATTCTCAAATTAATATTACAATTGTAAGTAAACCACTTTTTCGGTGACCAGACCATCGTCGCTAGAAAAGGTCTTACTACGACCATTATAGCGTGACGACAGCACTGCTCCGGCATCGTTTGTCCAATGCCCTATTTCGAACGAATCAGCGACATGAGCTACGAGACGATTTCGCGAACCATCCGCGGAGAAGTCGACATCATTTTTCATCTGCCGCGCGCCGTTTAGCCGCACCTCATTGCCGGTAGCGGTGGATCGATCGTCAGCACAGCTTCCACTGCTGGCAAAAAAGCATCACTCAAGCTTCCAACATCGGCACATTGCGCAACGAAAGGCGCGGTGCTGGCCATGACCAATATGTGGCAAAAGACGGATGACACGGAATTAGAGCCAATACTAATTCTCCCGGTCTCATACGTTCGACACAAACCTAGCCATTGATGGAGCAACCTGGTTGGAAATAACTTGCTGCGTCAAAAATCTTGGTCGGCCGTATTTCCGAACCTGAAGATATCGCCGATTGTGAGCTTTTTCTTGCGTCCGACGAAAATAGTTTCGTCACAGACACTGATTTTAGCGTCGATGGAGGCTTCATGACTTTATCATCGAATCTGAGATCAAAGCTCTGGGAACTAGGCAATGATTCTGCCCGTCGTTCGGGATGGTACCCGCCTTGCTGGTTTGGGCATTAGCGGGCGCCAAGTTTCTAACATTTTCTGGTTAATAATCGTGGATATTATGTGCTTCTTTACAATTCAATATTACATAGCATACTAAGTGTGTGCACATGTTGCCAGATGGTTTGCTAGCGGCAATTGAATAATGCTGGCACCAACCCAATATTAGAGAGGAACGAAATGAGCGGAACAGAGAGCAGTGGCGGCGCGCTCGAGGACATTCGTGTGGTCGAGATGGGACAACTTATAGCCGGCCCGTTTTGCGGTCAGCTGCTCGGCGACATGGGTGCCGAAATTGTCAAGCTGGAACTACCGGGAACGGGTGACCCGATGCGCAACTGGGGCCAGGGCGACAAACCCAGCTGGTGGCGTGTGATCTCCCGCAACAAATATTCCGTAGCCTGCGATCTTCGTTCGGCAGAGGGACAACACCTGGCCCGTGACCTGATCGCCCAGGCCGATATATTGATCGAAAATTTTCGTCCCGGGACGCTGGAAAAATGGAATCTCGACCCTGCGGACCTGCGTGCGGTAAATCCTGGCCTGATCGTTGTCCGTGTCTCGGGCTATGGACAGACCGGTCCCTATTCGGGGCGCGCAGGTTTTGGCGGCATCGGTGAGGCAATGGGGGGATGGCGCGGTATCGTCGGCCATCCCGATCGTCCCCCGGCCCGCATGGGCGTATCGATCGGCGATACGCTTGCGGCCAGCTATGGCTGTTTGGGCGCGCTGGCCGCTCTCCACCACCGCAGCAAGACCGGCGAAGGCCAGATTATCGATTCCGCATTATACGAAGCGGTGCTGCAGGTCATGGAATCCACTGTGTCCGATTACTCAGCCAGCGGTACCAAGCGAAAGCGCACCGGGTCCACCCTGCCCGCCATCGCACCGTCGAACGTCTATCCATGCAGCGACGGCGAATATTTGATCGGCGCCAATCAGGACGGCGTATTCACACGACTGGCCGCCGCGATGGGCCGCCCCGAACTCGCCACTGATGACCGCTATGCGACCCATCTCGCGCGCGGCGCGCGGCAAGACGAGCTGGACACGCTGATCAGCGAATGGACCCGAACGCTGACGGTCGAGCAACTGGAGGCAAAGATGGTGGAAGCCGGTGTTCCAGCCGGGCGTATCTACGATGCTGAAGACATGATGGCAGACCCGCATTTTACCGCCCGCGAAGCGCTGGTAACCGTCCCTGACAAAGAATTTGGCGAGGTCACCATGCAGGGAGTTTTCCCGAAAATGTCCAAAACACCAGGCAGCGTCCGCCGCCCGGCTCCGCTGACCGTCGGGCAGGACAGCGACAATATTATCGAGCGGTGGCTCGGCCAGGAACCAGGTGCGCAATGATTATACTTTATGGAGGGCCTACGCCAAATGCGCGCAAGATCGCAATCGCGCTATTCGAGATGCAACTGGAATGGCGACTGGAATCAATCGATATTCTGGCCGGTGAACAGCTGACGCCCGAGTTCCTCGCGCTTAATCCCAACAATAAAACACCGGTCATTGTCGACGAGGATGGTCCGGATTGCACCGCCTTTTCGCTGTGGGAAACCGGAGCAATTCTCCTTTACCTCTCCGAGAAGACCGGCCGCTTTGTCCCGGCCGATCCGGCTGCGCGAGCGATTTGCTGGCAATGGCTGATGTTTCAGGTGTCGGGAGTCGGCCCGATGTTCGGGCAGGAAGCGCATTTCACCCATTATGCCAAAGACCGGCATGAATATGCGATCACCCGCTATTCCCGCGAGGTCAACCGGCTGATGATGGTTCTCAACGAACGGCTGGGCGAAGCCGAATGGCTGGCTGGCGATGATTATAGCATCGCTGACATGGCCATGCTTCCCTATCTGCGCCGCCAGTTTATCGAAAAGTCGCAGCAATTCCCCAATATCGAACGCTGGGGCAAGGCGATGCTCGAACGACCTGCGGTTAGAAAAGGGTTGAAAGTCGGCGAAGCGCGGGCCGAAACGATCGAGGGTGGGCTCTCCGGCTTTACCGATGAACATCGGGCGATCTTGTGGGGCGACCGCCAACACCGGGATCGATAGCGGCTATTCTTCGTTGACCGCCGCTCGATTGGCCTCGCCGAACATATTCGACCATTCTTGGTCCTCCAGTTTCTGGACCAGCCCGACATATTTGGCGGGCGCAGTGAGATCGGCGCGGCTCATCATACGTGCGACAGCCGGTCGTTCACGGATATGGTCGAACCAGGCGTGCGTCGCAGGCCAGCTGTCGAGATCAATACCTAGGACAAAAGCGGATGCCCGTCCCGGCCAAATCGCGATATCGGCGATGCTATAGACGTCGCCGGCAACATAGCGGCTTGTCGCCAGCCGTGTTTCAAGCACGGTCAGCAACCGTTTCAATTCACGCGTATAGCGTTCCACGGCATATTCCTGACCCGCGGGAGCATAGCGCAAAAAATGGCTCGCCTGTCCGCCCATCGGTCCCAGCCCTGCCACCTGCCAGTTCAGCCATGACATCGTCGCTGCCCGCGACGCACCCGATGCGGGTAGAAATTTTCTACATTTTTCGGCCAAATATTGCAGGATCGCTCCGGATTCGAAAACGGTTACCGGATCGCCCCCGCCTTCAGGATCATGATCGACCATAGCTGGCAGCTTGTGGTTCGGATTAATCTGCCCGAATGCGGGCGTCAGCTGATCGCCGTTGAAAATATCATATTGGATCACGCGATAGGATGCCTCCATCTCCTCAAGCATGATAGCAATTTTCTGGCCGTTCGGCGTCGCCGAATAATGCAGTTCGATCATCTCATCGAATCTCGTGAATGATGTGACGCACCCCGAAGCTGGTGCGTTCGCCGACGCCGACCGCGAGCACACCATTCAGCCAGCCATATTTTTCGCTCGCTGTTTCGAACACCGGCGCGATTCGCAGATAGTATCGCTCGGGGTCAACATGAGGCTGCGCAGGATCGCCGAATTCTGCGCGGACGTCATCCGGGATGACATTGCGGCCGCTATAGGTCACGTAAATCATTTCCCCGTCCTCAGTTTGCCAAACCACGCGGGCATCGAAAGTGCCAACAGATGAATCGCTTCCCAACCGTCCGGCGCGCGACCAGTTGCCGCCACCGGGCAGAACTGTTCCGTTAATTCTCGAGCCGGTAACGCGTCCACCGGTGACATAACCAGCCCTCTGGTCACCAAAGGGCGATGCGCCGATCGCTATGATTCCGCTATCTACGTCAAATTCTACGGTACACAGATAGCAGCTCTGGAGCGCTACCTGTGCCGTTGTAATACTTTTTACGGTCATATTTCGAATCCTCGTCGCAAAACTATAGACAAGGTTAAAACGATTAGTCTACTAAGGGTCAAACAGATTGACGGATAAAGGTAGGGACTCATGCCTCAAAAACCGTCAACGCATTGTTATTATGGGAGGATCCAAATGAAAGCTCGCAATCAAATTCTACTCACCGGCACGGCTATCGTAGCCATGATGTCATACAGTACGATCGCCATGGCACAGTCCACCGTCGACGAAGCCGCTCCGGCCGACGGCAACTGGGACAAGAATGAAATCGTCGTCACCGCCCAAAAGCGTGAACAGAATTTGCAGGACGTCCCGATCTCGATGGAAGTCGTCAGTGGCCAGAAGATCGCCGATTTTAATGCCAACGACATCAAATCAGTGATGAACTATGCGCCAAATGTCTTCGTCCAAACGACGGCGGGCAATGACGTCATTTATATTCGTGGATTCGGCTCCCCGCCAGCAAACTTTGCTTTTGATCAGTCGGTGTCGCTTTATGTCGACGGTGTTTACGCCGGGCGTTCGCGTCAGGCACAGGCTCCATTTTTCGACCTTGAACGCGTTGAGGTACTGCGCGGACCGCAGGGTGCGCTGTTCGGCAAGAACACCGCCGCTGGCGCGGTCAGCGTCGTATCGGCCGGCCCGACCAATTCGCCCGAGGGTGCCTTTACCGCGCTGTATAACTTCGACCATAAAGGAATCGACGTTTCCGGCTATGTGTCCGGCCCGCTAACCGACACGCTCAGCGCGCGGCTTGCGTATAAGGTAGTCAAGCAGGACGGCTATATCTATAATCGCGCGACGGATCATGATGATCCGGAAACCAAACAGCAACTCGTCCGTGGAACGCTCAGATGGAAGCCGTCGGACAATTTCGATTTCACGACCAAACTTGAATATGCAAATCGGGATATCGTTGGCGGCGTGTCCGTTTCCAGTCCGCT
>Ga0105050_10008744_pt1 | contig 11561 bp, 10 predicted proteins | sample FRY01_FD_78088 | JGI IMG/M metagenome (GOLD analysis project Ga0105050, IMG submission 78088) | Freshwater microbial communities from Lake Fryxell liftoff mats and glacier meltwater in Antarctica - FRY-01 | ecosystem: Environmental > Aquatic > Freshwater > Ice > Glacier meltwater ... | reverse complement strand
CCTCGTCGGGCTCATCCCCCGAAGTTCAGGCGGTTCAACTCCACCCATTGCCTCCAGTCCAGGGTGTTTAACTTAATGGTAGAGTATCGGCCTTTTAAGCCGAGAGTGGCGGTTCAAGTCCGCTAACACTCAGGTTAATAGGCACCTATATAGAGGCTTTAACAAAAGTTGTTTATAGGTTGTTGTTTAACATAGGTATCTTTTATAGAGAGAAATGATTATTTTAAAAATGTAGTATTACATAAAAAAAAAACGCAAAATTTTAAAAAGTGTTATTTTAATTGATTTAAGAGCTTGATTATGGCTCTGAGTGAACGCGATTGACGATGCCTTTTAACACATGCGAATTGAGTGTGCTTTATAAACACAGTGAACGGGCGTAGAGAGCGAAATATTTTGCCTAAAAGACCAGGATAGATAAAGTTATATAATATCAGTAATACTGGATAGTGAAAGATGTGTATCGCTTTTAGATAAGGTTTCGATAAAATTGGGGTAGTAGTTGGTTGGATTCAAAGCGAGCCAAGCTAAATAATTTTTAATGGGTCTGAGAGGACGGTCCGTCGCAGTGGAACTGAGACAAGGTCCACCCATTGGCTGCAGTGGGGAATTGTTGACAATGCGCGCAAGCGTGATCGCGGCATTTGCAGGATGGATGACGGCAAGACTCGTAAACATCTATAAATAGTGAAGATAATGACTGTAACTATCAGTTAGTTCCGGCTAATCCCGTGCCAGCAGCCGCGGGAATACGGGAGGAACAAGTGTTATTCATAGTGACTTGGCGTATAGGGTATCATGGTTGTTTTTTCAGATAATTTTTGGGAAATACTTGCAGGCAATGGAAGAAAGTCAAAAATCAAATCTCAAAACTAGAGTTTATAGAAATGGGGGGTATGTTAAGAGGAGCAATGAAATGCTGTAATACTTTTCGGAACACCACAGGCGAAGGCACCTTTTTGGCTAAAACTGACACTAACGTACTAAAGCATGGGGATCAAACGGGATTAGAGACCCCGGTAGTCCATGCCCTCAACGATGCAAATTCATTATTGGAGTAACCGAAGTATAGAGGGTAATTCAGTATTATAGCTAAGGCGTTAAATTTGCCGCTAGGGGAGTACGGTCGCAAGACTGAAATTTAAAAAAATTGACGGGGGTCCGCACAATCTATGGCGCATGCTGTTTAATACGATGATCCACGTAAAACCTTACCAGTGAGTTAACTGTTAAATTGTCCACGGATGAAATAATGGTACTTTATCTTGTCGGTTTTTAAATCTAAATGAGAGTTTAGTCTAAAATTATAAAGAAAACCTCGCTACTGCATGGCTGTCGGAAGTCCGTGTGGTGACTCGTCGGGTTAATTCTTTTTTACTTTATAACGGACGCAACCTCAGATTTTAGTTGGAAAATATAAGCTTTTATATTTAGGTCCTAAAATACCGCTACGGTCGGAAGATTGAGATGACGTCAAGTCTTCATGGTGTTGATGAACTGGGCTACAAATGTGCGACAATGGGGATAACAGAACGATGCAATAACGATAAGTTAACGCCAATCAATAAACGTTCCCATAGTTCTAATTGTTTTCTGCAACTCGAGTACATGAAGGAGGAATGGATAGTAATCGAAGTTAGCTGATGCTTCGGTGAATACGGTTCCGGGCCTTGTACACACTGCCTGTCACGCTCTGGGAGGTGTAGGTCATTGAAGATTACTTCATTTATTACCATTTGTGGTAATAGTGCATAATTTTGAAATGGCAGATACTAATTGGAGTGAAGTCATAACAAGGTAGCGGTAGGGGAACCTGTCGCTGGATAACGCTAATACATATATCTATAAAATTAATACGTTATTGTATTTCACTTTTTTAAATTATAAAATCTAAACTGAATAAAAAAATTTTATATTATCAATTAAGCTTTGGTAGCGCAATGGTAGAGGCGTTGGATTCAAAATCCAAGAGTTGTGGGTTCAAGTCCCATCCGAAGCATTTAAATACATTTTAAGTTTTATAAATTTGACTTTTAAACTTTGTAAATTAAGCTTCGGTAGCCCAATGGTAGAGGCATCGGACTTAAAATCCGAGTGTTGTGGGTTCGAGTCCCACCCGAAGTATTTAATCACTGATTTTTGTATACACTAATAACTATTACATTAAGGTAGTAAATAAGTAGCTCAGACGTTTAAGCTACTTATGCTTTTAATTTTGTAGCGCGGTTCTTAATAATTAATTGATATTATATAAACTTATGTCAACGACTTTTAAACCGAAAAAATAGCTTATTTTTTTTATAAATTAAGAATTATGTTATTTTTTTATAAATATAGAAAAGCAGGAGTAAAACGTTCTTTTAAAAAAGCTAAACGTACTTTACAATACATGGGGAGTTATGGTAAATGGTATTATTCTCTAAAATTCTGTTCAAAAAACACGTTAACCGTGCCTTATATTCATAGTTGGCATTGGCGCAGCTTATATTTACATAAAGTTCATATTAATAATAAGGACTGTGTAAGTAAAGCTTTATTATTACATTTATTCTGGATTTTAGATATTTGGAAATTAAAACATCCATTATCTTTAAAAGGTATTGATGCTTATCCCACCATCTTTTATGCGAATATCCCTTATAATAATCCTTTACAATTATATGGTACAATCCATCGTTGGAAATATAAGTACGGCTTTAAAAAACATAATTTACGTCCTGTTATTTTAACTCCCGTATGGTCGGAATATAAATCAGATCAATGGGTAAGCCGTTCTTATCTGACTTTTATGCGTTGGCGTAAAAAAAGAGGTGCAAGCTTTTATAAACGATATAAACGTACAAAATTTTATAACTATTTAAATTTTTGGTTTTTAAATAATCGTTATTTTCATTTAATTCAAGGGCGTTTATATTGTAAAACGTTTGGTACTCCCTTTAGATATAGCAAAGTTTTATGGTTACGTTTATTACAATACCCTGCCATGTATGATTACCGTTGGTTTTCTTTACTGACGCATCTATCACGTTATAAATTAAAAGCTTTATTACCGTGGGAATTACTTTATCAATCTAAAGACGTTTGGACCTTTGATCCAACAGCACGAATTTTAGAACGGTTATTTCATGCTTTAGTAAAGCAACGTGTAACTATTACAGAACATGTATTAGTAAAACAATGGAAAAATTTATTAAGACAAAAAGATCCTTTAAGTAAATTATTACAAGTTAAAATTAGAACAGCATCAATGTTTACTATTTATAGAAGAAAACTTCATAATAAATTTAAAAAGTAGATTTGCACAATTAAAAGTTTATTTTTGGCTAGATAGTGTCAACGGTTAACATACTGGATTGCAAATCCACGTGATAGGGATTCAAATTCCCTTCTAGCCTTTACTATGATGATACAACACCGATATAATTTAAATTAGTGATTTGCAAAGAAGTGAAGATCTAGAGACTTAGTAATAAGTATATATTATTATGTATATATTTATTTTTTTATAGGCATAAATTATAACTCAACTCAGGTCTAAAATTGTGTAATTATATCTTTTAATAAAATTTTAGATCAATGTTAACTGTATTGTTTAATTATATTTTTATTTACGCCGCCGAAACTTTGCCTGTATTAACAGAGTTATATTTAGTTAGTATTATCTTTTTAGTTTTAGCTGCCATGTTTGGGGCATTTGCAGAGAAACGTATTTTAGCTTTCTTGATTTATTTTGAATTAAGTCATTTATTATGTATTTTACTACTATTAAGTTATAGTTTAGTAGGTGTAGGTCAATTAAATTTAACGGAATTGACGGCGGTATCTTTATTAGTTATTGGTTCTTCTGGTGCCGAAACAGGGGTAGCCTTAGCTATTTTTATGCGTTATTTTCGTCTAACCGGGCGTACTACTTTTACTCTAGTAGTAAAACAACGTCAACCTTGGCATAGTGGTATTTTATTTAAAACAGTGAAAAATAGTTAAAATAGTTTTTAATAATAGAGCAATATGACAACTATGGGATTAATTCGTAAGCCTAAACAAAGACTACCCAATAAATCTGCTTCTCCTGCATTACAAAAATGTCCTCAAAAAGGCGCTACTGTAAAAAAATCTTTTATTACAACTCCACGTAAACCTAACTCCGCCAAACGTAAAGTAGCTAAAGTAGTTTTTCGAAAAACACGTAAAGTTGTAGATATTTATCTAGAAGGTATGGATTATAATAAATTAAATCCGCATTCTGTAGTGTTAGTACGTGGTCGTGGACCCCGTGATGTACCTGGTGTTAATTATCATGCTATTCGTGGCAAAGGTGATTTTCCCGCTTTATTAGGTCGTCGCAAGGGTCGGTCTAAATACGGGGCCAAACGTCCAAAAATCCCACAACTTGATAAAAAAGATGTCATTTTAAATAAAGAAGATAAAGAAGCTGCTTATCGTTTTCTTTCTTGGAAAACTAGTATTTTTAGACGTCATCGACGTGTAAGTTCTCGTTATTAGTATAGGGCTTTTATTATAAAGTGACATTTCTGCATTTTGTTATGCCTAACATTAACGGAATTTATTTTATTAACATTTCAATAACTTCTTATTATGTTAAATTTTTTTTCTATTCATGTTTTTCAATATAAATTTTTTTATTTAATGAGTTTAAGTTTTTTACCCGAATTTTTATTGCTAATCTTTGTTTCTTGTTTAATTCTAGTAGCTATTAAACGAAAAGATTCTAGTAACCCCAATTTAAGTTTATTATTACCTAAATTTTTAAACTTAACTACTTACTTTTTTGTATTTTGCGCTTTATATTGGACTGTTTATTTAATGTATATGCCTTTTACGACTGTAACCGTATTTTTTTTTTTTAATACTTTAAAAATTAATTCTACGTTATTATTAATTAAAGTTATTTTATCTTTATTAGTTGCTATGAGTTTATATACTGCTAAACGCTCTTTGTTATTAAACAATTTAATGTATTATGAATACCCCATTGTCATTAGTTTAGCGGTATTTGGTATGTTTATCTCTTTAATCGCTAATAATTGGATTATTTTATTTATTTCTTTAGAATTACAAGCTTTATGCTTTTTAGCTTTATTTGCGTGGAATAAAAAAAATGCTAAATCTATTACGGCGGCTTTAAAATTTAGTATTGTTAATTTTATTGCTTCTATTTTAATCTTATTAGCTTTTGTTGAAATTATTTTAACAACGCAAACCTTAAATATGTATTTATCTAACCCCTTTTTTTTTCTAAAAAATTTAGTTCAATATTATACGCAAGATAGTCTAGTTTTTGATCCCCAATTCGTTCTTTGGTTACAACAACAAATAAACGTATTATTTAAAATTTATTATACGGTTGATATTTCCAATGCCTTTGTTAATACTGATTTATTAGAAATGATGGTAACTAACCCTGCCATTTTTTTAGCTAAATTGTTGAAAGTAATTGATATGAAAGTTTTATTATTTTGGGATTTTGTAGGTTTCTTATTGATTTTAGGTTTTGCTATTAAATTAGGGTTAGTACCTTTTGGTATGTGGTTACAAGATTTATATAATGGTGTATCTTTACCTGTATTAACTTTCTTTGGTACAGCACCCAAACTGGTATATTTGACTATTATTTCTTCTATGTATATTAATTTATTTGCTTACATCAATAACCAACATTTTTTAAATATTTTAGGTTTTTTTGGTGTAATGACTATGATTTTGGGTAATTTATCTATGTTTTCCGTACGTAATAATTTATTACAATTATTAGCTTGGAGTTCGGTAAGTAATATGGGTTTATTATTTTTCTTAGTCGCTTTTTTCCCTTATTATTCTTTTAGCTTAGTTTTTATGTTATATTATACTGTAGGTACTTTACTATTTTTTGTTGGGTTACAGTATATTATTATTACGGATCAAACTGGAGCGGTTCGTCAGGTTCAATATTTTACAGATTTAAGTATTGTACGTTATCATCCACAATACCGCGTGTTATTTGTAACTTTAATGTTTTCTTTATTAAATTTCTTCGGTATTCCCCCATTAGTGGGTTTTTGGATGAAATTATCTGTATACTTTGGTATTATGGTTTCTATGACACAATTTTCTGTTGTACAATGGTTTTCTGTAGTAGTTCTATTATTAATTACTTTAATTGGAAGTTATAACTATTTACGATTATTATACGTTATTTTATCGGAAAATAATTTACCTACTTTAAATATGGTATATTTACCTAATACTAAAAATGATATTTTATTTCTAGGCTGTATGTTTTTCTTTATTCAAGTTTTGTTTTTTATTAGTTATAAATATTTTATTATTAACTTTTCTTTTTCTAATTTATTAATGTTATATACTGTATCTATTTAACTATGAATGAAATTAACTTTCTACTAAGTACCTTTTTTACTTCTATGTTACATTTAAATAAATTACTTGCTATTAACTCTTTAATTGAAAAAAACGATTCTAAATCTGATTCTAAACTTTTTGACTTTTTATACGGGTTAATTATTAATCCTATTCACGCGATTTCTGCTCGTCAACTTTTAAACGCTAATTTAAAATCGTCTTCAACTTTATTGATGAAATTACAAGCTTTAAAGGATTTATATAAATTTTTTATTGTAGATTTTAAAAATAAGGTAGACGCTTATATCGAATATTCTACTTTATTTAATTATTTAATTGCTTTAGTGGCTCACTTACAGTACGTTAAACGCGGGGGTGTTTCTAAAAGTTTTACGGGGTTGTATGCTTCTGTAATTGAAGCTGAAAAACAAGCTGCAATTGATTTAATCGAAAAGGAAACTATGGAGCAATTTTTTGAAAATTTTTTTGAAGATTCAAAGGAAACTGCCATTATTTATCACGATTTATTAAAGGAATTAACGGAAGCAAATGAACGTTTTATCACTAACCGTCAAACAAGTACGGTTATTATTGAACCTAATTTATTAAAATTTACTCCTGTAACTCATGCCATTTATGAAAAAAAAACTATTTATACGCCATTTAGCCATCCTTTTCATATTGTAGATCCTTCTCCATGGCCTTTTTGTACTTCTATCGGGTTATGGTTTATCGCGTTAAATACTATTGCTATGGTACATAATTATATTGAATTTAATATGGTAAGTTTTCTTATGGGCGTGTTCTATTTATTATTTTCTTTAGCTGGGTGGTGGCGTGATGTTATTCGGGAATCGACTTATGAATTCAAACATACTCCTTATGTACGTCGTGGTTTATTATTAGGTATGATGTTATTCATTATCTCGGAAGTGATGTTTTTCTTTGGATTCTTCTGGGCTTTCTTTCATTCTAGTTTAGTCCCTTCTCCTGCGATTGGTGGTGTATGGCCACCGGTAACTATTATGGTCGTTTCCCCTTGGAAATTACCGTTAGTTAACAGTTTCTTATTATTATTATCTGGGGTGACCTTAACTATTTCTCATCGTTGCTTAGTATATTTACCCTATTATAATCAAGGTGAGTTTGTAATTGAAAAAGTTATTGGTTTAATTATGTTATGGCTAAGACGTACTATCTATTTAGGGGTATTTTTCTTATTTTGTCAAGCTTTTGAATACTACTTTGCTTCTTTTACTTTCCAAGATACTGTATATGGGGGTACTTTCTATATTTTAACTGGTTTACATGGTTTACATGTATTAGTTGGTACTATCTTTTTAATCGTTTGTTTATGGCGTACTTCTCTATTACATTTTACTGTATGGAAACAAGTAGGCTTTAAATCTGCTGTTTGGTATTGGCATTTTGTTGACGTTGTATGGATTTTTTTATACTTAGTACTTTACGTTTGGGGCAATGCTGTTTAATTGAACTTAAGTATAATTTAATAATTTTATCTACGTGTTTCTATTAATATTCTAATTTTATAATGACGATGAAGATGCTAACTAATTTAATGACAATGTTATTCGAATGCTTTTATACTGCTTGCCAGTTCCTAGTACCCTCATGTCTTGTTTATTTATTTCTTGAGCATATGAGCGTTAAAATGCGTTCATGGCTCGTAAACCGGCGAGGACTCCATCATTCACGATTTTGGGGGGGAGTACAATTTATTTCTGATGATGTCAGAAGGATGATCGCGGGATATTTCCTGGATCAGGATCGTAGTTTCTTACAAGTTTTCCACTATATGTTTGCATCATCTTATGTCTTCTGTTTAGTATATAACTACATGTACATAAAAAATTATAGTACATCTGCTCTTAATGAAGCTATTTCTTTAGCTATCGTCCAATACGTATGGCTATCTACGTCAAATGCATATATTCTCGTTGCTGCGGGTTGGGCAGGTTATAATAGATTTTATTTTTTAGGTTCATTACGTGCAGCAGCCCAAATGATTTATCACGACTTGTTATTGTTGTACCTTTTAGTCCATGTAGGCTTGGTTTGCAAATGTTGTTGTTGTAGGAACTCGTCTTTCGTTTTTATAGCTGATGTACTTTACGAATACCTTTGGGTTCCGTTTATTTGTTTACCATTATTATTTCTTTGTCTTATTTATTTTGTATTGTATAATTTTACGACATATCCATATGAAGACAACGCTGTATCTTTGCAGACTCAACATCATATTGTGATAAGTTTTGTATTAGTTTTTCTGTTAGAGTGTGGAATTATTATATTCGCGCATTATTTTTCTGTTATTTTATTTTTAGGTGGTTGGTCTATCTCTTTACCAATAAAAACAAAATTTGCTATTTTTTTAATAACGTGTTTATATCGTACTTCTTCTTTATCTATTACTTTATGGGGTAACGTAACTTTTAAACCTAAGGTATTTTATTTGCAGTTTGCAGTTGGTTTATGGATCATGGCATACTGCTCACTTTTTTTTTGGATCCCTGCAGTTTAATAGAACTTAATTATAATTTTAAATTATTATGTTATATCAATTTTCAATCTGGTTATTAGAACAAGTGTTATCTTTCGTAGTTATTGTTGTACCTTTATTAATTGCCGTTGCATTTTTCACTCTAGCTGAACGTAAAATTATGGCAGCTATGCAACGCCGTAGTGGCCCGCATATTGTTGGTTTTTGGGGGTTATTACAACCTTTTGCCGATGGTGTAAAATTATTAACTAAACAAACTATTGTTCCTAATAAATCACAAAGAACTTTATTTATGTTTGCACCCGTTTATACTTTTGCTTTAGCTTTATCCGCTTGGGTTGTAATTCCTTATGATATTAATGCGGTTATCGCTGATATTTCTTTAGGTGTTGTTTATTTATTAGCTATTTCTACATTAAGTGTTTATGGTATTATTATTGCAGGTTGGGCAAGTAATTCTAAATATGCTTTTTTAGGCGCCTTACGTGCAGCAGCCCAAATGATTTCTTATGACGTATCGTTAGGTTTAATTTTATTATCCATTGCTTTGTGTGTTGGCTCTTTTAATTTAACCGAAATTGTATTGGCTCAAGAATACCGGTGGTTTATTGTTCCTTTTTTCCCGTTAGCGTTTATGTTTTTCATTTCTTGTTTAGCAGAAACTAATCGTGCGCCTTTTGATTTAACAGAAGCGGAAGCAGAGTTAGTAGCAGGTTATAACGTAGAATATTCTGCTGTAGGTTTTGTATTATTTTTTCTAGCAGAATATGCAAATATGTTATTAATGAGTATTTATTTTGTTATTTTATTTTTAGGTGGTTGGTATCCTCCAATGGATTGTCTATCTTTTATTTCTAATAAAATTTGGTTATCCTTAAAAACTGTCATTATTGTGTTTTTATTTATCTGGACGCGCGCAAGTTTACCACGTTTTCGTTATGATCAATTAATGGCTTTAGGTTGGAAAGTATTCTTACCCTGGTCTTTAGTCTTCTTTGTCTTAGTCACTACTTTTTTTTTATTATGCAAGTAATTATATAATCATTATAAGTAAAGTGGATTGCGTCTCTACAACCATATATTTTTTGTTCAATAATAAATACTGTTAATTATGTTAAATGCAAAAGGTTCAAAATAAAATATAGGTTAGGTAACCTTAAAATATAAGCTTATAACTTTTTAAAATATTTGATCAATCAAGTTTTTAGTTTTTATAAGGTTATCTCTTACGAAAATAAATCAATAACACACTAAAAAAGGGGAATAGTTTAATGGTAGAATAGTGATCTCCAAAATCATTGATGGCGGTTCAAATCCGCCTTCTCCTGAGGTTGACGGCGGATATAGCTCAATAAGTAGAGCACTTGGTTGTGGCCTAAGAGGTTGTAGGTGCAATTCCTATTATTCGCCATTATATCGATTTTAAATATAATATAATAATTGTAAAGTTTTAATTATGGTATTTTTAAATTTATTAGTAGATGTAACTACAACGTTAGTATATGTAGCTTTAGTAGCTTTAATCTGGGAGGTATTAACTCGCCGTTTTCTTGTAGAGAAAATTTTTAGTTTAATTTTAGTTTTTGTTTTTTTATCTTATGCTTTGTTATTAGCAGGGTTAGAATTTCTATCTTTAGTTATTTTATTATTATATGTCGGCGCTATTGCCGTTTTATTTTTATTCGTCGTTATGATTTTAAATCCAGATTATCAGCTTTTATTAGATGAACAAAAAGAATTTCAAATGGAAAGCGAAACCCAGATGGCTGTTAAAAAAGAGGACCCGTCAGCTTTCACTTGTTTTTTATTAACTATACTGTCTGGTCTTTTCACTTCTTTTGTTTTAATGTATAAAGTTGTTATTCCTTTTTTGCGTAAACCTAACCCCTATAAAACGTTACTAGACGGAACTGAACCACCTTTTGTTTATATTGAGTATACCGAATATACAAATTTTATTAATGGTCCTTTTACTATGTATAACGAAAACATGAAGTTAGTAGAATTAGGTGATATTTTATATAATAAGTATGGTATTGCTGTATTTGTTATTGGTGCTCTTTTATTAGTATCTATGATTAGCTCGATTTTATTATGCGTTCATAGATCTTTAAAATTAAAACGCCAAAATATTTCGAAACAGTCAAAACGTTATAAATAAGCTAATTTACAAATTATAATTTTAAATTATGTTATTACAATCTGCTAAAGTTATTGCGTCCGGTATTGCGGTTTCTGCTATTAGTGGCGCTGGTGTTGGCATCGGTTCCGTATTCGCTTCCTTAATTAGTGCTGTTGCTCGTAATCCTGGTTTAACGAACCAATTATTTAGTTATGCTATTTTAGGTTTTGCGTTAACGGAAGCCATTGCATTATTTGGTTTAATGATGTCTTTCTTATTATTATTTTCTTAAGCTTTATTCCCTTATAGTTTAATTATTATAATTATTAAAATATAATGGTATTATTACAATACGAAAATGTATATTCTCCAGTTAAAAAAAATAATAAAACACTTAAACCTTTTATGTTAAATTTCGGACCACAGCATCCGGCAGCTCATGGCGTATTACGTTTAATTTTAGTGTTAGACGGTGAAGTGATTATCGATGCTGACCCACATATTGGTTTATTACATCGTGTTATTGAAAAATTAATGGAATATAACACTTATTTACAGGCT
>Ga0105050_10008740_pt1 | contig 11570 bp, 20 predicted proteins | sample FRY01_FD_78088 | JGI IMG/M metagenome (GOLD analysis project Ga0105050, IMG submission 78088) | Freshwater microbial communities from Lake Fryxell liftoff mats and glacier meltwater in Antarctica - FRY-01 | ecosystem: Environmental > Aquatic > Freshwater > Ice > Glacier meltwater ... | reverse complement strand
GGTCACGATCTGCGGAGCGCCACCAGTAAGCAGTCCGGCCCGAGGGACTTCCGTGGTCGCCTTGATGATGTAGTTGGTGACGACGAAAGGCGCCATATTTTCTGAGAGACCGCTGCCCGCCTCTTGGGTGGTCGTATACACACTGCCGGTGTTTGCGAGCGTCCTATAGACAACTGAGGCATCAACGCCGGTTGCCGAAGCCGCGACGTTGCTCCGATGAATGTCGTGGCGGTGTGCAAATAGCCGCTCGTCACCGCCGAACGCACCACGCGCCCTGGCTGTGAGCGGCGTCCCACCCGTAATTACCCCTGTTCCGGCTGTGCCTTGCTGCGCTCCTGTACCTGCTCCCATTGGCGTGCGCCCGCGCAGGTCTGGGACGTTAAACGTAGTGCTTCCATTACCTGCCCCGTAGGTCGTGGAAAGCACCGAGAACAGTTCGGCGTAGAGCGTGCGCGAGACGGCAGCGCCGTCGCACAGCAGCCAGCCGTTAGGGGCGCTCGCCCCCGCGTACGCCTGCAACGAACCAACGGGTGTCGGGGAAACTGCGTTGGTAAATAGTGCGCCTACTGCCATTAGTCGCTCTCCGTCAAGAACGAGCAGGTCTGGGTACCGGTCGCGGCAATCGCAAACAGCGCAACCGTGGGCGACTTGTCGAGCATCAACGACTGGCCGGGAGCGAGGCGAATCCCGTTGTTCACAGTGATTCCGGTTGCCCCGAACCAGACGTAATCGGTCCCGAGGTTCTGGACGGTCACCGAGCGACGGGTGGCTGACGTAGCGATGAACTGCGCTGCGGAGGTAGTGACTGACCCGGAGCCGTGGGCTATCGTTGCACCACGCTCAACAGTGGTCCACGGACCTGCACTCTGGGTGACTGCACCAATGACCGCTGCTCCGGCAACGAGGGCCGGAAGGGTGAGAACGTCAACGTCACCGATGTTGGCTGTACCGGCAACGAGGTTCGCCGTAACCGGCATCGGGCTTGCGCTCGAAACATCCGTAGCAGAGCCGTCTGCTCCATGCTGCACCTTGACCCGCTGGACCTTGACCCCGCCGATGTCATCGGTCGAGATCACGTCCCCGCCGGACATGGTGTTGATTGTAGTGTTGTCAGCCACCTAAGCCCCTAAGTGATCGTGATGTCGAGTTCACCGGGCTGGAACAACACGGTGTCGTAGATCGCAACAGCGGCAGGAGTAGTAAGAGATCCGTATGCGATCAGGTTCCCTGCGGAGGCTGCATCGCAGATGCCGACGTATGTGATCGTCCCCCAAGATGCTGTCGCCATAGGGAACGCGATCAAGAGGGTGTTCGCGGTTGCCCCGCCAGCGGGAGCGTCGAAGTTAGACCCGTCGTTCGTGACCGCTACGCGTGCGTAAGCCCCGCCTGACGGCTCACCGGCAGTCGATCCCGTAGATGCGTCTACGAGGGTCGCCGTCCAAAGCCCAACGTAGTACGTGGCCGGGAGGGATGCAGAGACAGACCCGAAGTAGTAACCGAGTAGTTTGTTCTCCGCGTAGTCAGAGAGGCCCGACGGCATCAGTCAGACACGCTCAGCACGCGGAGCGGCTCGGTGCTAGCGGCAACGATCCCGTACCACACTTGCTGCGCGTTGGTGTCACCACGAACCGCCTGTAAGACCGAGAAGGTTCCCGCAGCGGCGACCGGATGGCCGTTGGTAGTGGTCACGCCCGAGCCTCCGACAAAGATCGTGTTGGAACTTGCGTTGTGGAACGTGATCGTGCGGCGAAGCGGATTGACCGCAGCGACGACCGTCTCGGTAGTTGCCACCGTTACCACGGTATTCGTAACCGGCACCTAAACTTCCTCCTCATATGGAATCAAGCGGAGGTCGTCGTCCCAAGGGACGCTGATTCCGGCCTGCGCCTCCGCGTCTTCTGCGGTCGGAATGTCATCAAGAGCCTCTGTTACCTGTCGCAGTCTAGCAACCTCGGGGGCCTGAATGCGATCCAAGAGCGCTGAGCGTTCTTGGAACCCGACGTAGAACACGAAGCACGCAACGCCAGCGTTGACGATGGCGAGGATGCTCGTTGCGATTGCGAGAACGATCATGGTTAGAAATACCTCTTGTGTTCTAAGTTCTTTAGATACCTGACAGCAGTGTCAAGGTTCTTCTTCTGTGTGTCTGTCTTCGCCTTACGCGCCCACTTGTGGGACTTCTTGAACGTGCTGACCGCTGCGTCGTACTTCTCTTTGGTCGGCGCTTGGTAGGCCGAGAAGCGACCGATCTCTTGCAGTCGGTTCATGTAGTACGCGTTACGCAGGAACTTGCCGCCTCCGCCCTTGGGCGCAGCGTTGTAGTCGGACATCTTCGTCGAGGGGTATGTCTTCTGTGACGGAGCCTTTGGCGCGGCCTTAGCCTTCTTCGGTCCGGCCTTCTTCGGCGTAGCACCGTAGACAATCTTGCCGCTCATCCCACCGTACGTTGACTTGACGCGCCCCGTTGACATCCGGTAGATGTCCTTGGGGATGTCCGTTGTCTTCTTCCCCTGAGACTTGGCGCGCTTCTGCGCCCCAGAGACGTAACTACGTGCGGCAGCCGGGGACTTTACTGCCATCTGCTCCGGTGTCTTCGGTCCAACGTCACGTACCGCCTTGGCGACGAGCCAGTTCGTTGCGGCGGTCGCTGCGACGGCAGCCGTGACAGCGGTTCCGATGACAGGGATGGGACGGAGAAACCGTGAGCCAGCGGTGGCGACCTTCGCAACCTTCGCGGCCTTCCCCGTGTACTCCATCGGAGGCTTCGGGATCTTTGCGCTACTGGGCGGCTTCGGCATCGGCATCTTTTTGCCGGTTGGCTTCGGGGCTGGGGACGGAGACTTCGGAGGCTTCTGCGTCAAGACCGGATCAGGGCCGCTCATGCCTCCGTACATAGAGACGTTGGGCACCCCGCCCCGCGGGACGGGAGGGGGCGTCTTGATGCCGGGTACTGTCCTCGGCCCGGTGTAGACGGGAGGCTGGACGCCTGCTGGCTTCGGAGTTGCGGGCTTACGGACACGAGGCTTCGCTGCTACGGGCTTCGCCCCACGAGTTATTAACTCTGAGGCAGCGGCCTGCGTCGTCCTCTTCGCAGCAGCAGCCCGCTTCGCCCCACGAGTTATTAACTCTGAGGCAGCGGCCTGCGTCGTCCTCTTCGCAACAGCAGCCCGCTTCTCCCCAAGGTAATCGGCAGCAGCCTTGCTCAGGTCGGGCTTCGGGGCGGCGGGCTTACGCGGAGCCACCTACTGCCTCTTCTTCTTCTTCTTGACGTTCTGCGCGAACTTCTTGTCGCGCACCATCTTCAAGAAGTCCTTGCGGGACATCTTCTTGCCCTTGGGCTTCTTACCGCCAGTGTTATGGCTTGATTTACCGGCGTAAGTGTCCTTGGCAAACGGGTTGTCGCTACCGTCCTTCACGTTTTGTCCTCCGTGTCGATACGCATGCGCGGGAGTATGTCACAGGTTACCCGCGCCCAGCCCACGGTGGACGGTAGGTGCCAGAAAAGTCGGTTCTCCCCTTCTTCGGCGTAGCACCGTAGACAATCTTGCCGCTCATCCCACCGTACGTTGACTTGACGCGCCCCGTTGACATCCGGTAGATGTCCTTGGGAATGTCTGCCGACTTCTTCCCCTGAGCCTTGGCGCGCTTCTGCGCTTCAGAGACATAACCACGAGCGGCATCCGGGGTACGGACTGCCTTCTGCTCCGGCGTCTTCGGTCCAACGTCACGTACCGCCTTGGCGACGAGCCAGTTCGTTGCGGCGGTCGCTGCGACGGCAGCCGTGACAGCGTTTCCGATGACAGGGATGGGACGGAGAAACCGTGAGCCAGCGGTGGCGATTTTCGCAACCTTCGCGGCCTTCCCCGTGTACTCCATCGGAGGCTTCGGGATCTTTGCGCTACTGGGCGGCTTCGGCATCGGCATCTTTTTGCCGGTTGGCTTCGGGGCCACACTCATAGCGCCTGTCCCACGGAGGATTGCCGAGGCCGGGACTCCGCCGATCTTAGGAGAACGAACGTCGATCTTGGCGCGGGGGTCACGGGCGTAGTTCGGGCCTACTGGCGCTTGTGGGGTCGGAATGCGTCCAGCCATCGGTCCTGCCGTCTTGTACGGGAGTGTCTGGTGTGGCTTTACCATATGGTAGGCAGAGTTGAACGCACGTTCTGGACTAGCGCCAACGTGCATTCCAGCAGCAGCCACCGCCTGATGGTACGCCTTTGGCAGAGAAGTCCTGAGCCTCTGCGCCGAAGTGTCAGTAAACAGTTTTTCCGAGAACTTCTCGAACATTGTGACCCGGCGGGGAGACTTGGAGTCAATACGTATCTGTGGGTTGAGTCCGGGCAACTTGTGCCCACCACGATCGTTCGGTCGGTGGACAAGAGTCTTATACGACCTTGGGTGATATTTAGCAGCGTTCTCGTTGCTCCACATCGCACCCGGACCTTCAGGGGCACCTAGTCCGTACGGCCTAGTCGAACTCGGCGGTGTCGCGGGGTTCCGCTGAGTTGGTACTTGTGTTCCGGTCATAATCCCAACCTGATCCGAAACAAATGGCGTGTACCACGATGGCCGGAATGAGTAGGTGACGCGTGGCATCTACGCCCGCGCCTTCGGACCCGGATTTGTCTTCACCGGGTTGGGGAGCGGGGGGAGGTGAGCGACGATCTTCGACACAAGGCTGTCGATGTCCTCACTGGTGAGTGCAACGACTTCCTCGCTGACGGCGGTGAGAACCACATTCTCATGCGTGAGTTGCTCCACCTGATCGGTGAGATGTGTGATCTCCTCCTTCATGCGCTCGTACTCAGCGGTGGGGATGGGAGCGAACGGCGAGCCTTCCTGCGAGAGCATGTGCTCGATCCACGCCCGGCTCTGGTACAGAGTGTTGTGGCGTAGGTCACCGTTGGCTGCGGCATGTACATCGGCGTCGAAATACGACCAGTTATGCTCGAAGTATGGTCCATGCTCCTCGCTTGACGTTCCTGTGCGATGGCACTTGCGCGGGATGTGGGTCGGTCCAGTTACCCAACGATCTGACATGCGGTAAAACCTCCGGTGGTGATCACGGTAGTGAGCATCATAGCGCACCTACGGGGCACTTGTGGGTACAATACAGCACGTAACCGACGGACGAGGACAAATGGGCGTTGACGCATGGGCGGGGTACAAGCCGCTTCCGGCACAGGAGGCATTCCACAAATCAACGGCGAAGTGGCGACTCTACGCCGGGGCCGTTGGTGCGGGGAAGACGAAGGCCGGGTCGCGGGAGGCCATCATCACCGCGATCAACTACCCCAAGAGCCTCGGGATCATCGGGCGCAAGGAGTACCGGCCCCTGATGGACTCCACATGGCGCACGTTTCAACGTGAACTGGCGCAGACGGGACTCCAACAGGCGGGACTGGTACGCATATCGGGGGGTAAGGCTGCGGCATCGCCGCCTCACGTTCACTTCTGGAACGGATCAGAGATCATGTTCCGTAATGCCAAGAACGAGCAGAACTTCCTCGGTGTGGAGCCTGACTGGATCTACATCGACGAAGGATCAGAGGTCAGCGACGAGGTATACGAGATGTTGGGCGCTGGTCGCCTCCGTGGTACGCCGAACGTGAACGGGAAGACCGTATCAACGCAGATGATCGCGGGGAAAGAGGTCCAAGTGGCCGTTTCCGGCCCCCTTCGCATCTGGATCACCTGTAATCCGGGTCCGTCCACCTTCATTCGCAAGAACTTCGTCCCTCCGGGGTGTGATGGGAAGCGAACTGCCGGTTTCGAGGTCTTTGCTGCCAGAACCGACGAGAATCCGTACCTTCCCCCCGAATACGTGGACGAGATCAGCAAGCGGTTCACGGGGGCAAGGCACGCAGCCTACGTACGGGGGGATTGGGGCGCGTTCGAGGGTCAGGTCTTCGTCGAGTTCGACCCAAATACGCACGTTATTCCGAACTTGGACGGTGGATCGCTCGCTGGCAAGTTGATCATCGAGGGTTGGGACTTCGGTCGCGCTGTGGAGACGGCGGTCGTCTGGATGGCTGTCGATGAAGACGGCGTGGACCCCATATGCGTGTTCGCAGACTACGGGGTCGCCGAGTTGGACCCGTCAGAACACGCCAAGAGGATCAAGGAGATCAGGGCGAGGTACGGGATCAAGGAGGTTATGGCGATCGGCGACCCGGCGGGACGCCAGCGAGGGGCGTCGGGGTCGTACTTCGAGGAATACGCGCGTCAGGGGATCTACATCTCTCCGTGCGACAAGGGGAAAAGGCAAGGTATTCGTGACCAGAGGCTCGCTCAGTTGCTCTCGTCACGGTTGGTTCGGGCGCATGGGGTGACCCCGGCGCTCGTTATCTGTCAGAGGTGTACGGGACTGATCGAATCCATCGTCTCAGCGCGTTACAGGCCCGGTGGAAGGGTGGACCGGGACAGGCCGGACGAGAGAGCCAAGAAGAACGACCATAGGTTAGACGCGCTCGAATACGCGTTGATGGTGTCGCCTCCGCCAAGGGAGGCCGGGGACGATGGTCGCTGGAGGGAGTACCTCGAATCGGGGCTTATCGCTCCGGGTACTGCTGAGTTGGAGCGGAGCAGGGGCTGAGGTGTTTGCTGGCGCAGCAAACCGTCTGTTCTAAGCGGGTTTCGCGGAAACGCTGAAATGGCCCGAGTTTTTGGCATGTAAGGGAATCTATTACCCCCGCGCGGCGACAAAAGGGGGCACCGCCCCCCCTCCCCCCCCCTCTATCGTGAACGAATCGGGAGGTGTCGGGAGTATCGGGAGGGGTTTCACAAACTAGGTCGAAGGGGATGAAACCCTTTCATTTGCAGGGGATTAGGTGATCATATCCCTATGGTATAGGGTACTGACCAATGCTCCCCATCGGGGGGCCTTTCACAAGGGGTTTGCATAATGAGTACCAAGACAGCAGCAACGGAGGCCGTCGCTAGCACCGTCGCCCTCCCTTCCGCCGCGAAGATCACGGCATGGGTCAAGAAGATGCGGGATGAGGACCGGCTACTCAAGGGCCGCCCGCAGGACGAGTTTCCGACCCCCCAGCATGGGTCATGGGGCTACCTCGGGATGGAGTTGGTCGGGGCCACCGACCGGCGCGAGGTCACGTCCGCGATGGTCGCCACGATCAAGGCCGCCGACGTGGCCGCAGGTGGGGCCGCCGGGGCCGTCCGTAGGGCCGCCGGGGACAACTCAACGCCCACGAAGGTGGCGAAGGTTGCCGCGCCCAAGGTGACGAAGGCTAAGGCCCCGGCCCCTGCCGACGTTGCCGCGATGCTCACCGGGATGACACCCGCCGCGATCGCAAAGGTGATGGCCCTTATCGAAGACTGAAAGCTAAGGGTTCCATAAGCGACCACCTAAGCCCGGCCCGCCAGTATGGGGGCCGGGCTTTCTTGTGCCCGAAAGTGAAAGCCTGGTTGTGCGGAATGTTACAATCAGGCGTTCACTTTCTTGTGCCCGAAAGTGAAAGCCTGGTTGTGCGGAATGTTACAATCAGGCGTTCACTTTGCGAACCTCCCGCGCCCGTTCACAAGGGCATTCCCCCCGACGCATTCTAAGGCGATCCAAGGCCCCTGCCCCCCCTTTCGGGGTGTTGACCCCTGCGCGGGGTTTCGTCGCCGTCTATGGCCGTTCTGGGAAGCGCTGGCCCCTATCGCCGGGGGGCGCGGCACCCCGGAATGTCAGGGCCGGGGTGCCCTTACGAACGATCACGACACGTCGGGACCGTGAATCGTGACCATTCGGGACCGCGATTCACGACCTTGCGAACCCTCCCCCTCGCAGCACACGAACCAGCGGGCGAATCGTGTATCGGGAACCTTGCGAACCCTCTGTGTCGCAGCACACGAACCAGCGGGCGAATCGTGTATCGGGAACCTTGCGAACCCTCTGTGTCGCAGCACACGAACCAGCGGGCCGGAAACTTGATCCTCGTAAGAGGCCAGATGGGTTTGGCGTTACACCGCGAACCCCCGCGAGGGGGTGAGAGGAAGTAACGCCCGCTGAAGCGGCGACACAGACGTGAAACATCGTATCGCCGTGACATGATTCGTGTTACACGGTACCCGGATATACGAAGTATATATGAAACACTTTTTTAGCACTGCACCCTACCGTGATACGTTAGGCGGGTATCCCGCAACAGGTGGGTGACACACCTTTGTAACACCAAATGAAAACCCCTGCAAATGGGCACTTTCTCCAAAACCCCCGGAAAGCACCCCAAAACCGTCATCGCCAATACCCTAGTGATACAAGAACCGCTATCCCCCCCCACCGGTGTCGGCATATCAACAAGATGCGTGGTTTCTCAAAAAGCCCTGTTTTGCAGGGATAACGGGCCAACATGCCAAAGAACCGCTTTGACAAAGGCTAAAAAGGTGTAACACTCTACATTGTGGGGTATGCTACGGTCCAGAACGCAGGGAAATCAGAAACTCTTACGAAGGAGCGAAGCATGATCAAGGAAACGCATGAGCGGTTCTGGGCGAAGGTGGACATGAACGATCCCGAGGGCCACTGGCTCTGGACGGGTGGCAAGAGCGACATCGGGTACGGGGTGTTTTGGGTCAAAGGAGCAAGACAGGGTGCGCACCGAATCGCGTACAGGGAACTCGTGGGACCGATCCCGGCAAGAGCGCAACTACACCAATCTTGTGGCGTGAGGCATTGCGTGAACCCCGAACATTGGAGCCTGACCAAGGGCATCAAACATTGCGATAAGTGCGGGCAAATCCTTCGCAAGAAGAAGCCGGGGGCCGTCAGGCATCACAAGAGGTTGTCCCGAGCAGAACGTCGTGAAGCGTACAAAACGTATCTCGAAACTCACGATAACGCGCTCCGCGTCGCAATGAAACAGGCGATTGAGACGCATATCCCAAACACGTTCACAACGCAACATGAGAGCCGCCCAGAACCTGCCTATTAGCAGGGTATTTGACAGCGGTATGCCGGGGGAGTAGCCTCCCTGTCAGCCGGTCGGACTCCCCGATCGCATTCACAAGGGAGCAGCAGACCATGACCACTCTCACGAAGGACCGCCGGACGGCCCGCCTCGCTAACGCGAAGAAGAAGGATCAGCGGGGATTCTCTCGCAAGAGGGAATACGGGAGCATGAGCCTTGCGTACAAGAGGCTCTCTCCCGGCACCCTTGCCAACCTCATTGCGAAGGAGGACTGACCATGCTCACGTACAAGAAGGGAACCATCGCAGGAACCGAAGGCGACCTCTTTGACCTCGCCGAAACCGTGTACGAGTACGGTGGCGAGAGCAGCCAGTGGAGGGCCATCGTGACCTTCCGCGAAGGGATCGTGAAGCAGCCCGGCACCCCGCAATGGCGCAAGAACGGGCAGCGCCGGATGTCGAAGAAGCGCTTTCGCATGAATCCCGGCCCGCCGTCGCTGATGCTGATGCTGGCTGTGGCCGCCACGAACGCTCGTAACAAGAATGGGGGGTGGGTCTCGTGAACCTCGCAACCACGGACCTCACGTACCTATTCGCGGGGGTGGTGCTGCTGCTGCTCCTGTCCATGTATCGCAAGGACTTCGTGGCTTGGGTTCGCGCGAAGTTCACGAAAGGAGACAACTGATGCTCTCTCGCAAGCACTACGAGGAAATCGCCAACGTGATCCACGCAGCACGGAACACGTCCACGGTTGAGGAAACCCGAGCATTCATCGCGGGGCATATCGCCTTGTGGCTTGGGGAGGACAATCCACGCTTCGATCAAGACACGTTCTTTGCGGCCTGTGGCGTGGGCAACTACGCGCCCTCTAGCGTGGGCAACTACAACTACCAGAAAGCAGGTGTCTCGTGAGCAACACTCACATGATCTACTTCGAGGTCGTGGTCACGATGGAGGAAATGGACGGCCACCCCGACGGGTCGGCGGAACTCGCTCTCGATCAAGTGACCGAGGCCCTCGCGGGGCGCGTTTCGCAGTACGGACTCCCCGGAGAAGTCACCGCTACCGTGATTGACGCCATCGGTGGATGCGATCTGGAGGACGCATGAGCGACAGCAGCGATACCAGCGGGGCCATCACACACGTCGGGAAAGTCCGGCGCTTTGACGATGCCGGGGTTCAGTGCCAGTTGGCCGAGTGTTCGTGTGGGTGGGAGTCGCACCTCACGTCCTTGCGACCACGGGCTTACGACCTGTTGCTTGACCATCTTTCCGGCGTCCTCACGACCGTGATGGCCGAGGGTGGGGCAGCATCCATTGACACGTTCTACGAGGGAGAAACCACATGAGCAAGTACCGACCCATCATCGAAACCAAGTACGAGATTCGCGTGAAGGAGTTGGAGGCCGAGGGGCTGACCACCAGCGACGCGCAAGGGGTGGCCGACGGCGAGTTGATGATCGCCGACGTGAAGGCCCTGTACGCAACTCACGAGGACGACGAGCAGGAGGACGCATGAGCGATTACGACCACGCAGAGGCGTCACGAGCGGGGGCCATGCACGATGCGGCCTGTCTGGTGGCCGACGTTGTGTATGACGTTGTATATGGGGAGGAACACAAGAAGGCTTGCGAGATCGCAGACAAGGCTTACGACAAGGCTTACGAGGGGGCGATGGTGGTGGCCGACGACAAGGACGAGAAGCGTCACGATGCAAACGTCGAGAACATCGCAGCGAACAAGGCGCTGAAACTCGCTTGCGTAGCGGCGACCAACGCCGCCTACGCAGCCGGGTACCACGCTGGCATCGCAACCAGCGGGCGAGTCATGGCAGAGCGCGACGATTGGGGTGACGAATGAACCGCTGGACCAACGTGCCAACAACCAGCATGAACAGTGGCGAGTTGCGACTGTTTTCGAACTACGAGGAGGCGAACCATGCCAAGCGACACAAGGACTCTGACGCCGACGGTAACTTCCCGTGGACCCACGCCGAAGGGGTCGCCTGCTTCGAAGCGTACGGGTGGGCTGGTGGCGTCGCACTCGCTCGCGGGTTACAAGCGGCATGGGAAGCGCCACGCAAGCCCTGCTTCCCGCCTGCCGCGACCGTCTCTCCCGACGAGGCGCTTACAGTGATGCTCACGAAATGGGCAGCGCTACGGGGGCAGGGTTCCAAGAACGAGGAGGTCGCAAGTGTGTGACAACGAGGATGGCAACGAGGATACCAGCGGGCTGTCTGCCGTACCGGGACACCCACTTGACTGCGATTGCGGAGCGTGTGTCTCGGTGCGTGATGCACCCGACGACATCCTTGTACCCGACGACTTCTCCATTCATCGTCACAAGGAGCAGCCCATGTACGTACTCACGTTCAAGAGATCGGACAATCCTGTCCGGGCACACCGTATGCGAATCATCATGCAAGCACACATGCTCTCGTCCATCGGGGGCTTGTTGATCGAACACTCAATGGAAGACGTTGCGTCCATGATGGTTGACGCAGACGACGACGAATGGGGGGCAGCATGAGGGCACCATACATAGACGACAGGGACGTGGTTCTGCGCCACGGGGATTGTGTGGGGGTCGGGATAACAAGGGAGGGGCACTATGAACGATGACGATGCCTATGTGGCAGCTCGCGTTGCCCGCGATGCAGC
>Ga0105050_10008733_pt1 | contig 11574 bp, 9 predicted proteins | sample FRY01_FD_78088 | JGI IMG/M metagenome (GOLD analysis project Ga0105050, IMG submission 78088) | Freshwater microbial communities from Lake Fryxell liftoff mats and glacier meltwater in Antarctica - FRY-01 | ecosystem: Environmental > Aquatic > Freshwater > Ice > Glacier meltwater ... | reverse complement strand
GGCTTTTTTTCTCGGCTTGCCCGGTAACCCGGTCTCTGGGTTTGTAACTTTTTTGCTGTTTGTGCGGCCATTTATTTTTGCGCTGCAAGGCGCGCGAGTCAAACCGCCGCGGCGCTTCGCCATGCGTGCGGATTTTGCCTGGCCCCGCGCCGACAAGCGCAACGAATTCCTGCGCGTTTGTATCAACGAGCAGGGTGCGCTGGATCTTTTTGCCAGTCAAAGTTCGGCGGTGCTGACTTCAACGGTCATGGGTGACGGTTTAGTCGACAACCCGCCCGGGCAAACCATCGCGCCCGGTGATACCGTTCATTTCATTCCTTTTACCGAATTACTTTTCTAGTATGCACATACAGCTGAGATTTTTTGCCAGCCTGCGCGAAGCCGTCGGCGTTGCCCACGAAGTGCTTGCCCTGCCCGATGACATTCAAACCGCCGGACAGGTCCGTGATCTTTTGCGTGCGCGTGGTGGGGTATGGGATGCAGCACTTGCCGAGGGCCGCGCCTTACGCATGGCCTGTAACCAACAAATGGCCGAGCCCGCCACGCCGCTGTCCGAAGGGTGTGAGCTGGCTTTCTTCCCGCCGGTGACGGGCGGTTAAGCCGAGTAAGGAGAGGCAACATGGCGGTACGCGTACAAACAGAAGACTTTGATCTCAGCACAGAAGTAGCGCAGTTGCGTGCTGGTTTTCCGAGGGTGGGTGCCGTAGTCAATTTTGTTGGGACGGTGCGCGACTTAAATGACGGCGAAAAGATCGCCGAGATGGAATTAGAGCATTACCCGGGCATGACCGAGCAGGCGCTGCAGGACATCGTCGTCGAGGCAAAGGCGCGCTGGGAATTATTTGATGCGCTGGTGATTCACCGGGTGGGGCCGCTCAAACCGCTCGACCAGATCGTCCTGGTGGCGGTGACTTCGGACACCGGGGCGAGGCTTTCGCCGCCTGCGAATTTATCATCGACTATCTGAAAACCCGCGCGCCATTCTGGAAAAAAGAACACACCCCCCAAGGCGCCCGCTGGGTGGATGCCCGCACTTCGGATGACGATGCAACACAAAAATGGGCGCGTGCCGACGCGCCACTGCCCTGATGCAATTACTGGCCATTGGCGTCGGTGCCACCTTAGGTGCCTGGCTGCGCTGGGGGCTTTCAGTCTGGCTAAATGCCGCTTTTGTCAGTCTGCCGATGGGGACCCTGATTGCCAATCTGGGCGGGGCCTTTCTGATTGGTATAGCGGTCGGTGTCTTTCAAGACTTGCCGGCCCTGTCGCCACAATGGCGCTTACTCGTGGTCACCGGGTTTCTGGGTGCCCTGACCACCTTCTCGACCTTTTCAGCCGAATCGATGTTGCTCATACAAAGAGGCGAGCTGGGCTGGGCCATGGCGCACAGCAGTGTGCATTTGATCGGCTCCGTGGCCTTATGTATTGCCGGTCTGGCTGCCTGGCGGTTTATCGCGGGCTGAACTTGATGCGCGTCGCTTGAAAAAGGGCGCTTCCGTACCAATAATGGCTCTAGACAGAACTTTTTCGGAGCCATTCCCATGCGACTCGACAAACTCACGACCAAACTGCAAGAAGCCTTAGCCGATGCCCAGAGTCAGGCGGTTGGCAATGATAACCAATACATTGATCCCGTCCATCTGCTGGGGGCTTTGTTAAACCAGGACGATGGGGGCAGCCGGTCTCTGCTGCAACGGGCTGGCGTGAATCTCGGCGGCCTGGGCAGTGGCCTCAAAAGCGCGCTTGAGCGCCTGCCTAAAGTCAGCGGTACCGGCGGCGAAGTCCAGGTGGGACGCGAATTGTCTTCCGTACTCAATCTGGCTGACAAAGAGGCACAGAAACACGGCGACCAATTCATCGCCAGCGAAATGGTCTTACTGGCGATGACGGAGGATAAGTCTGAAGCGGGTCGCCTCGCCCGCGAAAATGGTTTGTCGCGCAAATCTCTTGAATCTGCCATTGCGGCGGTGCGCGGTGGCACCCATGTCGATTCGCAAGAAGCCGAAGGGCAGCGCGAAGCCTTAAAAAAATATACGCTCGATCTGACTGAGCGCGCCCGTCTGGGCAAGCTTGATCCTGTGATTGGCCGGGATGATGAAATTCGGCGCGCCATTCAGGTATTGCAGCGCCGTACCAAAAATAACCCGGTCTTAATTGGTGAGCCCGGCGTCGGCAAGACCGCCATTGTCGAAGGGCTGGCACAGCGTATCGTCAATGGTGAAGTACCAGAAAGCCTGAAAAGCAAGCGTGTGCTGTCGCTGGATATGGCCGCGCTGTTGGCCGGCGCCAAATATCGGGGCGAGTTTGAAGAGCGCCTCAAATCGGTTCTCAAAGAGTTGGCACAAGACGCGGGGCAAACAATCGTCTTCATCGACGAGATGCACACCATGGTGGGGGCAGGTAAGGCCGAGGGTGCGATGGATGCCGGCAACATGCTAAAGCCCGCACTGGCGCGCGGTGAGTTGCATTGCGTTGGAGCGACAACGCTGGATGAATACCGCAAATACATCGAGAAAGACGCTGCGCTGGAGCGGCGATTTCAAAAAATTATCGTGGAAGAGCCCAGCGTTGAAGCCACGATTGCGATTTTGCGTGGCCTGCAAGAACGCTATGAGGTGCATCATGGCGTCGACATTACGGACCCTGCCATCGTCGCGGCGGCTGAGCTGTCGCATCGCTACATCACGGACCGTTTTTTGCCGGATAAGGCCATTGATTTGATTGATGAGGCCGCTGCCAAGATCAAGATAGAAATCGATTCCAGGCCCGAGGTGATGGACAAGCTTGACCGGCGGCTTATTCAGCTCAAAATTGAGCGCGAGGCGATGAAAAAAGAGAAGGACGAGGCATCGCAAAAACGACTGGCACTGATTGAAGAAGAGAGCCTGCGGCTTGAGCGCGAGTATGCCGATCTCGAAGAAGTCTGGAAATCTGAAAAATTAGCGGTGCAGGGCAGTCAGCACATCAAAGAAGAAATCGAAAAAATCCGCTTGCAGATGGAAGAATCGCGGCGCAAAGGCGACTGGCAAAAAATGTCAGAGCTGCAGTACGGCCGCATGCCCGAACTCGAAGCCAAACTCAGGCAAGCCGACAAAGGCGAGGCCGCCGCCGGTAAACCCCGGCTGTTGCGCACCCAGGTCGGTGCTGAAGAAATTGCCGAAGTCGTGTCGCGTGCGACCGGCATTCCGGTATCAAAAATGATGCAGGGTGAGCGCGACAAGCTGTTACACATGGAAGAAGAATTACATAAGCGCGTCGTTGGCCAGCATGAAGCCGTCGTTGCCGTCTCGGACGCCATCCGTCGTTCCCGCGCGGGCCTCGGTGACCCGCATCGCCCTTATGGATCGTTCATGTTCCTTGGGCCTACCGGGGTGGGCAAGACTGAGCTGACGAAGGCATTGGCAGGGTTTCTTTTTGATTCGGAAGAAGCGCTGGTACGGCTCGACATGAGTGAATTCATGGAGAAGCACTCGGTTGCCAGACTCATTGGCGCGCCACCCGGCTATGTGGGGTATGAAGAGGGCGGCTATCTCACTGAAGCCGTGCGTCGCAAGCCTTATTGCGTGATCCTGCTGGACGAAATAGAAAAAGCGCACGGCGACGTATTTAACGTGCTGCTGCAAGTGCTGGATGATGGTCGCATGACCGATGGGCAGGGCCGCACCGTCGACTTTAAAAATACCGTGATCGTGATGACGTCCAATCTCGGTTCGCACAAAATCCAGGCCATGGAAGAAAGCGACCCTGGTTTAGTCAAGCTGGCAGTCATGGCCGAAGTGCGTGCGCATTTTCGCCCGGAGTTTGTCAATCGTGTCGATGAAATTGTGGTCTTCCATACCCTCGATGAGAAGCATATCGGTGCGATCGCACGCATACAACTGTCCGTCCTGCAGCAACGGCTTGCAAAGATGGAGATCGGTATGCAGATCTCAGAGGCCGCGCTAAAGAAGCTGGCTGACGCCGGATTTGACCCGGTCTATGGCGCGCGGCCATTGAAGCGCGCCATCCAGCAAGAAATTGAAAACCCCTTGTCCCGGGCCCTGCTGCAAGGACGATTTGGCCCCAAGGATGTGGTGAAAATTGATGTGAGCGGCTCTGAACTGTCGTTCACAAAAGGCGCATAAAAGCGCTGCCTTGTTTACCCCGGAGCGCTGATGCCTTTTCTGACCGCTGATCTCTGTGACGCGCACGAAGACAAGCTGGCTGACGGCAGCTTGTCTGTCTTGCCACCGCATTTTCGTCACTTCGGCAAACGCAGCACGTTTGCCGGGCCTGCGCTGACCCTGAAAGTCTTTGAAGACAACGTCCTGGTGCGTGCCGCGCTAGAGTTACCGGGCGCTGGCAGGGTGCTCGTGGTGGACGGTGGGGGCAGCTTGCGCTGTGCCTTAGTCGGCGGCCATCTCGGTGTGCTGGCACAGAAAAATGGGTGGGCTGGTATCGTCGTCAACGGTTGCATACGCGACGTTGATGCAATCAATGCCTGTGATATTGGGGTCCGGGCCTTGGCCTCCCATCCCCGCCGCAGTCACCGCAAAGGCTTGGGAGAATCCGAACTCCGGGTAGAACTCGCCGGCGTGGCGGTCAGCCCGGGAGACTGGATTTATGCCGATATCGATGGCGCCCTGGTGTCACGTGTCAGGCTGGATGTCCACCCGCCATCATAAGGATGGCCTGTGCGCACCCCGGGTTTTTGCTTTTCCTCCCTAACGCTTTTCTCATTAGTGACGGCACGCAGTCTCCGGTAAACCGATTGTGCTTCCCTTTTCATAAAATGGCTGTCGTATTTTGCATTGTGAAAATACCACCATGCGCCGCACGATAACTTTATTTCATTCTAAGGCATAACATTTCATATCGCAAAATTAACAACGTAAGCCATTGATTATTAGCAAAAATATTTATCTTATATGTCTTATATAAGACCTTGTTGCTTCGCAAAAAAACGTCTACCATCTCTTCATCGGGTTTTACTTTCAGCGCATTGACCTGCGCACACATTAGGAGAAATCATCATGGCAACTCGCGAAGAGCAAGTACAAGCACTGGCTAAGGACTGGGCCGATAATCCCCGCTGGAGCGGCATCAAGCGCAACTACACGGCAGAAGATGTGGTGCGTTTGCGTGGCTCTGTGCAGATCGATCACACTCTGGCCAGGCGCGGCGCTGAAAAGCTCTGGAATTTGCTCCACACCGAGCCCTTCGTGAACGCGCTGGGTGCCTTGACGGGTAATCAGGCTATGCAGCAAGTCAAAGCTGGTCTGAAAGCGATTTACCTGTCCGGCTGGCAGGTTGCAGGCGACGCCAATCTGGCTGGTGAAATGTACCCGGACCAATCTTTGTATCCGGCCAATTCCGTACCCATGGTGGTGAAGCGTATTAATAATACGTTCCAGCGTGCAGACCAGATCCAGTGGTCTGAAGGTAAAAACGATATCGACTTTTTCGCGCCTATCGTTGCCGACGCAGAAGCCGGTTTTGGCGGTGTGCTCAACGCCTATGAATTGATGAAATCCATGATCGAAGCGGGCGCTGCAGGCGTGCACTTCGAAGACCAGCTCGCCTCAGTGAAAAAATGCGGTCACATGGGCGGTAAAGTCCTGGTTCCCTCGCGCGAAGCCGTTGAAAAACTCAATGCCGCCCGTCTGGCTGCCGATGTCTCTGGCACACCGACCATTCTGGTGGCCCGTACCGATGCGGAAGCCGCAGACCTGCTGACCTCGGATGTTGACCCTATCGACAAACCGTTCCTGACTGGCGAGCGCACGGTTGAAGGCTTTTACAAGACCCGCCCTGGCGTTGATCAGGCCATCTCACGTGGTCTGGCTTACGCACCTTATGCTGACCTGGTGTGGTGTGAGACCGGCAAGCCCGATCTGGCCTTTGCCAAAAAATTTGCGGAAGCCATTCACGCAAAATTCCCTGGCAAGATGTTGTCGTATAACTGCTCCCCATCGTTCAACTGGAAAAAGAATCTGGACGACGCGACCATCGCCAAATTTCAGAAAGAACTGGGCGCCATGGGCTACAAATTCCAGTTCATCACCCTGGCTGGTTTCCATGCACTGAACTATTCCATGTTCAATCTGGCACATGGCTATGCGCGGAATCAGATGTCTGCTTTCGTCGAGCTGCAAGAAGCCGAATTTGCCGCAGCCGAAAAAGGCTTCACGGCAGTCAAGCATCAGCGTGAAGTGGGCACGGGTTATTTCGATGCGGTGACCCAGGCCATTCAGCAAGGTCAGTCGTCTACGACCGCTTTGCATGGTTCGACTGAAGATGAACAGTTCTTCGACAAGAAGGTAGCCTGAGTCAATATGCCTCTTCTGAAGTAGGAGAAGGGGCAGAGCAGACAGCGGGTAAAAAAATGACGCCACATCCGTTACCGGGTGTGGCTTTTTTATAAGCGTGACCCGATGTGTGACACGATGTGTGACACGATGTGAGCGGCGTTGGCACACCTTGTTACAATGATCGCCTTCGAAGTCTTGCGCGCACCGCGCCTCTTATCCCGCCATGTTTAGTTACCGCCACGCTTTCCACGCAGGCAATCATGCTGATGTGTTGAAGCACATCGTACTGTTGCAGCTATTTGACTATCTGAACCAAAAAGAAGCGCCTTACATGGTGATCGATACCCATGCCGGCGCGGGTGTTTACACCCTGGATGGCGAGTTTGCCTCGAAAAGCAAAGAGGCCGAATCCGGCGTCGCACTGCTGTGGGATCGGTCCGATCTGCCGCCTGCCGTGTCTGACTACGTCAGGCTGATCAAATCCATGAACCCTAGCGGCAAACTGCGCTTGTATCCGGGCTCGCCTTTTCTTGCGGAAAAGACGATGCGGGAACAAGACCGCTTGCGTCTGTTTGAAATGCACAGCACCGATGCCAAGGTATTGGCCGATAATTTTCGCAAGGTCGAAGCCCATGCTGCCGCGCAGGGCCAGCGTGCCGCCCGCGGCAAGCGCGTGTTGATCCAGCGTGCTGATGGCTTCCATGGCCTCAAAGCCTTGTTGCCACCGCCGTCGCGCCGCGCTCTGGTCCTGATTGATCCGTCTTATGAAGACAAAGACGATTACCGCAAAGTCAAAGTCGCGATGGATGATGCGCTGGTCCGTTTTGCCACGGGCACTTATGTCATTTGGTATCCGGTGCTGGGTCGGCTGGAGTCCCAACAGCTGCCTGAGCGGCTCAAGCGTCTGACAACAGACTGGCTGAATGTGACGCTGGCTGTGGGCAGCCCGTCGGGCGATGGCTATGGCTTAGTCAGTAGCGGCATGTTCATCATTAATCCACCGTGGACCTTGCAGGCGACACTGCAGCAGACTATGCCTTGGCTGGTCCAAACGCTGGGTCGGGACGAGGGCGCGCGTTTCACGCTACAGACTGGCGCCGGCGAGCAAAAAGCCAAAGCCGCCGCTAAGGTGCGCGCAAAATGAAGGGGCTGGAAAAATGAATAAGGCCTTCGTCAAAGAAAGCGAACACGATGACGACGAGGAAGGTCCGAGCCTGCCCCCTATCCCTGCCGGCGCCAAAAACTACATCACGCCACAAGGCTACGCGCGCCTGCGCGACGAGCTGCTGAAGTTAATCGACACCGACCGGCCAGAAGTCGTACAAGTAGTTCACTGGGCCGCATCCAATGGTGACCGCTCAGAAAACGGGGACTACATTTATGGCAAACGCCGCCTGCGCGAGATTGACCGTCGCATCCGCTTTCTGACCAAGCGGCTCGACCTGGCCGCAATCGTTGACCCGACCTTGCATCATGGCAGTGACCAGGTTTTTTTTGGCGCGACTGTCACCTACATCAACGCAGCAGGTACCGAGCACACCGTCACCATCGTTGGCATTGACGAGCTTGATCCTTTGCGCGGCAAAATCAGCTGGGTGTCGCCGGTGGCGCGTGCGTTGACCAAAGCACACCAAGGCGATGTCGTGACTTTGTTAACGCCTGCAGGCGAAGATGCCCTCGACATCATAAGTGTGCGATATCCGGCTTCTGCTTAACGTAAAATGGCAACCTCCTTGCCATTCAGAAAATCTCGCTGCGCGTATGTCTATTGTTTATTCCACACTGAATCACCCTTTGCGCGTGCCGCTGGCTGCGGAAATTCACTCTCGACCGCCCATGCGGCTGGAAGCGCCTGAACGCATTACGCATCTCGCCATTTATGGCCGTAACGATATGCAGGCCAGCGGCGACAAGATCAGTCATCAGCAACGCCTGCTTGCCGTGTTGTGTACGCATTTTGGTGTCTCCGCACCGGTCGGCGAGGCAAAATATTTCTTTCATGATTTTGGTCGCTTCCGCCTGAAGTGGGAGTGCCATACCGAATTTGCCAGTTACACCTTCGTGGCCGGTAACAGGCCTGCAGCGGCTGCTGACGCACTGTTTGCCCACATGCCGCTGGCCGATCTGCCAGAGTCCTGGCTGCTGAGCTTGCAAGGCATGGTGATGGTGGCCACACATGTCGTCCTTGAAAAAGCCACCGAATCCGCAGCCAAGGCCGTGCCCCCGATGCGGCGGCTGTTCGAGGGCAATGCCGTCATCGGCTGTGAAGCGTCGCAGGCCGGTCAGGTCTGGACTGACTTTCTGATCCATGCCGATGGCTTTGGGCGCTTCGTCGTGCGTGATGACGGGCTATATGGGCAGCAGGCCGGACGCCTGGTGCAGCGGCTGCTGGAAATTGAAACCTACCGGATGATGTCCTTGCTGGGTCTGCCGCATGCGCAGCGTTCCAACCCGACCCTCAACGCCATCGAAAGCGAGCTTGCGACCCTGACCGCTGCGATGGTTGACATGGATCATCCCGACCGGGTAGCAAGCCGGAGCAGGGCTGCTGCGCAAGCCGTGAACGACGAGGTCGACGAAGAGCAGATCTTGTTGCAGCAAATTACCGCACTGGCGGCCAGACTGGAGCGCCTGGCCCTGGACAACAGTTATCGGTTTTCTGCTTCGCAAGCGTATTTTCGTCTGGTGAATGCGCGTATCGAAGAATTGCGTGAGCGTCGTATCGAAGGTGTGCCAACCATTGCCGAATTCATGGACAGGCGTTTGACGCCGGCGATGAATACCTGCGCGGCCGTGGCGCGTCGCCAGGAAGTGCTGGCCGAGCGGATTGCCAATACCAACTCGCTGCTGCGCACCCGTGTGAGTATCGTGCAAGAGCAGCAGAACAGCAAAATTCTGGCATCGATGAATGCCCGCGCGGCCCAACAGCTCAGGTTGCAGCAAGCCGTTGAAGGGCTCTCTATCGTGGCCATTTCGTACTACATGGCAGGCTTGGTGAATTATGTGGGCAAGGCGGCAAAAGCAGCCGGGGTTCCGGTTAATCCGGATTTGGCGACGGGCATTGCGCTGCCGGTATTGGGGGTCCTAATCTGGCTGGGCTTACACCGTTTGCAAAAAAAAATGAAGCGTCATTAAGACCAGCCAGTCACAGGCCCGGTATCGCGAAAACAGGTCTTGGGCAATCCAGACCTGAATGCATGGCCTAACTGCGCTCGCGCAGAATGCGTGCGACGCCGCCTATGCGTCGTACATTGCGCATCAGGCGCGCCAGATGAACACGGTCTTCGACCTGAATCGTAAAGCGCAGCTCGGTCAAGGCAGCCTGTTCTTCACCCATGCCGACAAACACAATATTGGCATCGGATTCGCCGATCTCGGCGGCCACTCTGGCCAGCGCGCCTTTTTCATTTTGTACCAGGATACGGATCCGGCACTCAAAGCGACGATGCCGCTCAGCGGCCCAGCTCACATCGATCCAGCGACCCGGCTCTTTGGCGCGTAAGCGTTTGCCGGTGTCACAGTCGACCGCGTGGACGGACAAGGTCTGATCCCGCCGCAGGTGCCCAATGATGACATCGCCAGGAATAGGCTGGCAGCAGGAAGCCAGTTGCACTGACGCTGCCTCATTGCCAGTAATGGCGACAGGATTGATTTTTGACTCGGCCTGATGCATGGCCTCGCCGGCGCTACCGGACTGGTGGTCACTCAGACCCAAAATATAGCGTGCGACCAGCGCTGCCATACGCTTGCCCACGCCAATATCGGCGTACAGCTCTTCCAGCGACCGCGCGCTAGTCTCATTGACGAGTCGCTCGACAATGGCGGGTGGCAGGGCAGCGGGCAGGCTTAGGGCAACTAAGGCTTGCTCTAGCAACTGGCGGCCCATTTCGATGGCTTCAGTCGGATTGATCGTGCGTAGATGGTGCCGGATTGCTGATCGGGCTTTGCCGGTACGGACAAAGCCTAGCCAGTTTGGTGTGGGCCGCGCATCATCGGATACATCAATGGCCACGATGTCGCCATTGCGTAGTTCTGTTTTCAGTGGCGCGGTCTCATGATTGATGCGGGCCGTGACAGCATGGTCACCAATATCCGTATGGATGGTGTACGCAAAATCCAGCGCAGTGGCGCCGCGGGGCAAGGCAATGATGGTCGACTTGGGCGTGAACACGTAGACCGAGTCGGGAAAGAGATCAATCTTTACGTGCTCAAGAAATTCCGCTGAGTCGCCAGTTTGCTTTTGAATATCGAGCAGCGACTGCAGCCAGGCATGCGTACGCTGCTGCAGGTCAGTTAAGGCACCATCTTCGTTCTTGTAAAGCCAATGGGCGGCCACACCGGATTCGGCGACCCGATGCATGTCTTGCGTGCGAATCTGAAATTCGACGGGCGTGCCATAGGGGCCAATCAGGGTCGTGTGCAAGGACTGATAGCCGTTAAGCTTGGGGATGGCGATGTAGTCCTTGAACTTGCCCGGCATGGGCTTGAAGAGGGTGTGTAATGCGCCCAGCGCCACATAGCAATTGGCAAAGTTGCTGACAACGACACGAAACCCGAAAACGTCCAGCACCTGAGAAAAACTCAAGTGCTTGTTGCGCATTTTGCGGTAAATGCCGTACAGGTTTTTTTCGCGACCATGCACTTCGGCCTCAATATCTGCGCGGCGCAAAGCCTGATTGACGCTATCAAGAATTTTGCTCACCAGCTCGCGACGGTTACCGCGTGCCGCACGCACGGCCTTTGACAGGGTGAGCGCGCGCACCGGATAGATATGGGAAAACGACAGGTCTTGCAGCTCGCGATAGATAGTGTTCAGGCCAAGCCGGTGGGCGATGGGTACATACACCTCCATGGTTTCGCGCGCAATGCGGCGCCGCTTTTCAGCAGTCATGGCGTCCAGCGTGCGCATGTTGTGCAGGCGATCAGCCAGCTTAATGAGAATGACACGGACATCACGTGCCATGGCCAGCAACATTTTGCGGAAGTTTTCTGCCTGCTGCTCGACATGGCTTTGAAACTCTATTTTGTCAAGCTTGGAGAGGCCATCAACGAGCGCTGCCACCGGTGCGCCGAATCGTTCGATCAGCTCTTCTTTTTTGACGCCCTGGTCTTCCATGACATCATGCAGGAAGGCCGCCATGATGGCTTGGGCATCAAGCTTCCAGTCGGCACAGATATCGGCGACGGCAATCGGATGTGAGATGTACGGTTCACCCGATTTACGCATCTGACCCAGATGCATCTCGTCAGAAAAACGGTACGCTTCCTTGACCTTCTTGAGTTC
>Ga0105050_10008731_pt1 | contig 11576 bp, 10 predicted proteins | sample FRY01_FD_78088 | JGI IMG/M metagenome (GOLD analysis project Ga0105050, IMG submission 78088) | Freshwater microbial communities from Lake Fryxell liftoff mats and glacier meltwater in Antarctica - FRY-01 | ecosystem: Environmental > Aquatic > Freshwater > Ice > Glacier meltwater ... | reverse complement strand
CGTTTCAAGATTAGATCTGCCGGGGCCTTGAGCCCCCTAAAGAGTCGTTCAAGACCAGGACGTTGATAGGTCAGGTGTGGAAGCGCAGTAATGCGTTAAGCTAACTGATACTAATTGCTCGTGAGGCTTGACCCTATAACTTTGATATTTCCTGGCTAAATTTAACTTTAGCCGTAGTTATGTCAAGGATGTTATGCCAAGTTGACGCATTCAAAAGACGCATTGTGCAGACGATGTGCAACTTACTGATAAAAGCTGATTTGCTCTATGAATTCGATGGGCTGTTCTTTGAATAGTCTGTCAAACAGTTATGCCTGATGACCATAGCAAGTTGGTACCACTCCTTCCCATCCCGAACAGGACAGTGAAACGACTTAGCGCCGATGATAGTGCAGATTCCTGTGTGAAAGTAGGACATCGTCAGGCTATTAAACCTGGACTAGCCCAGTCGATCTTTGATTGACTGGGCTTTTTCTTTTTGGGGTTTCGTATATGTTATTGATCTGACCATCTTTTGATTCAACGTATTCCGAATCGCCATGCACGTGATGTCTACTGATTAAGGATCTCGTCACCTTCGCGTTTGGCCGCACCTGCCTTTGCCAACTCGAGGCACAGCTGCTCCACCCACGTTGGAAAATCTGAATCACCGAAAAATTGGCGCTGATACTGGATCAGAGAGGGTGTGTTGCCGGCCCAATGGGCGAATTCAGAAAATAACAGCTTTTGTCTTTCGAGCAGTTTGAATTTAAGCAGCACTTTTGCAGCGTGCCTGGCCAGTTTGACGGGATCTTTGACAAAACCATCCAGTTTCCGACGGGCTGTTGCCAAAATCTGCGGTGTATATCCAAAAATAGAACCATGCCCGGGTATCACCATGCATGGGTTCAAGCGTTCAATCAGATCCAGTGTTGACGCCACGTCACTGAACGCTTCTATACCTTCAAGTTCTGGAAAAATCACACCAAAACCGCTCTCCCAAAGTGCATCGGCGGAAATTAACACCTTGCCAATTGGCTCGAAAAACATCACCGCGTATGGGTCGTGCCCGCCAGCAGCGTGAATTTCCCACTTTTGTAGGCCAAGTTGTATGGTTGAGCCGCTTTGAAGTGTTTTATCAAACTCGAACCTTGGACAGAGCTGGCCAGTGGGCGTATAAAAGAGACCGACCGGATCCCAGGTTTTTACCAAGGCAGACTGACCTGGGGGAATCACCGTCACAAGATCAGCATAATGCGCTTGCAAAGCAGCGTTACCACCGCAGTGGTCGCTGTGCAAATGGGTGTTGATCAAAAAATCAAGTGGCCTTGAGCCCAGTTTTGATACGACCAAGTCAAGTGTTTGCTCTGAATGTGTGCAGTAGCCACTGTCAACCAGCCAGCTGGTTTGGCCGTCATCAAACAAAATACAGTTAGAAGACAGCCAGCCACGTTCAAAAACATGCATGCCACCAGGCAGTTTCAGATCACTCACACTCAAAATCCGGCAAGTTGCAAATTAGCTGGCACTGCGCAGCTCACGCCTGAGGATTTTTCCAACATTTGTTTTGGGTAAATCATCTCGAAACTCAATGTATTTGGGGCGCTTGTAGCCTGTTAAATGCTGTTTGCAATAGGCCGCTACGTCTTCTTCGGTCAAAGTCGGGTCATTTTTGACCACAAAAACCTTGATGGCTTCGCCTTGCGATTTGTCTGCGATGCCAACAGCGGCACATTCCACCACGCCAGGGCACATTGAGATCACGTTTTCAAGCTCGTTCGGGAACACATTGAAGCCTGAAACGATGATCATGTCCTTTTTGCGGTCAATGATTTTCGTGTAGCCCTTGTCGTCCATGATGCCGATGTCGCCAGTGCGCATAAAGCCGTCAGACGTAAATGCCTTTTCATTCTCAGAAGGCTGGTTGTAATAGCCAACCATCACCTGCGGGCCTTTGATACAAATCTCGCCAGACTCGCCAATCGCCAGCGATTTGCCGTCATCATCCTTGATCGCAATTTCAATACTTGGCAAAGGCAAGCCAATTGTTCCCGAGAACTCCCTGGCTGTAACAGGGTTGTTGGTGCCGATGGCGCATGTCTCGCTCATGCCCCAGCCCTCGACCATTGCGCAGCCAGTGACTTCTTGCCAATGACGTGCTGTCCCTTCAGATGCGGCCATGCCACCAGCTTGCGACACGCACAGGCTTGAAAAATCAACACTTTTGAATTGTGGGTGTTGAAGCAGGGCATTGAACAAAGTATTCACGGCAGGCAGCATGTGAAAAGGACGTTTTTTTAACACCTCTATAAACTTGCCGAAGTCGCGTGGATTAGGAATCAGCGTGAGATGCGCGCCCCAGCGTATCGTCAGCAAACTCAGCGTGAGCGCAAAGATGTGATACAGCGGTAGCGCCGCAATATTGTTGATTTTGCTCACGTCGCCAATGCGTTTGAGTGCAGGCGTGAACCACTGCTCGCCTTGCAAAACCGCTGCAATGATATTTCGATGCGTTAAAACCGCACCTTTTGACAAGCCTGTCGTGCCGCCCGTGTACTGCAAAAATGCAATCGAGTCGAGTGTGCAGTGTGCTGGTTTAAGCGTCATGGCCGAGCCATCAGCAAGCGCTTTGGTAAACGACGTGACGACCCGTTTACCAGCCAGCGGCAGCTTGTACGCCGGTACCATTTTGGCCAGGTGCCGCACGGCAAAAGTTAGCCACTTACCGTACCAAAAGCCCAGCAAATCGCCCATCGATGCCATCACAATATGCTTGATGGGTGTGCGTTCCACCACGTCAGCGAATGTCCCGGCGAAATTTTCCAGAATCACAATCGCTGTGGCGCCAGAATCTTTAAGCTGATGTTCAAGTTCACGCGCTGTGTACAGTGGATTGACGTTTACACAGGTATAGCCAGCACGCAAGATGGCCGCCATCGTCACGGCAAATTGCGGCACGTTGGGCAGCATGATGGCGACGCGCGCGTTCGGCTCCAGCCCCAGGCTTTGCAGCCATGCACCCAAATGAGATGACAGCGTATCGAGCTCGCCATAAGACATCCAGCAATCCATGCAGACTGAAAAAGGCTTGGCCGCATTCTTTTTAAATGAGTCTTCCAGCAATTGATTGAGCGATGAAAACTGCTCGGTATCAATGTCGTGAGCAACGCCTTCGGGGTAGCTTTTTAGCCAATATTTGTTCATGTCGATCTCCTGCCCAGATTGTGAAAGCACCAGCCTGAAAATCGTATGGGGCTTGTCCTAATAGGCCTTCAAATTAAGGCGTTGCCAGCCAATAATGCGGTCAATTTGGTCTCGCAAGCGACAGCATCTTCTTCAAACAGCCGCTGCATCCAGTCCGTCTCGCGCAAGGTGATCAACTTTAAAAATTCGTCAGCGCCGCGCATGGTTTGAAAAGCATCAAACCCGGTTTCGAGAAATTTTTGAAGTGACGCCAACCCGGCAGCTGAAGCCGGCCCGCGCATCATTTTCAGCAGCATTCGCAGGCCTGGTTTACGCGTCAGGCTGTCTAGCGACCGGCCTAGCGCCAGCACCACTTCAAGTTGATGCTGGCGGGCAGCAGGGTCGGCTACCTGCCGCCAGCAGGCGATGTAGCATGCCGCGTCAATCTCGCTGTAATTGCTATCGTTGCCAGGCGGCAATGCCAGATAGGCGTGCGCCATCGCATCATCCACCCGCTCTGTCAAAGCGTGTACCTCGGCCAGCGCGGCAGCAGTGTTGACCACCGACTGCGGGAACAGCCTGGCAATCGTGCTGGCAATGCGCGCAAACTGCTGGTCGCGTTCGGCATAGTCTTTGTCGCTGTAAAGCTCGTAGAGAAAAAAGCGCGCTGCCGTCTGGTAGCGCGGGCTTTGTAGCAGGTCGGGGTAGGTGGCTTGAAAACGCAGCGCCTGAAAGCGTTTGATCGCGGCGTTCGCCGCGGACAGGGGCGCATTGCCCGCACGTAGCTCTCTAAACCGTGCAACGGCTTCAAGCGAGTTGTGAATATGTTCTGCCGATGCGTTCATGTCGATCTGAAATTCATGTTTACCCCGAGTTTATCTAGTAACCCCGCTCTATTGAAACCCCGCCTTGCATGCGAAACTGCAAGTCATGCAAAGAAGAACTCTGCTCAAACTTGGTGCAACATCCGCAGCCTTGCTGGCCGTGATCGGCGGCACGGCGGCATTGATTCAGCCGGGCCTGGAGCGTGGCACTTTAACGCCCGCAGGCCGTGAGGTTTTCCGCGCCATTTCTTTGGGTGTACTTGACAAAACCTTACCCGAGCAAGCTGCTGCCAAAGACGTAGCGTTGACCGCGCTGCTCAGCCGGATCGATGTGTTGATCAGCGGGCTGCCCCCTCACGCGCAAGCCGAACTGTCGCAATTGCTGTCGATTTTGGCTTCTGGCGCTGGCCGGCGTGCGTTGGCTGGATTGGGCACCCCTTGGGCCAGCGCCAGCGCAGCCGATGTGCAGGCAGCCTTGCAGGGCATGCGCTTTTCCAGCCTGGCAGTGCGTCAGCAGGCCTATGCAGCATTGCATGACATCACAGCAGGCGCTTATTTTTCTGACCCCATCACCTGGTTGATGCTCGGCTACCCCGGACCACTGGTGATTTGACACGTCAAACCATGAGCAAACTTCAAGACCCGATCAAAGACGGCCTGAACCGCGGCTGGAAAGTCATGGGCGGCCCGTTCGCACCTCCGCCAGATCGCATCACCTGCGATGTCGCCATCATTGGCAGTGGCGCAGGCGCAGGCATCACGGCCGAGTTGCTCAGCAAAGCGGGTTTGAAGGTGGTCATCATTGAGGAAGGCCCCCTCAAAAGTAGCTCTGACTTCAACCAGAAAGAGTCTGAAGCCTACCCGCAGCTTTATCAGGAAAGCGCCGCCCGCAAGACCGAAGACAAAGCCATCAATATCTTGCAGGGTCGCTGCGTTGGTGGCTCGACCACGGTTAATTGGACGTCGTCGTTTCGCACGCCCGCCATCACGCTGGCGTTCTGGCAAGCCAAGTTCGGTTTGAAGGACTTCACCACAGATGCGTTGTCGCCGTATTTTGAGCAGGCCGAGCGCCGTTTAAACATCGGCCCCTGGCTCACTCAGCCGAATGAAAACAACGACTTGCTCCGGCGTGGCGCAGCCAAACTGGGCATACCCGCGCAGGTGATAGCCCGCAATGTCAAAGGCTGCTGGAACCTGGGCTCCTGCGGCATGGGCTGCCCGACGAATGCCAAGCAGTCGATGCTGGTTACCACCATCCCCGCGGCGCTCGACCAAGGCGCGCAAATGCTGGTGGAGACGCGGGCTGAACGGTTTGAGCTCGCAAACGGGCGTATTTCTGCTCTGTTTTGCTCTGTTGGGGAATCAAATACGGCTAAAGCCCAACAGATACGGGTGCAAGCAGCTACTAAAATTATAGCTAAACACTATGTGCTGGCTGGCGGCGCCATCAACTCGCCGGCGCTGCTGCTGCGCTCTGGCGCACCTGACCCGCATGGCAACCTGGGCAAACGTACGTTTCTGCACCCGGTGGTCATGTCGTCCGGCGTGTTTGAGCAAAAAGTCGAAGCCTGGCAAGGCGCCCCGCAAACCATTTACACCGATCACTTCCTGGACACCCAGGCAATTGACGGGCCTATCGGCTACAAGCTTGAGGCGCCGCCGCTGCACCCGGTGATTTTTGCCTCCACCGTTCCTGGCATGGGGCAAGCCCAGCATGATTTGCTCAAGGCTTTTCCGCACATGCATACGCTGCTGGCGCTGATGCGCGACGGCTTTCATGACCAATCCCAAGGCGGCAAGGTCAAACTGCGCGGCGATGGCTCGCCCGTGCTTGACTACCCTTTGACCGATTACGTGATGGACGGCGCGCGCCGCGCCCTGCTGTCGATGATGGAAATCCAGTTTGCTGCAGGTGCTGCCAAGGTGTTGCCACTGCATGAAATGGCGCAGCCGTACACCACCTGGACAGAGGCGCGCGATGCCGTCAACGCTTTGCCCATCAAGCCGATGCTGACCAAAATTGTCAGCGCCCACGTCATGGGCGGCTGTGGGCTGGCGGGCACTGACAGGCTGGGTGTGACCCGGCCTGACGGCGTGCATTGGCAGATTGAAAATTTGTCTATTCATGACGGTTCGCTGTTCCCGACCAGCATTGGCGCCAACCCGCAGCTGTCGATTTATGGCGTGGTCAATCGACTGGCGCAAGACCTGGCGACAAGGCTGACCAGGACAGTCGTCAAGCTGGCGTAATTTCTTACAGGTCTTTGCATGCTGGCGCGACTTCAAAAAGTTATCACTTTGACCTTGCTGGCAGCAGCCATCGGCTGGCTGTTTTACTTCAGGCAGAACTCGCCTGTGTTGGCTGCTTGCGGTTTTTTCGTCATCTTGCTTGGCTACACCGCCTTTTTAGCGCTGGAGTTCGTTTTTTTACGCTTTGTGAACCGGGCTGACCCCGCACCACAAGCCACTGCTTATGAGTTGCTCAGTGCCTGGGTCGGTGAGTGCCTCGTTGCCCCTCAGGTGTTTTGCTGGCGCCAGCCTTTTCGTTCAAACGCCATACCTGACAACCTTGCACCAGAGGAAGTCACACAAGGTAATCGCGGCGTGGTTTTCATTCACGGGTTTTTCTGCAACAGAGGCTTCTGGAACCCCTGGCTCAAGCGTTTGCAGGGCACCGGTCATACGTTTGTGGCTGTGAATCTGGAGCCTCTGTTTGGCTCGATTGACGACTACACGCCATTGATTGATGCTGCCGTGCAGAAAGTGACTGAGGCCACAGGCCTGGCGCCGCTGCTGGTGTGCCACTCCATGGGCGGCCTCGCGGCCCGTGCCTGGCTGCAAAGCATGAAAGCCGAAGCACGTGTACACCATGTCGTCACCATCGGCACGCCGCATGGCGGCACCTGGCTGGCACGCTTTGGTCACGGCAAAAACGGCCTGCAGATGCGCTTGTCATCAAGCTGGCAAACCGGGCTGAACCACGGCATGCCTGCAGGCCGGCACGCACTGTTTACCTGCTGGTACAGCAATTCAGACAACATTGTTTTCCCGGCATCAACAGCCACCCTGCCAGGTGCTGATAATCGCCTGATACGCGGCAAAGCGCACGTTCAGATGGCCTTTGCACCACAGCTGGTTGATGCAACATTGGCCATGCTGGGAGTGCGCGCTAGCGCAATGACCTAATCCCTTGAGGCTGGATAACGAGATCTTGTGGCTGCAATACATCTGGCGAAAGCTCGCCCAAGCCTTTCAACTGCGCATAAAGCGGCGTAAAGTCCGGCGCGGTCATGTCAAACAACTGCTGAAAGCCGTCAATCACAAAATAGGTTTGCTGGTAGCTGTCGATGTTGTAGCGGGTGCGCATGCAGCGCAGCAAATCAAGCGCGATGCGCTTTGGTTCAGCGCTTTTGACGGCGTGTACCAGTTCACCCGATGAGCTCAAAATGCCTGCGCCGTAGGCTCTCAATCCGTCAGGTTGCTGCATCAGGCCAAACTCAATCGTGTACCAGTACAGGCGCGCCAGCTGCTCGCAAGCGCTCAGCCCATGCGCCTTCAATCCGCCTGCGCCGTAGGCCTGCATGTGGTCGGCAAACACTGGGTTAAACAGCAGCGGCACGTGGCCGAACAAGTCGTGAAAGACATCTGGCTCAACGATATAGTCAAACTCTTCAGGCTTGCGAATCCAGTCGGTGACGGGAAACTGGCGGTTGGCCAGCAGGGTAAAAAAAGGCACCTCCGGTATCAACCCCGGCACGGCGACGACTTGCCAGCCCGTGGCTTTGTCAAGGCGTTCGTTGATGTCGTCAAAGCGCGGGATGTGGGTGGATTCGCCCAGCGATGGCAGCGCTGCTATGAACTCATCACACGCCAGGCCTGGCAGTAGTCTGGATTGCCTTTCATACAAAAGTCGATAAGTCTCGTGGTCTGCCGGGGTGTAGGCAGCGTAGTTTTGCGGGCAGGTGTAGTCCGCTAAAACCGCACCACCGCGCGAATAATCACCGCGTGGGGGGCGGTTGCTCCCACCATAAATCACAGGTTCAATGGTCATACGTCATGATGCACTCAACACGCCGCGCCGCATCTGATCCAGCTCAATGCTCTCAAACAGCGCTTTGAAATTACCCTCGCCAAAACCATCGTCGCCCTTTCGTTGGATGAACTCAAAAAAGATCGGACCGAGCTGGTTTTCACTGAAAATTTGCAGCAGCAGCGCGCCTTTTTTGCCGTCAACCAGTACCTTGCGCTTGTGCAACTCGGCTACGTTTTCGCCGTGGCCGGGGATGCGTTTGTCGATCAGCTCGTAGTAGGTGTCAATGGTGTCCAGCAGCTTCACGCCTTTGCTGCGCATCTGGTCAACGGTTGTCATCAAGTCGCCGCTGCCCATGGCGATGTGCTGAATGCCTTCGCCGTGATATTTATCCAGGTATTCCTGAATTTGCCCGGCTTTCTCGTTGCCCTCTTCATTGATCGGAATGCGGATTTTGCCGCAGGGGCTGGTCATGGCTTTGCTTTTCACACCCGTGACCTGGCCTTCAATGTCAAAGTAACGCACTTCCCGAAAATTAAACAAGCGCTCGTAAAAGCCGGCCCATTCGTCCATCCGGCCGCGGTGAACATTGTGGGTTAGGTGGTCGATGTAAGTCAGGCCGTGGCCGGCGGGGTTGAGCGCATCCGCCGTGATGCCTTCAAGCGGTTCAAAGTCCACGTCATAAAAACCAATGTTGCCAATATCGCCAGGTTGCGGCACCGCTCCGTTTTGGGGTTTACCGCGCCATCTGTCAATAAAGTAAATGATCGAGTCGCCAATCCCCTTGATGGCGGGAATGTTCAATTGACCTGGCCCAGCCGTGTCGGCGTAGCCCCAGGCGCCAAGTGAAATGGCGCGCTCGTAGGCGGCTTTGGCGTCTTGCACCCTGAAAGCAATCGCGCACACACTCGGGCCATGATGGCGGGCAAAGCGCTGGGCAAATGAGTCGGACTCGGCGTTGATGATGAAATTGATGCCGCCCTGGCGGTACAGGGTCACGTTTTTATGCCGGTGCCTGGCAATCGCCGTAAAACCCATGCGTTCAAATACCGCTGCCATAGCCACCGGGTCGGGTGCGGCGTATTCAATGAACTCAAAGCCGTCGGTGCCCATCGGGTTGGGCCACGCCGCGCCAGATTCAAAGGATAGGGTTTCGGTCATGCATTTCTCCAACTAGTATGGTCTGACTGTAATGGCGCAGCCGGGCAGTTTTCATGCAAATCAAGGCGTAAATATTGTCTGAGACGCAATAAACCTGCAAAATATAGCCGATGGAAACACTTGACAAGCTAGACCGGCAAATTCTGCGCATCCTGCAACTCGACGGCCGCGCCACCTATGACCAGTTGGCCGAGCAGGTCAGTCTGTCGCCCAGCGCGGTGCTGCGGCGCGTCAAGCGGCTTGAGTCCGGTGTGATTAACCGTTACGTGGCGCTCGTCAGGCCTGAAAGCGTGGGCCTGAGCCTGACGGCGCACCTGAACGTCAGGCTGGAAAAGCACACTGAAAACCACAAACGCAACCCGATGGACGTCTTTCGCGCCAGCGTACAGGCCTGGCCTGAAGTGGTGGAATGTGTGGCACTGACCGGGGAGATGGACTACTTTTTGCGCGTGGTGGTGCAAGACATGGCGCATTACAGCCGCTTTGTGATGAACACGCTGCTCAAACACCCCAGCGTGCAGGACTGCAAAACCAGTTTTGTGCTGGACAGCGTGAAGGCGACGACGGCAGTGCCAGTTTAAAGATCATTTAAGCCGAGCGCCACCGCGCCGCCGCCTTCAATCACTTGTCGGGCAACAGCGCAGCGCAACCCGCCCTTCTTTAAGTGATCACTTCCACTTTGGCGCGTTTGGCGACCTGGGTCCAGGTAGCGATTTGCGCGCGTATCAGTTTGGGGAACTCATCTCCCAGTACCAGGGTTTTGCGTGGCAATGTCTGCAACTCTTCCAGGCGGAAAGCGAGGTCGGGCTTGCCCAAAATTTCAGGAATCAAGGCTGTCAGGCGCTGGACGATCGGTGCCGGCAGGCCCTTGGGCGCCGACAAACCAAGCCACTGCGAGCCGGTGAGCGACGGGAAGCCTTGCTCGGCAAAGGTCGGAATATTCGGCAGGCCGGCCAGGCGGGTTGGGGTGGACACAGCCAAAGCGCGCAGGCTGCCCGCCTTGAGCTGAGCAACGTTGGTGGTCACCGGGTCAAACACGCCGTCGATCTGGCCGCCGAGCAAGTCCTGCATCGCCGGTGCGCTGCCCTGGTACGGCACGTGGTCGTGTTCTGGCGCCTGACCTTCAATTTTCAGCAGTTCGCCAAACAGGTGGTTGGCTGAGCCTATGCCTGATGTGCCGTAGCGCACCGGTTTGGTTTTGGCGGCAGCCACGTACTGGGCCAATGTCTGGAAAGGCGATTGCGCGCGTACCAGCAGCACCATGGGTGCTTCAACCAGCATACCCATGTGGGTGAAGTCATCCACCGGCTCAAACGGCATGACTTTACGGGCTGCAGCGGCATAGATATGTACCGACGCATGGCTTATCAGCAGGGTGTACCCATCTGGCGCTTGTTTGGAAGCGAAATCAGTCCCCACCAGGCCGCCTGCACCGGCGCGGTTTTCAACGATGACGGTTTGCGACAGCGCTGCGGACAAGTGCGGCGCCATCAGGCGCGCCACTGTATCGACCAAGCCGCCCGGCGGGAATTGACACAGGAGCCGAATCGGGCCACGGGTTGGCCAGGCTGACGACTGCGCTTGCACCAACGCCGAGCTACCAAATAAGGTTGAGACGGCTGCGCCTGCTGCGATAAAGTCACGACGTTTCATAATTACTCCTGAGGTTGATCTCATGCCGAGATTTTTGAGTCCGGGCTTGAAAAGTGCTGTGCTTGTTCAAAAGCGAACTTTTCAGGATCAGCAAAAAGCATGCCCATCACACGCCGTCGATCGCGCGATCGGTTGTCGAACACCAACAGGTCTTGACTAAACTTTTCAATGCACCAATTTTGAGATGTACGCACTGGTTTGGATATTGATGACTCAAATACGTGCTTCGACCACACAAAGGGATGAAAAATGTACCGACGTAAACTTTTGCTGATTAATCCCAACACCAGCGTCGTAACCACCGAGCGTTTGTCGCGCGTCCTCGGGTCAATGCTCCCGGACGACGTGGACCTGGAGCTAAGAACCGCCCAGTTTGGGGCCAGTTATATCGCCTGCGAAGCAAGCCACGCCGTTGCCGCACATGCCGTGCTGGATGTTTGGGCGCGCTACTATGGCCAGCACCCGGAGCCGATTAGCGGCGTGTTGATCGGCTGCTTTGGCGACCCCGGCCTGTTTGCGCTGCGCGAGTCCAGCGCCTGCCCGGTCACAGGCCTGGCTGAGGCATCGTTTATTGAAGCCGCAAAACACGGCGAATTTGCCATCGTCACCGGCGGCTTGCGCTGGAAGCCGATGTTAGAGCGCCTGGCGCTCAGCCTGGGCTTTGCGCCTTTGCTACGGCACATCGAGATTGTTGAACCCACCGGTGCGCAGCTGCAAGCCGACCCGGCCATGGCGCTGCAATGCCT
>Ga0105050_10008730_pt1 | contig 11576 bp, 10 predicted proteins | sample FRY01_FD_78088 | JGI IMG/M metagenome (GOLD analysis project Ga0105050, IMG submission 78088) | Freshwater microbial communities from Lake Fryxell liftoff mats and glacier meltwater in Antarctica - FRY-01 | ecosystem: Environmental > Aquatic > Freshwater > Ice > Glacier meltwater ... | reverse complement strand
GCCAGCGTCATCGCCACGGGGAGGCTGCATGCGATGACCGCCCTCGCCGCCCTATCCGCCGCGCTCGCTGGAAAGCCTATTATCCAGGCAGCCTGAACGGGGGGGTGAGCAATTACAAAAGAACACTTGGTTCCTGTCTCAAGCCGCCAGTGTGGTGGTCGCGTCCAACCCCATTGCCTGGGCGAGCCGGTCCAGCCGCCGGGTGACGCTTTCGCCCGCGAAGACGCCGCTGCCTTCGGCCAGCACCAGCGTCAGCTGCTGGCCTGGCGCGAGCCGGGTGCCGGCCAGCAGCTGGGCGGTTCCGGCCGACAGGGTATAGGCCAGCCGCAACGCGACCCCGAGGATGATGGCGCGGCGCACCGCGTCCGGGGCCAGGAGAAGCTGTGTCGGGCGCAGGAACGGCGCCTCCGGCTCGGCCTCGTAGCGCAGGGCGAGGGCGAGGCCCAGGAAGGCGCGCGCCTGATGGTCGAGCCCGATGCCGGGTTGGCGCAGGATGCGCAGGAAGGCCTGTTCGGCGCGGTATTCCGGATGGTCGCGACTGCCGATATCGCTCATCAGGCAGGCGGCTATGCGCAGGCGCAGGGCCTCGCAGGATTCGCCGGGAAATAGCGGGTCGGTCCAGCGCCGCAGCGCCGCGGGCAGGGCGATGTCGCGGGAGAAGCGGCGGGCGTAGTCCTGGCCAGCGGCGATCAGCGGGTCGGCAGCGCGCAGCTCGGGGGGCAGGTGGCTCATGTACCACCCCTCGCGCAGACCGTTGGCGCTGAAGATCACCCGCTTCACCCCGGAGATGCGCAGCACCCGGCGCATCACGACGGCGGCGAAGGGCAGGTCGTCGATCCGGCGCCGCGGGATGCCCGGCAGGCGCTCCAATTGGCGGCGGCTGGCGGAGGTGACCAGGCCGGCGAGGTCGCGCGCCTCCTCCCGGCTGATCGTGTAGTGGTGCAGCAAGGCGAGCGGATAGCCGGTCTGGGCGATGTGGATGCGGGCGAGTGCGCGCCAGGTGCCGCCAACGGCATAGAGGTCGCGCCCGGCCATCTCCGGCAGCCACGACTCGGCGGCCAGGTCGGACTCGGCGATGGCGCGCGCCCGCACGGGGTCGCCACCGGCGCGCTCTGCCAGGCGGATCACGCCGAGGCGCAGGGTGCGCGCGGTGGTGTGGCGCCCCTGGTCGAGCCGGACCAACTCCAGCGAGCCGCCGCCGATATCGGCCAGCAGGCCATGGGCATCGGGGATGCCGCATAGCAGCCCGGTCGCCGACAGCTCCGCCTCCTGCTCCCCGGACAGGACCGTGATCGGCACGCCGGGCAGACGGGTGCGCAGCAGGTCGATGAACTGGGGGCCGTTGATCGCGTCGCGCACCGCGGCGGTGGCCAGCACCTCGAACGGGTCGGCGTGCATGGCGCGCGCGATGGCGGCGTAGCGGTTCATGACGGTGAGCGCCTGGGCGGTGCCCTCGTCGTTCAGTCGGCCGGAGGATTGCAGGCCGCGGCCGAGGCGCAGTACCGCCTTCTCGTTGAAGATCGGCATGGGGTTGCGCGTGTCGCCCTCGAACACCACGAGGCGGACGGAGTTGGAGCCGAGATCGACCACGGCGCGGCGGCGCGGGTCATGGATGGCCGCGTCCGGAAGCGACAGGGAATCCAAGGTCAGTCCTGCAGCAGGCGGTCGGCGCGGCGGGTGGGTGTGCCGGGCGAGGCGACGGCGGGGCCGCGCAGCGCCGAGCCGCGCCCGGACAGGGAGGGGTTGGTCATGAAGTAGTCGTGCGCTGAGATCCGCTTCTTGCCGCTGCCGAGGGGAACGCGGCGCCACACGCCATGGGCGTCCAGCTCCCAGGACTGCATGGTGTCGCGCAGGTTCACCACCATGATCTGGTCCAGCACCTGGGCGTGCACGGTGGGGTTCAGGATCGGCACGAAGCTTTCCACGCGCCACTCCATGTTCCGCGTCATCCAGTCGGCGGAGGTGATGTAGACGCGCGCGTGCCGGCTGGGAAGTGCATGGCCGTTGCCGAAGGCGCAGATGCGGCTATGCTCCAGGAACCGCCCCACGATCGACTTCACCTTGATGTTGTCCGACATGCCGGGCACGCCGGGCCGCAGGCAGCATATGCCACGGGCCACGATTGAAACCTTCACGCCGGCGCGCGAGGCTTCGTAGAGCTTGTCGATCAGCCGGTCGTCGACCAGCGAGTTCATCTTGAGCCAGATCGTGGCCGGCTTGCCCTCCCGTGCGAACATGATCTCGCGGTCGATCAGTTCGCAGAGCACGTTGCGAGTGGTGAGCGGGCTGAAGGCCAGCGCGTCCATCCGCTCGGGGCGTGCATAGCCGGTCATGTAGTTGAACAGGCGGGCGGCGTCGCGCGTGAGGTCGGCGTCGCAGGTGAAGAAGGACAGGTCGGTGTAGATGCGTGCGGTGATCGGGTGGTAGTTGCCGGTGCCGAAATGCGCGTAGCTGCGCATGGTGTGGCCCTCGCGGCGAACCACCAGGCTGATCTTGGCGTGGGTCTTCAGCTCGGTGAAGCCGTAGACCACCTGCACCCCGGCGGCTTCCAGCGTGCGGGCGAGGCGGATATTGGCCTCCTCGTCGAAGCGGGCGCGCAGTTCCACCATGGCGGTGACGGACTTGCCGGCCTCGGCGGCCTCGATGAGGGCCTTGACGATGGGGCTGTCGCGGCTGGTGCGGTAGAGGGTTTGCTTCACCGCGACCACCGCGGGGTCTTGGGCGGCCTGGCGGAGGAACTGCACCACCACGTCGAAGCTCTCGAACGGGTGGTGGACGATGATGTCCTTGGCGCGGATGGCCGCGAAGCAGTCGCCGGCGAAGTCGCGGATGCGTTCGGGGAAGCGGGGGGTGTAGGGCGGGAACAGCAGGTCGGGCCGGTCGTCGACGATCAGCTGGCTGACATCGGACAGGCCCAGCATGCCCTCATGGACGTGGATCTCCTGGGCGGCGGCATCCAGCTCGTCGATCACCAGCTCGCGCAGGTCGGCGGGCATGCCGGCATTGACCGAGAGGTGGATGGCAACGCCGCGGCGGCGGCGCTTCAGCGCGGTCTCGTAGGAGCGGACGAGGTCTTCGGCCTCCTCCTCGAACTCCACGTCGGTGTCGCGGATCAGGCGGAACATGCCCTCCCCGGTGATGCGAAAGCCGGGGAAGATGCGGTCGAGGAACAGGGTGACCAGCTGCTCCAGCATGATGAAGCGGACCGGCGCATCGCCCCCCGCCGCTTCGCCGGGTAGGCGGATGAAGCGCTCGATCAGCGAGGGCAGCGGCACCAGGGCGCGCATGAAGCTGCCGTCCTCGTCCCGCGCCAAGCGCAGCACCATCACGAGCCCCATGTTGGGGATGAAGGGGAAGGGGTGTGCGGGGTCGATCGCCAGCGGCGTGAGCACGGGGAAGACCCGCTCCATGAACCAGGAGTCGAGCCACATACGCTCGCCGTCGGTCAGTGTCGCGGGGTCGCTGAGCACGATGCCGGCCCCCTCCAGCGCGCCGCGCAGCTGGTGCCAGACCTGCAGTTGCTCGGCCATCAGCCGCTCGGCCCGGGCCTCGACCTCCACCAGTTGCTGGGCGGGGGTGCGCCCGTCGGGCGAGGGGGTGGTGACGCCGGCCTTGGCCTGGCCGATCAGCCCGGCGACGCGCACGGAGTAGAACTCGTCGAGGTTGGCCGCACTGATCGAGACGAAGCGCAGCCGCTCCAGCAGCGGGTGACGGGCGTTCTCCGCCTCCTCCAGCACGCGGTGGTTGAAGTCCAGCCAGGACAGCTCGCGGTTGATGAAGCGGTCTGGACTGGCGGCGATCGGGTCGGCATGCGGCGTCGGCAGCGGCATGGCCAAATCGGCGGTCATTGGGGAGCTTCCGCGGCATGAGGACGCATCATGGCTGCCATCCTACAGGAGGCCGCCCATGGCGGGCGAGCCGGGCGGCCAGGATGCCGCGAAATCTTCATCGGCGGGCGGGTTATCCTGCTCCGGCAGGTCGGCGAGCAGGTCGGGCAGGACTTGGCGGGCGAGTGCGGGAGCGATCGCGCTGCCGAGCACCTGGGCGGCGAGGTCCAACCGCGCGACCGCGGTCGCGATGGCCGCATGGGTGCGCGGCAGGCGCGCGAGCAGCCAGGCCAGCGTGGGCTCGGCCACCCGCAGCTGCCGCTCGGCCAGCAGGCGGGCGAGAAGGGCGTGGAGCAGCTCGTCGTCCGGCGCCTCGATGGCCACCGCGGTGATGGCGCGCAGCCGGCTGGCGAGGTCCGGCAGCGCTACGTTCCAGCGCGCCGGCGCGGCGGGGGCGGCGAGCAACACGGGATGCCCGCCCTCCAGCGCCGCGTTCAGCACATGCAGCAGGGCGCGGGGCGGCGCGCACTGGGCGTCGTCGATCGCCAGGGGGCCGGCGGGTGGGGCGAAGCGCAGCTCGGGCCCTTGCACGACGGTTGCATCCGCCCGCGCCGCCCATTCGGCCAACAGGCGCGACTTGCCGCAGCCGGGCGGCCCCCACAGCGCCAGGCGCCCTTGTGGCCAGGTGCCGGTGCACGCGAGCCAGGCGCGGGCGGCGGCGTTGGAGGCGGCGGCGATAACCTGTGCGGCGGCGGCGCGGCGCACCGGGGCAAAGGGCAGCGCCAACTGGGCAAGTGCTGCGCTCATTCGGGCGGCGACTGGGATGGCGGGTCGAGGTACAGCGGGCTTTGCATGTAGCGCCGCAGCCAGAACCGGCAGAGCACGCCGATGGTGGCCGCCACCGGCACGGCTAGCAGCACGCCGAGGAAGCCAAAGGCGGCGGCGCCGGCGAACAGCGCGAAGATCACCCACACCGCGTGCAGCTCCACGCGGTCGCCGAGAAAGCGGGGATAGATGACGTAGTTCTCCAGGATGTTGCCCGCCACGAAGACCCCCAGCACCAACAGCACGCCAGTCCATGTGGGGAACTGCGCCATCGCCAGCCCGATGCCCACGATCAGCCCGGTGATCGTGCCGACATAAGGGATGAACGACAGCACGCCCGCCACCACGCCCACGATCAGCGCCAGGTCGAGCCCGACCAGTGACAGCATCACCGCGTAGAAGATCGTCAGCGCCATGCTGCACATCGCCTGGCCGCGCAGCCAAGCGGCCAGGATGCGGTCCACCTCGCGCGCCTGCGTGCTCAGGGTGGTGGCGTAGCGCCGCGGCAGCCATGACTCCACCTGCCCGATCACGCGCGGCCAGTCCCGCAGCAGGTAGAACGACACGACCGGTGTCACGATCAGCAGCGTCAGCACATTGAACAGCGCGAAGCCGCCGCCGATCAGCCGCGTCGTCGCGGTCACCAGGAAGGCCAGCACGGTGCCGGTTTGGCTGGCGACCAGCGCGCGCAATCTTTCGTCCACGAATTCGGGCCCGAGCTGTTCCTGCAGGTTCACCAGCAGCGAATCCGCGGCCGCGCGCGCCCGGATCACGTAGGCTGGCAAGCGCGCGATCAAAATGCCCAGCTGCGCCAGGAACAGCGGGTAGAGCAGCAACACGAACAGCAGCACGAACACCAGCAGGGCCACCAGCAGCAATGCAGCACCAAGCCCGCGCGGCACCCCCAGCCGTGCCAGCCGGCTGGCCAGCGGGTCCAGGAAATAGGCAATTCCGGCCGCGAGGACAAACGGCAGCAGGATGGATGCGAACATTTGCAGCGCAAGCCAGGCTGCCACCAGCAGCCCGGCCAGCAACGCGAGGCGCTGGCCGCGAGTGGCGCCCAACGGCTGCAAATCGGGGGGCGGCGGCGATGGCGACAGGTTCATCGGCGACGCGCCATCAGCCACACATAGGCGCCGAGCGAGGCCAGCGTGCTGGCGGACACGGCGGCCAAAAGCACGGCATCGAACATCGGCCACTCCAGCCGCAGCCCCTCGGCCAGCAGCATGACAGCGACCACGACGATCTGCACCACCGTGTTCAGCTTAGAGATCGGCAGCGGGCGGATCGCCACCGGCTGGCCGAGCACCGACAGCAGCAGCACGCCGCCGACGATCACCACGTCGCGGAACACCACCAGGATCGCCAGCCAGTCCGGCAGCACACGCACCACGGCCAGGGTGACGAACATGCTGACCAGCAACGCCTTGTCGGCCACCGGGTCGATCATGGCCCCCAGCCGCGTGGCGCCGTTGCGGCGGGCCAGCCAGCCATCCAGCGCATCGGACAGCCCGGCGGCCACGAACAGCCAGAAGGCGGCGAGGAACTGGCCGCGCAGCACCAGCCACACCGCCACCGGCACGGCGCACAAGCGCAGGAACGTGACGAGGTTGGCCACGGTGAAGGTGGCCGAGCCCAGCGCCGGGGGGGGCTTGGTGCCGTCTGGCATGGCGGGAGTATAGCGGTGCACCGGCGCGGGAGGCCAGAATCACGGTTTTGCCTGCCCCGACATCAGTTGCGCGGGGGGGCGGCACATGGTTGTTTCCGGCCCATCCTGACCGGAGAGCCGCATGACCAGCATGACCTATCGCGCGGCCGGCGTTGACATCGACGCGGGCGACGCCCTGGTGGAACGGATCAAGCCGCTGGCGCGGTCTACCCACCGCGCCGGGGTGATGGGCGGGCTGGGCGGCTTCGGCGCGCTGTTCGACCTGAAGGCCGCCGGCTACACTGACCCGGTGCTGGTTTCCGCAACCGACGGGGTGGGCACCAAGCTGCGCATCGCCATCGACACCGGCATCCATGATTTCGTCGGCATCGACCTGGTCGCCATGTGCGTGAACGACCTGGTGGTGCAGGGGGCGGAGCCGCTGTTCTTCCTGGACTACTTCGCCACCGGCAAGCTGGAGGTAGAGGCCGCCGCGCGCGTCGTCGCGGGCATCGCCGAGGGGTGCCGGCTGGCGGGCTGCGCGCTGGTGGGCGGCGAGACGGCGGAGATGCCGGGGATGTATGGAAGCGGGGACTACGACCTCGCCGGTTTCTCTGTGGGGGCGGCCGAGCGCGATCGGCTGCTGCCGAGGGACGTCGCCCCGGGCGACACCATCCTGGGCCTGGCCAGCAGCGGCGTGCATTCCAACGGCTTCTCCCTGGTGCGGCGCGTCGTGGAGGCCGGCAATGCCGGCTGGTCCGCGCCATCGCCGTTCGGCGGCGGCACGCTGGGCGCGGCGTTGCTGACGCCCACGCGCATCTACGTCAAATCGCTGCTGGCGCTGCATCGTGCCGGGCTGCTGAAGGCCGCCGCCCACATCACCGGCGGTGGCCTGCCCGGCAACCTGCCGCGCGTGCTGCCGGCCGGCACCCGCGCGGTGGTTGATGCCGCCGCCTGGACCCTGCCGCCGGCGTTCCGCTGGCTGGCTCGCACCGGCAATGTCGCCGCCGAGGAAATGCTGCGGGTGTTCAACTGCGGCATCGGCATGGCCGTCGTCACCGCCGAGCCGGAGCGCGCCCGCGCGCTGCTGGAGGCGCAGGGCGAGAGCGTGTCGGTCATCGGGCGCATCGAGGCCGGCGAGGCCGACGACGAAGCCGCCATCCGCATCGACCTTCCCGCCGGCTGGCCCGGTTGAGGCCGTCGTGAAGAAGCGCGTCGGCATCCTGATCAGCGGCCGCGGGTCGAACATGGCTGCCCTGTTGCGGGCGGCGGCGGCGGAGCGGTTCCCGGCCGAGATCGCCCTGGTCCTGGCCAACCGGGCTGATGCCAAGGGGCTGGAGGTCGCCGCCGCGGCCGGCGTCCCGACCGCCGTGGTGGCGCACACGCCCTTCGGCCGCGATCGCGGCGCCCATGAGGCAGCCCTCGTCGCCCGGTTGGAGGAAGCGGGCGTCGAGCTGGTGTGCCTCGCCGGCTACATGCGGTTGTTCACGCCCTTGTTCGTGCAGCACTGGGCTGGGCGGATGCTGAACATCCATCCGAGCCTGCTGCCCGCCTTCCCCGGCGTGGACACCCATGCCCGGGCACTCGCCGCCGGGGTGAAGCTGCATGGCTGCACGGTGCATGTCGTGACCGAGCGGATGGACGAGGGCCCTATCCTTGCCCAGGCGGCGGTGCCGGTGCTGTCAGGCGATACCGAGGATGCGCTGGCCGCGCGTGTTCTGGCGCAGGAGCACCTGCTCTACGCTGCGGCGCTGCGGCGGTTCATCGAGGGCAGCGGCGACGAGGCCCCGGCCGATGCGGCGCTGCGCAATCCGGCGGCGTAGCGGCGCGCCCCTCCGGCCAGTTCCATTTGGGCCGGATGTGATCTAGATTCCCGGAAACACCCACTCGCAGCAGATCGAGAACGACCATGGCCCATGCACCGTCCAAAAGCGCCGCCCCGGTGACCGAGGAAGCCTTCACCGCCGACCGTGAACGTATGTTGGCCGGCTTCGTCTCGGCCACCACGATCAGCACGGTGCTTTCGGTGATCGTGCTGGGCCTGATGGCGATCTTCCTGGTCTGATCCTATCGCCGGACATGACAACGGCCCCGGAGCGGTGCTCCGGGGCCGTTTTGGTTCCGACTGGGAGAAGGGCGCGCCGGCCGGCGCGCCCCGCAGGCCTCACTTGCCCATCTGCGCCAGGATCGCCAGCAGCAACAGCGCCACAATGTTGGTGATTTTGATCATCGGGTTCACGGCAGGGCCCGCCGTGTCCTTGTAGGGGTCGCCCACGGTGTCGCCGGTCACCGCCGCCTTGTGCGCGTCGGAGCCCTTGCCGCCGTGGTTGCCTTCCTCGATGTACTTCTTCGCATTGTCCCAGGCGCCGCCGCCCGAGGTCATCGAGATCGCGACGAACAGGCCGGTCACGATGGTGCCGAGCAGCATCGCGCCCACCGCGCTGAACGCAGCGCCCTGACCGCCGACCCACAGGACCACGAAATACAGCACGATCGGGGCCGCCACCGGCAGCAGCGACGGCAGGATCATTTCCCGGATCGCGGCCTTGGTGAGCATGTCGACCGCACGGCCATAGTCGGGCTTCTGGGTGCCCAGCATGATGCCTGGCATTTCCTTGAACTGGCGGCGAACCTCGACCACCACCGCGCCGGCGGCACGGCCGACCGCGATCATGCCCATGGCGCCGAACAGGTAGGGCAGCAGCCCGCCCATGAACAGGCCGATCACCACCCAGGGGTTCTGCAGGGTGAAGTCCACCTGCACGTTCGGGAAGTAGTGCTTCAGGTCCTCGGTATAGGCGGCGAACAGCACCAGCGAGGCCAGGCCCGCAGAGCCGATCGCATAGCCCTTGGTCACCGCCTTGGTGGTGTTGCCAACCGCATCCAGCGCGTCGGTCACCTTGCGGACGTCGGGCGGCAGCTCGGCCATCTCGGCGATGCCGCCGGCGTTGTCGGTGACGGGGCCATAGGCGTCGAGCGCCACGACCATGCCCGCCAGCGCCAACATGGTGGTCGCCGCCACCGCAATGCCGAACAGGCCGGCGGTCATGTAGGCGACGATGATGCCGATCGAGATCACCACCACCGGCAGGGCGGTGGATTCCATCGAGATCGCCAGGCCCTGGATCACATTGGTGCCGTGGCCGGTGGTGGAGGACTGCGCGATGCTGCGCACCGGGCGGTATTCGGTGGAGGTGTAGTACTCGGTGATCCACACCAGCAGGCCGGTCACGGCCAGGCCGACGAGGGCGCAGATGAACAGGCTCATGCCGGAGATGACGACGCCGGTGCTCATGGTCAGCGTGCCGCCAAAGCCCGTGGTCATCATGATCGTCAGCGCGATCAGGATCGCCGAGAGCCCGCCGGTGACGGCCAGGCCCTTGTACAGCGCGCCCATGATGTTGTTCGAAGCGCCGAGCTTCACGAAATACGTGCCAGCGATCGAAGCGATGATGCACACGGCGCCGATCAGCAGCGGCAGCAGCATCATGGCGTCGGCGTCGGGGCCGGCCTTGAAGAAGATAGCGCCCAGCAGCATCGTGGCGACGATGGTGACCGCGTAGGTCTCGAACAGGTCGGCGGCCATGCCGGCGCAGTCGCCCACGTTGTCGCCCACGTTGTCAGCGATGGTGGCGGGGTTGCGGGGGTCGTCCTCGGGGATGCCGGCCTCGACCTTGCCCACCAGGTCCGCGCCGACGTCAGCGCCCTTGGTGAAGATGCCGCCACCGAGGCGCGCGAAGATGGAGATCAGCGAGGCGCCGAACGACAGCGCCACCAGCGCCTCCAGCACCGGGCGCATGTCCGCCCCCGGGGCCATGCCGGCGCGGAGCACGAAATAGTAGATCGACACGCCCAGCAGGCCGAGCCCGACCACCAGCATGCCGGTGATGGCACCCGCCTTGAAGGCGATGTCCAGGCCCGCCGCGAGACCCTGGCGCGAGGCCTGGGCGGTGCGGACATTGGCGCGGACCGACACGTTCATGCCGATGTAGCCGGCCAAGCCCGACAGGATGGCGCCGATGGCGAAGCCGATTGCCACCGTCATGCCCAACGCCAGGCCGAGCAGGACGAGGATGACCACGCCAACCACGCCGATCGTGAGGTATTGGCGGTTCAGGTAGGCACGGGCACCTTCCTGGATGGCGTTGCCGATTTCCTGCATGCGGGCGTTGCCGGCATCGGCGGCCAGCACCTGTCGCGATGCCACCAGCCCGTACAGCAGGGCCAGCACCCCGCAGGCGATGACGATGATTGTGGCCAAGGCCATGTCGGTGGATTCCCCTCAACTTGCTGCGGGCTCTGGTCGTGCCCGGCCGTGTCCGGCCCGTGGGCCGGCGAAATTTCCGCAATACGGGCGCAGCATATGACAGAGAAGACAGTCGCAGGCAACCGGAGGGCGCGCATCACGGCGAAGCTTGCATCGCGGCGCAGGATGGCCAAAGGTCCGCGCCACGTGCGCCCGTAGCTCAGTTGGTTAGAGCGGGCCGCTCATAACGGCTTGGTCGCGGGTTCAAGTCCTGCCGGGCGCACCATTTCGGTCTAGTCGCGCCGGAAGCGGCCCGACACCGCGGGGGTCACATCTTTCGCGCCTTCACCCACAATTGCTGGAACAGGTCCTCCGAACAGTGAACCCGCTCGCCATATTTCGAGCTCCCTTCGCACTCCGACAAGACGCGCTGCTCCATATCGTAAGCCTGTTGCGCAGACGCCCATTCCTGGATCAGCCAGCCTTTCCAGCACTGCCCCCCCAAGGCCTCATGCGGCACATGCTTGTTGATGTCGTCCAGGCGCGCCTTAAGATCGTGTGTCCATCCCACTTTCCATACATCCTTGTTCGCAAACCTGAATGCATAGGTCACCGCGGGCTTCAGCGCGTCTCTATGTGCCGTAGACAGGAATGACGATGGAAACGAGCCCATTGTGCCGCCGGGGCCGACAAGCTGCGATACCGCGTCGCGTTCGTCCCAGATTGTCCGGGTGACGGCGACATCGAATTCTTTCCGCGGCAAAGCAAGAATGCGCGCCTTTTCTTCGTCGGTGAGCAGAACCGCATTGCTGATCGCCGCCATCGGCAACTGACGGCCCAGCACTTCGGTCATGATCGGCAACGGATCATCCAAAAATCGCCAAGCCCGCGTCATTACGACCGCAAAAGGCCATTTGATGTCACCGTCCTCAGCGATCCCCTCATTTCGGATCCGCAATTTGCGGCACAAACATGCCGGCGATTGAGACAGCCTCGGCGAAGCTTTTCATCAGCGGCGCCAGCCTGTGCT
>Ga0105050_10008727_pt1 | contig 11582 bp, 10 predicted proteins | sample FRY01_FD_78088 | JGI IMG/M metagenome (GOLD analysis project Ga0105050, IMG submission 78088) | Freshwater microbial communities from Lake Fryxell liftoff mats and glacier meltwater in Antarctica - FRY-01 | ecosystem: Environmental > Aquatic > Freshwater > Ice > Glacier meltwater ... | reverse complement strand
CATCGAGCCGCACAACACCAGCGTCTATGCGCAATACACCATTCGGGTGAAAGACCGCGAAGCGCTACAGGCAAAACTGAAAGCCGCCAGTATTCCGACAGCCGTGTATTACACGATTCCGTTGAACAAACAGCCGGCGGTGGCGGATGAAGCTGCAGTATTGCCTGTCGGCGATGAAGTGGCGCAGCAGGTGATCAGCTTGCCAATGGGCCCGTATATCGGCAATTCGGACATGGCAAGGGTTGTTGATTGCCTGACAGCCGAGCTATGACGTCAGCAGACGGCAAGGGTAATTACCGCAGCAACGTGCTGGCACTCATGTCTGGTTCGGCGGTTGCACAAGCCTTGCCGATTGCAGCCTCACCGATCTTAACGCGTCTGTATACACCAGAGGATTTCGGGGTGGCGGCCCTATTTTTGGCAATTACAGCTGTCATGGCCTCAGTCGTCAATGGCCGCTATGAGCTGGCGATAGGCATCCCAGATTCAGATGAAGACGCCATCAACATAGCGGCTCTGGGGGTCGTAATTGCCGTAGGGGTATCGGGTTTGCTGTTACTGCTCGTCGCCATATTCGGGAAGACGATCGCAAATCTCACGAATACCGAAGCCATCATCCCATGGATGTACCTCATTCCCGTTTCCGTCTTGTTAACCGGCTTGTTCAATGTCTTGAATTACACCAATAACCGGCTGGGAAAATTCAGGGACATCGCGAGGGCAAGTGTCTATAAGTCAGCCGCTTCGACAACCACTCAGCTTGCTGTTGGCTATGTCGTCAAAGGCGCGGCCGGCCTCATTGTTGGTAATTTGGTTGGACAACTAGCCTCCAATGCCAAGCTATACCAAAACCTGAAAGATCAATTCAATCTCCTACAGATATCCCGGCAACGAGTGGCTGCCCTGGCGAAGCGGTATGTGAATTTTCCGAAATACAGCATGTGGTCAGGCGTATTCAACTCAATTGCCCACAATGTTCTGACCTTCTTTATGCCTATCGTTTTTGGTTTGTCAACGCTTGGGCTGTACAGCCTAGCAATGCGGGTAGTCAATGCACCTGCAGCGCTCATTGCCTCTGCCATGGGGCAGGTTTTTCTGCGTGAAGCGACCAAGGAGCGGCAACGGCTAGGGCATGCAAAAAACTCCTTCAACAAGACGGTCAAGATGCTTACCCTGATAGGGGTGCCGATATTCACAGGCGTCTATTTTCTGTCAGAGCCTCTCTTCGGCGTAATTTTTGGAGAACCGTGGCGTGTAGCCGGAACCTATGCGGCGATCATGGCGCCGTTACTTTTTACACAGTTTGTCGCTTCCACAGTCAGCATGATGAACGTGGTATTTGAAAAAAACCACATCGGCTTCTATTGGCAACTTGTCTTGGCGGGGTTAAGCGTGAGCCTGGTCTACGCTGCCTACGCCTTCCAATGGTCATTTATTGTTTATTTGCGCACCACATCGATCGTGCTGTCGGCGCACTACTTGGTGTTGCTGGCCATCATGGCCACTTATAACAAGCAACCGAAACAACTATGAAAATTCAACTTGGACTGACCTACAAGGGCGAACGCCACTACATTCACGGCTCAGATCTGTTCAACGCTGTTCAGTTCGCTGCACAAGGCATGCCTGGAGGTGAGGGGGCGTATATCAGCAGACTTGGTTTCAACCATTTCGCATACCACCAGTGCGAGCTATATCTGGACGAATGCGTGGGGTCAAACAGCACTGTCGCCGAAGGCGAACTGAAGTTTTCTGATGGTACCGATAAGAGGTTCTGCCTCCGCGAGGGGACCCGGAAGCCTACTGCGCGCAACCCCTATGACGAAGACTCGATGGTGACCGTCGCAGCATACAGCGGACAGAGCGCGACGCTACAGGCGCCGATCAATTACACGACCATCGAAGTCGTAATCGCTTTGACCAAAGTGCTTAACTATCGGTTGGCAACACCCAAGCAAGGCAAATGGGTCTTCGGAAAAATAGAATTGAGCCAGTCGCTCCCTGAAATAAGGAAGTTCATTACCGTTACTCGTACGAAAGCCATTCCGGGCCGCTTTTCTGTCAACCAGATTGACATTGACGGCGGGATCGTCGGATCGGTCCAGTTTATCGTAGGCACACCATGAAAATTCACTCAATTGCCAGTTATGTCCCAGACCACTGCGTGGACAACCTGGCTCAGGCTGCAACCTTCGGTGAGACGGAGGAGTTCGTTCGTACGAAGATTGGCGCGCTCAAGTTGCCGAAGAAAACCGCCACCGAACAGACCTCCGATATGGCTGTTCGAGCTGTTCAGAAGCTCATGGTCAAAACTGAACTCGAACTTGACGCTATCGATGCGCTGGTGTTGGTAACGCAAAACGGTGACGGTCACAACCTTCCACATACCTCCGCGCTTGTCCATGCCAAATTAGGATTATCCAAGACGATGGCGGTGTTCGACGTATCACTGGGTTGCTCAGGCTATGTCTACGGGCTGCAAATCCTGAAAGGGTTCATGCAAGCAAGCGGCTTCAACAACGGTATCCTGGTAACCGCAGACCCCTACTCTAAGGTGATTGACCCGAGTGATCGCTCAACAACCCTGTTGTTTGGCGACGCTGCAAGCGCTACTTTGTTAAGTAAACTTGGTAAGTGGGAGTTGTCCAGACCAAGAATGGGTACAGATGGTTCGGGGGCGGACAATATCATGGTGAAAGACGGTCGCTTCTCCATGAACGGGCGTCAGGTATTCAACTTTGCGGCGACAGTAATCCCAAAAGAAATCAAGTCTTTGCTGGCACAAGAAGGGCTGCAGGAAACAGATATTGACAGCTACTGCCTTCACCAAGGCAGTGCCGGTATTCTTGACGCGATTGGCAAGCGTTTCCCGGCTGTGAAGGACAGGTTCGTAAACCGTTTGCTGAACACTGGCAATACAGTGTCATCCTCCATTCCGCTGCTACTTGAGGAAGAGATTCAGAAAACAAACATTAACAGGATCCTGATTTCAGGATTCGGAGTCGGCCTTTCTTGGGCCAGCATGATTTTGACAAAAAAGGACTTTTAACATGATTACCACCGAGCAAATCCACAGCATCATTCACGAAGCCGTGCCTGCTGTTGATGTCAGCAAGATCGATCCCAACACCCGTCTACGTGAATACGAGATCGACAGCATGGACTTCTTCAACATCATTCTTGAGCTGCAGGAACTTCTCGGAAAAGAAATTCCAGATGAGGATGTCGATCAGCTGCGTACGGTGGCGTCTATCCAAGAGTACTTCCAGAAGAATGGTCACTGAGTCATATGCGATTTTCCTACCGTCGATATCAAGAGGGTGATGCCCCTAGTATCAATGAGCTGTATTTTCATGTAACCGGCCGCCACAGGACCGTGGCGCAGCATGCTTGGCAGTGGTTGAAGTCACCAGCCGGTGAGTCTGAAATGTGGCTAATCGAAGCCGAATCAGACGACGGTAGCCGAAGCCTCATAGGGCATCACGGCGTGATGGCTGAGGCGTTCACCTACCGGGGCGCGGCGGTGCGGGTGGGAAAGACTGAGAACACGATGGTATTGCCTGAGTTCAGAGACAAGATACTGTATCCGCGGTTTGAGAGGATATTTCTTGGCCAGTATGAAGGCAGCTTTCACGCTTTGTTTTCCACGATGGGGCCCGAACCGGCCATACGCCTTCGTAAGGCCATGGGCTACGAGGCCCGTCACAAGTGGGTCAACATCTACAGCGGAACAGAACCGTCCATCAGTTTTCACGTAGCGCTGGGCCGATTTCTAGGCCCGTCCAATGCCTTGGCCAGCAAGTTGGAGGCATTCGGTGCGGCCAGCATTGGTGCCGCCAAGATTACCAGGCTAAATGAAGAAATACCTGAATTTGACTTCAACCATTTCTGGGCCAAGGCGTCTAAGCATTACGGGCTGACCCCCGCTCGCACACAGAGCAATCTGCATTGGCGTTTCTGGAGTAACCCCCATCGCAAGCACTACACCTTCAAGCTTGAGGATCCTAACTTGGGAGTCGGTATCTGCATTTTGTCTCTGCGCGACGGGCATTGGCTATATGTTGATGACATCTTCTGCGAACGGCCTGAGATGATCGCGCGCTTCCTTGAAATACTACAGAACTGGTCCGCGCGAACGTTACGGGTCGGAACGCTTGCCTCAATGACTACTGCTGACTCCTTGGACTACTTCCGTTCCGCCGGTGTCAGGCAAACATCCTGGATACATCGCTTGTCCAATGTCGTGCGTAGAACTGGAGACCAGCGGATGCCCCGAAAGGTGACGGCTTTGGGTAGATCGGTCGGAATCAAAGAAGATAGCCCTTGGTTCGTGACGCCGTTCTTCTTTGAAGGCAGATGAATTTATGAATACACCTTTACTTTCGACGCCAGTGACAAGATGGCTTGAAATCATTTGCTTCGAGCGTTTTGGCCTACACCTCAAGCTAACGCCTGAGGAAGGACAGACACGGATCGACTTGGGGCAAGGAGCGGCGCCCAGTATCCTAGTTACCGCTATTCCAGATATGTACTGCGGTCAGCAACTTGCTGGACAATGTCTAACTTGGGATCCTGTAGCCGAAGGCTACATTTCGGCACTGAATAGACCCATACCTGCACCGGGGGCAGTACAAGTAAAAACGCCCTTGATAGAAGAAAGAGAAGACGGACATACTATCCACTACGATATCCTGGGCCTAGCCTATTGGATGCTGTCTCGCCACGAAGAAGTAGGTCGCATCGACCTCGATGAGCATGGGCGCTTTCCTGCCACCTCATCGCATGCCTTCAAGCATGGGTATTTGGAACGCCCTGTGGTTGATGAATGGCTGTACATACTTGGTCAAGTCATACAGCGCTTGTGGCCGCAACTCAGGCTCAAGCAGCATCAGTTCAGTACAAAAGTTTCACATGATGTAGATAGTCCAAGCCGTTATGGCTTTTGCAGCATCGTGGGCATCGCCCGTGCTATGGCGGGCGATGTGGTCAAGCGCCGCAATTTCAAAGGCGCACTGTTGGCGCCTTGGGTGCATCTGCACAGCAAAAAGGCCTTGCATCCCGCCGACTCCGCCAACACTTTCGATTGGATCATGGACGTGTCTGAGCGCCACGGCCTGACCAGCGCGTTCTACTTTATTTGCGGGCGCACCGACGCCATCAAAGACGCCGATTACGAGCCCGAACACCCGGCAATTCGCGAGCTGATGCGCCGCATCCACCGCCGTGGGCACGAGATTGGCCTGCACCCCAGCTACGCCACCCACCAGCGCCCCTCCGCCATCGTGGCCGAAGCGCAACGCCTGCGCGCCGTGGCTGCGGCCGAAGGCATTCACCAGGATCAATGGGGCGGCCGTATGCACTATTTGCGCTGGGAACACCCCACCACCCTGCACGGCTGGGAGCAGGCCGGCATGCATTACGACAGCACCCTGAGCTACGCCGACCGCCCGGGCTTTCGCTGTGGCACCTGCTTTGAATACCCCGCCTTTGACCCGGTGGCAGGCACCATGCTGAAGCTGCGTATCCGCCCGCTGATCGCCATGGAATGCACCGTGATGGCGCCGCGCTATATGGGCCTGGGCACTGGCGAAGTGGCAGCAGCCAAGTTTGGGCAGCTCAAGGACGCGTGTAGGGCGGTGGGGGGCTGCTTCACGCTGCTTTGGCACAACACGCAGCTCAACCTGGACGCCGAGCAGGCGCTGTACCAGCATGCCCTCGCACACTGAGTCTGCCTTTCGGCCCGACATCAACGGCATGCGCGCTTGGGCGGTGCTGGTGGTGGTGCTGTATCACTTTGGCGTGCCTGGCTCGGCGGGTGGTTTTGTTGGCGTGGATGTGTTTTTCGTTATTTCTGGTTTTTTGATGACACGGATCATTGTTGAAGGTCTGGAAGGAAAGGGGATAAATCGGTTTTCGCTATTGGCCTTCTACCTCGCGCGGGCCAAGCGCATCGTCCCCGCCCTGCTGGGGGTGTGCGTTGCGCTGATGGCGCTGGGTTGGTTCGCGCTGCCGTCGCCCGACTACCGCGCGCTTGCCACGCATACCTTGGCCAGCCTGGCCTTTGTGTCGAACATCAAGTTTTGGCGCGAGGCAGGTTATTTCGACGCGGCCTCGCACGACAAATGGCTGCTGCACACCTGGTCGCTGGCGGTGGAGTGGCAGTTTTACCTGCTGCTGCCACTGGGGTTGATGCTGGTGTGGCGGTTTTTTCCGGGGCGGCGCGAGGCCTTGTGGGCGGTGGCTGGGGCGCTGCTGATGTCGCTGCTGTTGTCGGTGTGGCTCACGCCCAGCAAGCCGAGCGCGGCCTTTTTTCTGCTGCCCACGCGGGCTTGGGAGATGCTGGCCGGGGGGGTGGTGTTTTTGCTGGGCACAGAACGAGTGCGCAGCGCTGTTGCTCAGCGCTCGCTGGAGGCCGTGGGCTTTGTCATGGTCTTGGTGGCGGTCGTCTGGGCCGATGCATCCACTTGGCCGGGGTACCAAGCTATGTTGCCGGTGCTGGGCACCTGTCTGATATTGGTGGCTGGACGCGCGCAGTCGGTCTGGACAGCACCAGCGCTACTACAGGCGCTAGGCCGCTGGTCCTACTCCATTTACCTGTGGCATTGGCCGTTGGTGGTAGCGCTGGCCTACCTGGGTTTGCAGCGCCAGCCGGTTGCTGTGGTGCTGGGCCTGGTTGTGGCGGTAGCGCTGGGGGCGGCGTCTTACCGCTGGGTGGAAACACCCGCGCGCCATGGCCTGGGCCGCATAAGCCGGCGCTCGGCCCTGGGTGCGCTGGCGGGGGCTGCGCTGCTGGTGGCGCTGCCTGCCGCAGCGCTGCGCTTCACCAACGGCGCGCCAGCCAGCCGATTGCCGCCGGCGGTAGAGCTCGCCGCCAGCGAGGCCACCAACTTCAACGCCCGCAGAACAAGCTGCCATGCCATGGGCGGTAACGATTTCCTGAGTTGTGTGTATGGCGGCCCCAACGTGCGCGCCATCTTGATTGGCGACAGCCACGCCAGTACCGTGGCCACAGCGGTGCAGGCCGCGCTGCCTTCCGCCGCCGACGGCGTGCTGGTCATGAGCTACACCAGCTGCCCCACCCTGTTTGGCGTGCAACACACGCTCGCCCACGTGAGATGCGCCGCTTTCAACAACTGGGCCAAAACACATATCGACGCCCTGCCAGCCACGGTGCCGCTGATCATCGTCAACCGAGGCTCGGGCTACCCGTTTCAAAACAGCCACATCCCAGGTGCCATCGCCAAACCCCCAAGCGTCTATTTCGACGAACCCCCAGCCACGGCACTTACCGCACCTACTGCCGACTACCTGCGCAGTTACCAGCAAAATCTGGTGGCCAGCACCTGCGCTCTTATTAAAGGAAATAGCAACGGCAACGGCAACCGTTCGGTGTACCTGGTACGGCCCTTCCCCGAAATGACCGTCAACGTGCCCAGCACCGCCGCGCGCCAGTTGCTGTTGGGCAAGCCAGCCGACGTGAGCATTTCACTGGCCGCTTACCGCCAGCGCCACGCGTTCATCTGGGGCGCACAAGATGAAGCCGCCGCCACCTGCGGCGCCCACATCCTCAACCCGCTGCCCCATCTGTGCGACAGCCAGCGCTGCAGCGGCACCCGCGTGGGCCGGCCCGTCTATTACGACGACAACCATTTGAGCGAATTTGGCGCGGCGGCGTTGGTGGGAATGTTTGCTGAGGTACAAACAGCACGGCCGTGAACTGAACCTCAGCACGCCTCACAACGCAGCCCAAAAAACAAGAGAGCACACACCTCACAAAATGACAACAATCACCACTATCGTCGGCGCCCGCCCGCAATTCATCAAAGCCGCCGTGGTTTCCCGCGCTTTCGCGCAGCGCGGCGTCAGCGAAACACTCATCCACACCGGCCAACATTCCGATGCCAACATGTCCGACGTGTTTTTCGATGAACTCGAAATACCCCGCCCCGCCCACAACCTGGGCATTGGCGGCGGCAGCCATGGGCAAAACACAGGCCGCATGATTGAGGCGATTGAAAAGGTCTTGCAGACCACTCGGCCCGATTGGGTGCTGGTGTATGGCGACACCGACTCCACCCTGGCCGGCGCGCTGGCTGCGGCCAAGCTGCACATTCCGGTGGCACATGTGGAGGCTGGCTTGCGCAGCTTTAACCGTCGTATGCCTGAAGAGATTAACCGCGTGCTGACGGACCACGTTTCGGCCCTGCTATTTGCGCCCACGGAAACGGCCCGCCAAAACCTGCTGCGTGATGGGATTGCCGATGACAAGATTCACGTAGTAGGCGATGTGATGTATGACGCGGCACTGTTCTACAAGCCGCGCGCCGTCAAACCAGAATGGTTCGATGGCCTAGGCGTAGCGGCTGGCGATTACGTGCTGTGCACTATCCACCGAGCCGAGAACACAGATGCCCCCCAGCGTATAAGGTCTATTTTCCAAGGTCTGGCAGACGCTGGCCTGCCCGTCATTCTGCCGCTGCATCCGCGCACTCGGGGCCGGCTGGCTGCGTTGGACGTACCGGTGGCCGATAACATCCGCATCACCGACCCTGTTGGCTACCTGGAGATGGTTTGGCTGGAGATGAACTGCCGCTTGGTTGCCACCGACTCAGGTGGGATGCAAAAGGAAGCTTACTTTCATGGTAAGCCATGCATAACGCTGCGGGATGAGACGGAGTGGGTGGAGTTGGTTGAGGGTGGTTTCAATCGTCTGGTCGGAGCAAATGCGGCCGCCATTGCGGCAGGGCTACATCGCCAATTAACTCCCCCGCTGGCGGTAATGCAACTCTATGGCAATGGGCAATCTGCTCATAAAATTCTGCAAGTCATGTCAAATGGTTAATTAGATTTAACCGAACGGGTAGCGCCGGTAAAAGTAGGTGTGAATGTGTGGGTTGACGCGGATAGAGAAAAAATTATTACAGCGTACCATTCTCAAGATTTGCCAAACTCTGATTTAATAATTTTAAATCTTTACGGGAGTGAAAAATCTAACGTAGGAATTGTTAATGCCTTAATAGGGTGGTCAATTGATGAAATTTAAATCGTTTAGTTATTATGCTTTTGTGGATGCAAAAAAATCTCCAGGCGTCGTAAAAAAAATTCGCAATACATTGTCGGCTGCTGAACAATCAGGGTTAGAGGTGGACGAACAGATTTATAATACCTCGATAAAAGGTGTTATGGGATGTTTGATATCTATTTTGATATGCAAGTCTGAAGTAGTTATGATTCGGTTTTCTGATTTGGTTTTTCCTGTTCTATTTTTTATTATGATTGTTATGCGTTTGAAGGGGCAAAAAATTATCATTGATGTGCCAACACCCAGAATTGTCGGTTTGAAAGAAATGAATACTGCTATCGCAAATGTGTTTAAAAGGGGAGGTAGAAAACTATACTCTTATGCTTCTGCAAGTTGGGTTATGCTTCCGGCCAACTTAATTGTTCAATATGCAGATGAAGGGCGGTATTTTTCGTTTGGCGTTATACATAAAACCATAAAAATTGGTAATGGCATTTTGATAAATGATGACATCCAAATGACAAAGGCTATCTGGCCATCAACGGAATTGAATTTAATTGCTGTTGCTCAATTGGCTGATTGGCATGGATATGATAGACTGTTAAGAGCATTAGCTGAAGCAAATAAAATAGGTGGGTTTTCTTATCAAATTAACTTAACTATTGTTGGTGATGGTGAAGCTTTTCCAAGTTTAAAGCGTTTGGCTCTCGAACTAGAATTAAAAAATGTTGTCTTTACAGGACGCCTTACGGGTAATGATTTAGATAACGTTTTTCAAAATTCTCATGTTGGGGTATCAAGTCTGGGATTGTATCGTAAAGGACTAAATGAGGCTTCAGATCTAAAAACTCGTGAATATATGTCAAGAGGCTTATCCATTATTGCTGCTGGGAGTGATCCTGATTTTGTGAGAAACAGCCCGTTTCGCTTTGTAATTAGTAATGATGATGGTATTTCTGATTTACTTTCATTTTTCAAACAACTTCAACATGCAGATTTAAAAAAACCCCAGGCTATTTGTAGTTATGCAAAAAATCACTTGTCTATAAACAGTAAATTACTACGAATTTTAAGCGCAATAGAAAGTTAACCTTGGAAAATCTACCTGATTATTTATTCGTAACGGTGGGTCTGTTATTCGTTGTTTCGATTTCACTTGTTTTAATTTCATTTTTAATGTTTAAGACATTTGGTCTTATTGAACTTGGGGTAATTTCTTCTTGGTTTTTTGTTTATTTTAGACCATTGACTATCGATTATTGTCGGGATGTTGTTATTAGGGATTTGTATTATTGGAATTCAGATTTTTATATATTTGGTGTGATTTTTTCTGGATTTTCTCTGATCGTTTTTCAGATAGGTGCATTGCACTCTTTGCCTAGAAATCACATGGTTTTAAGAAAATTCCGCAACTACAGCTCATCCAAAGTACTGCCGATTTTTCAAAATGTGCTATTTTTTAATCTTGCACTTTATTGTTCTTTATTATTTGTTTTATTCGTTATATATGGTGCGAATCTTTTTCCATGGCATAGATTAGGAACGGGCGCTACATCAGCTGGATTGCCAGGTTTTGAGTTTGCTTGGCCTATGATTCGAATATTATTATTTTTTATAATTTCTTTGTCACTTTTTTTATTTTTTGAAACGCAAAAACTAAAATACATATTATTTTTTGTTATTACAATTTTAACAATATTAATTCTCGGCAGAAGAGGCATCCTAGTATCACCAATTATATTCTTTTTGTTTATATATGTTTATTATTCACATGCTATAAAAAAAGATAGTCTTCGTAAGTTTCTGAACTTTAAGTATTTATTTGTCGGCCTCGTCTTAGCATTTATTGTTTTTCTTGGGAAGAGCGTCGCTTACAATATTCTAAGTGGCGAAGTATTGGTCAAATCTGACCATAATTCATCAATTATTTGCTCTGCCATTACAAGTGGCCATCAAGAATTTGACCTATTGTGGCCAGCGGTGATAGATAACTATGTGAATAATTTTAGTGTTTCCGATTTTGGCTTAGCTTTAGTTGGTAATTTTATATCTCATGAAGAAAGGCTTTTAAACCACCCAGGGCTTTACTCGATTACTGATAAATTAATGATGTCACACATGGGCGATTCTTATCTTTATCGAAAATTTGGGATCTCTCCAAACATGTATCAATTTTATTTTTCATATTTAGGTGGTTTTTCAATTATTTTTTTATTATTTCTTGGTTTTTTACTGAGGAAAATTGAAATTAATATTTTATATAAATTCTTGCTTGGCAATGTATTTTTTGGTTATTTATTACTTTTATTTTTTAATTTATTTAAGAGCCCAATTGATTACGTCTTAAAGTATTTTATTGTGGAGTTTATTTATTCTTCAATACTAATTTACATGTATAGGTTTTATTTAAAAATTAACAAGAGTTTTCGGCGAATCTCATGGCGGATTCAAAAGTGAAGTGCAACTCTTACCAGTCCAGTAAGGTACGTCCATGCACCACACCTCACCCAAGCGCTATCAGCAGCTTCAGCCCGAAGAACGCATGACCATCGCCTTTTTG
>Ga0105050_10008725_pt1 | contig 11583 bp, 13 predicted proteins | sample FRY01_FD_78088 | JGI IMG/M metagenome (GOLD analysis project Ga0105050, IMG submission 78088) | Freshwater microbial communities from Lake Fryxell liftoff mats and glacier meltwater in Antarctica - FRY-01 | ecosystem: Environmental > Aquatic > Freshwater > Ice > Glacier meltwater ... | reverse complement strand
TATACCAGCCCGATGGCATTCGAGAAGAAATGGCTTGCCAACCAAATCAGATTGGTAGCATGTTGAGTGAGGTAAGGGAGACGCTGAACGAGGGCAAGATCACATGACGATGATCATCAAAATCACCAAAGGACTTCAAAGCGATTATCTGGCTATCACCCGAAACAATGGGTCAACGGATGCCACAAGCTTCCCGAAAAAAGGGCCAACCTCGCATGACGCGATCCACTACTTCGTCGAACAGCAATTAGGCTTACAAAAAGCCTTTTGGGGAATGATTGCACGCGGCCATGCCTTTGACGATATTCAAAATATCGCAAAAAACGCTGGCCACGCAAGTGCGTCACGCGCTGAAAAACCCGATGCCAAAATCGTTGAGCTGCTTCAGGCCGAACGTCTGGTGGAGTGTTTTGAGGCTGATCAATGGGGCGGTCCATCCGACACCCCAACATTCGTGGCGATTGCGACAGCAGCATGCGAACGATCGCAGGTGCTGCTGCCACCTCAGCTTTTTGGACAACTTGATACTCTTCGTAGCCGAATTGCAAAATTTCAGGCAGCATGGTTCGCAGCACCTGCGTCTCATGTCTTTGAGTTCGAATGGGAGGAGCGATGATGGCGAATGCAAATCTTCTGGCGATATTAATTGCCGCAGCGACGGGGTTTCTGATCGGAGGAATATGGTATGGCCCATTATTCGGCAAAGCATGGATGGCGGAAAACGGCTTCACCGAAGAGCAGCTTAAGCAAGCCAATATGGTCAAAATTTACAGTCTGACCTTTGCTTTCTCAGTGCTTTCGGCCGTTTTCCTTGGGCATTTGCTGGCCTTTTTTGACACCAACGCGCGTTCAACGGTGATGATCTCGGTCGGCATTGCGGTGGGCTATATCATCCCTGCCATTGGGACCAATTGCCTGTTCGGGCGCAAATCCGGACGTCTTTTCGCGATTGATGCAGGCTATTGGCTGGTGTTCTATCTGGCAATGGGCGTGGTGTTCTTGCTACTCGGCCATTAACTCACGGACGGGATAATCTGGACGAGTAAGTCGCCCTTTTCCAGTTTTTCGGCTTGCGGCTCCCAAAAGCCAAAATTTTTCCCGTCACGATAGATCCGCAGGCCGATGCCATCGGGTAAATCGCGAAGGCGCTGACCCACTTCATTGGGTGCCACTACGCGTTCCTTTATCAGCACCTCACCGCCGACGGAGGCAAGATCGGTCAGATATTCGGAGATATGCTCGCCATGGCATGAACTGGCGAGCAATAGCCCGGTAAAACTCACTGGATTAATAACGGTCGTTGCGCCTGCTTGCCGGGCCAGTAGCTCATTATCATCGGCGCGTATAACTGCGCTGATGGGGACGTTTGGCGAGAGGTGCCGCACGGTCAGAACCATCAGAATCGACGCATCATCCCGTCCTGCGGATACGATTACCGACGACGCCTGCGCAATCCGGACCGCGTTGAGTATCTCGTCGCGCGTCCCATCGCCGCACAAGATATTGCAACCCAGTTCCTCAGCATCGGCGAGGCGTTCTTCGCTGCAATCGACAACGACGATATCCTGCGGGTTAGTCCCGCGTTTGATCAGTTCCAATACCGCTTGCGAACTGCTAATGCCAAAGCCCAACGTCACGATGTGGCCGGACAGCTTCTGCTGGATCTGTTTCATGCGCCATTTTTCCCAACTGCGTTTGATGACAAAATTATAGGCCGTGCCCACGAAAATGAAGATGACGGCAATACGGACCGGCGTCACAATGATCGCCTCGATAAAGCGGGCGCGATCTGAAATGGGGGCTATATCGCCAAATCCTGTCGTCGTGACCGATATCATGGTGAAATAGACGACATCCAGAAAACTGATGACGCCGTCATGATTGTCCTTAAGCCCAGCGCGATCGAACCAGTGAATGACGATTACGACGAAAATCAGAAAGAATGCGAGCGACAACCGCAACAAGACGTCTGCCCATACGGGTAGCTTGCTTGCGCGACGCAGCGGCGCTGAAAATTTGGCGCGGTTTTCAAGTCGGGCCATTGGAACCAATCATATAGGGAAGCGGGTTCACTGGCTTTCGATCCCGGCGCACCTGAAAATGCAATTGGGGCTGCGTGACATATCCTGTGTCACCGACGACGCCAATGCGATCACCCGCAGCCACCCGCTTGCCCTTTGCAACATCAATCCCGCCCAAATGCCCGTACGCGGTAATCCAGCCGCCGCCATGGTCAATAAGAACCAGGCCGCCAAACACGCCGATTTCATTGCCGCTGTAGACGACCAGGCCAGGGGCTGCAGCGCCGACGGCTTTGCCGCGCAACGCTATGATATTAACGCCGTCATTTACCCGACCACCGCCCTGCGCGCCAAATTTACCAATGATTTTCCCGCGCACTGGCCAGTTGAACCTGCCCGCAAAGTTTGTCGCCTTTACAGGTGCAACATTGGGCGCACCGGCGGCGGTGCCGCCTGTGACAACGTCGTCAATATTAAGTGCAAACGCCGCAGCGCGGCTTTCTGGAGTAGTATCGGGGTCCGAACTTTGTGCTGGTGTGCCAGATGGGAGCAGCAGATTTTGTCCGACTTGCAAAGTGTAGGGGGGCTGCAACGCGTTCAGCACAACGATATCAGCCCAGACAACCGAATAAGCCCGGGCAATAGCAATTCCTGTCTCCCCTACACCCACACGGTGGTACAAGCCGCCGGGGATTTGCAGGTGAACACCCGCCCGCAAAGGATAAGGGGGCTGCAAATTATTGGCGTCAGCAATGGCGGTAGCGCCTGCCCCTGTTTTGACGGCAATGCCGAAAAGGCTATCACCGTGCTGCACGATATAGCCTGTAGTTGCCACTCGCCGCGCATTGCGTTCGACAACCGCTGGACTCCAGCTTGGCGTCTCAGCGACCACTTGCTGCTCGGCTGTGATACGCGGGTTTGATTGGCCGGATGCCGAATTAGGCGCGGACGGAATACGAAAATCGTCTCCGCCACGTGGGATGCAAGCGGTTAAAATCATGGATGACACGGCTGCCACCAGACCTGACCGCATTGTTATATCCCTACCCGCCATAGGCACTGTGTAATCCGGCCAGCGATTCCCGGTGCGTTAAATCGAGGTGTAGTGGCGTCACCGCGATGTACCCGTCTTCAATAACCTCAAGGTCGGTATCATGGCCCGACGTATGGATCATCCCGTGAAGACCGAACCAGTAATAATCATAGCCGCGCGGATCGGTGCCCTTCACAATCGACCCGCGGCTATAATCATGAAAGCCCTGACGCGCGACTTTGATGCCCTTGACGTCTTGCGGTAGCAAGGCCGGGAAATTGATATTAGTCAGCGTTCGCGGCGTGAATGGCATATCCAGCAAAGGTCGCAAGACGCGCTCACCCCAAGCTTCCGCCGCGGAAAAAGGAACCGAGTCCGCCATGCCCTCTTTGCTGTAGACTTGGCTCAGTGCGATCGACCGAATGCCCGCAAGCGCCCCTTCCATCGCGGCTGAGACCGTGCCCGAATATGTAATATCGTCGCCTAAATTTGCTCCGCGATTGACGCCGGACAAGATCAGATCGGGTTTGGCGTCCTTCATGACGACACCTATTCCGAGCATGACCGAGTCCGTAGGCGTGCCGGAAACCGAATAATGTTTTTCGCCATGCTGGCGGATTCGCACTGGCCGGGTTAGCGTTAGCGAGTGCCCTGCCCCCGAATTTTCTTCCGCTGGCGCGACAATCCAAATGTCGTCGCTCAGCGTCCTGGCAATAGTTTCCAGAACCTTCAGGCCCGGCGCGTTCACGCCATCGTCGTTAGTCAAAAGTATACGCATTAGCTAAAGGGCTCCAACTTGGTGATGTCGCCCATATATGGCTTCAACGCGCCTGGTATCACTATGGAACCATCGGCTTCTTGATAATTTTCCAGCACCGCAACAAGCGTTCGCCCCACGGCCAGACCAGAACCGTTGAGCGTGTGCACAAAGACATTGCCCTTGCCCTCTGCTGGCTTGAAACGAGTGTTCATGCGGCGTGCCTGCCAGTCACCACAGTTGGAGCAGCTCGAAATCTCGCGATAAAGCCCCTGCCCAGGCAACCAGACCTCTAGATCATAGGTCTTACGCGCACTTGCGCCCATGTCGCCCGTGCACAAAAGCATTTTGCGATACGGCAAACCAAGCGCCTGCAATATGCCCTCAGCGCTTTCCACCATACGTTCATGCTCTGCTGCGCTGTCTTCGGGCCGAACGATAGAAACCATTTCCACCTTTTCAAACTGGTGCTGCCGAATAAGCCCCTTAGTATCGCGCCCAGCCGCACCCGCTTCCGACCGGAAACAAGGCGTCAGCGCCGTCAACCGGATAGGCAAGGCGCTGTCGTCCAAAATCTTCTCACGTACGCTGTTGGTCAGCGACACCTCCGCCGTTGGAATCAACCAACGTCCATCGGTCGTCTGGAAATTATCCTCGGCAAATTTTGGCAACTGTCCCGTACCAAACAAAGCTTCCTGCCGGACCAAATAAGGGGTCGCACATTCGGTGTAGCCACGTTGCCCGGTCTGGTAATCCAGCATGAACTGCCCAAGCGCCCGGTTAAGCCGCGCCATTTGCCCGCGCATGAACGTGAAGCGCGCGCCCGAAATCGCGACACCCGTCTCAAAATCTAGCCCAAGCGGCGGTCCTAGGTCGGCATGATCCTTGGGTTCAAAGCCAAAGTCGCGCGGGTTTCCCCAGCGGGCAATCTCGACATTGTCGTTTTCATCCACTCCATCGGGCGCATCGTCTGCGGGCAGATTAGGCAATTCTGCCAGCAACGCCTCCAGTTCAGCGCCGGCAATCCGCTCTCGCTCCTCTACTTGAGGCAGGCTATCCTTCAACTTGGCAACTTCCAGCTTGAGCGCCTCAGCCGATGCGGTATCGCCCCTACCCATGGCAGCGCCAATTGCTTTTGAGGCGTCATTTCGGCGAGCTTGGGCATTCTGCATTTCGGTTAGCAGAGCGCGCCGTGCTTCATCCAACTCCAGAATAGTTGCAGCCACGGGTGCTGCGCCCCGGCGGATCAACGCAGCGTCGAAAGCTTCGGCGTTGTCGCGAATATATTTCAAATCATGCATGCCGTGGCTATGGCGAGCGCGGCGCAATTTCGCAACGAAAAAGGGCGGCCCAAAGACCGCCCTTTTCAAACACATGGGGCAGGCATTTAGGCTGCTTTTGCCTTTTTGGCGGCGCGGCGACGCGCCATCAGGCCAGCGGCTGCGGCGCCAAACAGCATGACCATGGGTGGCGCCGGAACATCAGTGCCGCCGCTTGACCCGCTCGAACCACCGGACGAGCTCGACGATGACGATGAAGAGCTGCTCGCCCCTGAAGATGTGCTTCCGCCGAACGACGATGATGTCGAACCGCCAAAGCTCGACGAGCTGCTGGAGGACGAGCTCGATGACGAGGATGAGCTCGAGGAGGATGAAGACGATCCCGAGCTGGTGACTGCACCGCTTGATGTACTCACATTACCGGATGACGTTGATACGCCTCCAGTCGATGTGCTTACACCCCCTGTAGAGGTGCTGATACCTCCGGTTGAGGTGCTGACGCCTCCCGTCGATGTGGATGTGCTAACACCACCTGTCGATGTCGACACGCCGCCCGACGTGCTTGAGGTGCTTGAGCCACCGGAACCACCTGATCCGCCAGATGAGGTTGAGCTGCTGATGCCTCCGGTGCTGCTTGATGTTGACGAAATCACGACGGTGCCGCTGCTGCCGCCCCCGCCGCCAGAGAACCCGCCGAAGAACCCACCGCCAAAGCCGCCGCCAAAGCCACCCGAGCCGCCAATAACGACGGGCACGCCGCTGCCGCCACCACCGCCTTCAAAAGGCGCTGCTGGCATGAAAGGTACCGGGATTGGCGGCATGCCTTGGCTCGCCACCGTCACCACTGTTGGCGTGCAGGTAGAGGCGGTTGTGGTCGTTCGCACAATCTTGCGGACGCGCTTCACTTTGCGCACGGGGGCCTTATTAGCGATCAGGCGTGCCTTCTGCTGCTTCTTAGCTACCTTCTGCACCTGTGCTCGAGGCGTATCGACGACCTGCATGGCGCCGCCACCGATCAATGCGCCACCGCAAGTACAGGCACATAATTTAGCTAAAGCCATGCGTACTGACATAATCTCGACCTTTTCCGCAACGGGGACAATTGCTGGCTCCGTCTGATGAATGCAGAAACGCAGAACAGTCCGCGAACCTCAAACATATTAACCCTGTTTGTCCGACCATTTGCAGAAAAAACGCTGTTTTTCCGCGGCAATGTTGTAAATCGTCCCGAACTGAAACTGTTTCACAGACCGTTGTTTACCAAATGTTGCGTTTCCACAGCTTTTCACCTTTCCGTCTGTGTACGCATCATTTGGCGCTTGTGCCGTATTTGGGCGGAGTCTATAGCGCCGGCGAGAGTAGATTGGATGCGGGCTTTTTCGTTCTATGGGGTCCGTTAGAGGTGGAGATTTGACGATGGGCGCGAGCGCGAAGCCTCAAGATAGTGCCGGTGACCTCGGCACCTCAGCGCATGACCTATACCCGTCATATGTCCCCAGCGACGGCGAAGATTTCATGAATGAAAAGCAGCTGCGGTACTTTGAAAAGCAACTCATCGACTGGAAAAACAGCATCCTCGCTGAATCGCAGGGTACGCTAAATCAGTTACAAGATGGGCCGATGCGCGAACCGGATTTAAACGACCGTGCATCAAGCGAAACTGATTGGGGCATTGAACTGCGCACCCGTGATCGTCAGCGCAAACTCATTGCAAAAATCGAATCTGCGCTCAGGCGCATTGTCGAAGGTGAGTATGGTTACTGTCAGGTAACAGGTGAGCCTATTTCTCTCGCTCGCCTTCGTGCCCGCCCCATCGCCACAATGACGCTGGAAGCGCAGGAACGTCACGAACGGCAGGAACGCGTGTCGCGCGACGATTAACCTGTGAAAATAGCTATTTAGATCCTTGTTCCTGCAGCTCCATTAACTTTTTAGCGATAATTACCTGCCATAAGTTCCAGCCTGAATTAACCCAAATTCTTGCTTGGTACATGCTATGAATAATTCGTTCGACGACAAGAATATGGCTGCCGTTAAGCGCGGAATGGATCGTGATAGCCTGCTTCTTAAGGCTGTTTTGCGGTTTCCAGCCTCACAGGATGAGCGCGAGGTGCGTATTCGCAATCTATCCGCAGGCGGTCTGATGGCAGAACTCCCGATTCAGGTATCTCGCGGCGACGTCGTCGAAGTGCATTTGCGCAGCATCGGATGGATCAGCGGCCACATCGCGTGGGTGACGGAAGGTCGAATCGGCATCGCCTTTGACCATCCGATCAACCCGAAAGATGCACGCCAACCCGTTGGGGCAACCGAATCGAAGTTACCCTATTATCTCAAAAAACTGAACGCTCCGGCGGTATCGCCAAGCAAACTCCGTCGCGTTTAATCGTCGAGGCAATAGATATCCACGGGGACGACAATCTTTTCTAACACCCGGCCAATCGGGTAGCTGGACTTCTTACCGTCTTCTATTGCCTTCTCCAGGACCTCGCGCTTTTTCGCCCCGTTGATGACCAATATCGCAGTCCGCGCGGCACCAATGGCCGCACCGGTCAACGTAATACGGTTGACAGGCGCCTCGGGTGGCATTGGATCTGGAGCAACGCCTACTGCACGAATTTCCTTACTTCCTTCAAGCGCGGTTTCCATATCTGGGCCCGGGAATATCGACGCAGTGTGACCATCCGCACCCATACCCAGCCAGACAAGATCCGGCGGCCAGTGCAAGTCTGCCAGCCGAGCATTCGCGGCATTACCGGCTAGCCGGTAATCCGCCGCGTCGCTTGTAATCGGCAGGACGCGCGCACCCTTTGGAATGAATATCTTCGCGATCATCGCGACATTGGACAGCGGATTGTCGACTGGAACGAGCCGGTCGTCCGTCGGAATGATAGTGACGCTTTTCCAGCGAATATTGGCTTGCGCCAGCTTTTCAAGAATGGGCTTGGGTGTCGAGCCACCGGGAAAAGCCACAAGTGCCTGACCGCGCGCATCCAATGCGCTTTCGATGATGAAGCTAACGTCACCGACGACAGCATCAATCAAATCTTCAGCTGCTTCGAAATCCCACCATTCAATTTCTTCGGCCATAAGCCCGTGTCTCCACTAGTTGCGTAATGCGGATGCTGCACGTGCTGCAGATTCGATTGCAGCGACATCGGGAACGCCTTTACCAACAAGCCAGCTTCCACCAACACATAAAATTTCCGGCACGGCGAGCCAGTCACCCGCTGTTTCCTGCTTTATCCCACCGGTCGGGCAGAATTTGCATTGTCCGAAGGGACCAATGAGCGATTTTATTGCTGGCAGACCGCCATTTGCCTCTGCCGGGAAGAATTTGAAATGCCGTAGGCCAAGGTCCAAACCGCGCATAATGTCGCTTGCACTCGCAATCCCGGGTAGAAGCGGGATGTTTTTCGCAATAGCGGCCTTACCCAAACTGTCCGTCAGTCCAGGAGAAACGATAAATTCCGCGCCTGCCGCGATAACAGCTTCCAACCCCGCCACATCGACAACAGTGCCCGCGCCCACAATCGCTCCCGGCACCTTTTTCATTGCGGATATGGCATCCAGCGCCGCGGAAGTGCGCAACGTCACTTCCAGCACCGGCAGGCCACCAGCGACCAAGGCACGTGCGATGGCTTCCGCATGCGCAGCATCTTCAATGACCAGCACCGGTATAACAGGCGCCGCGTGCATGATTTCTTCTATCGGCATCATCGCAAAATCTCTTTCAAACATGTTGCTGGGCATAGGCCGCTGCGGCACCGAACAGGCCCGGTTGTGGGTGGGTAATAAGCTTTACCGGAATGGAGGCCATCAGCCCTTCAAAACGGCCCTTGGCCCGGAAGCGCTCCGCAAAGCCCGAACGGACGAGACTATCTTTGATACGCAAACCAAGCCCGCCTGCGATCACGACACCCGCAAAGCCGCCTTGCGCCAGCGTGATATCCCCCGCGACACTGCCGAGCGACAGGCAGAAACGGTCAATGGCGGCGGCGGCCAGACTGTCGTCGCCCGACATCCCCATTTGCCACAGGGCTTTGTCATCATGCTGCTGCACCGCGCGCCCTTCAATAGCGGCCAATGTCTCGTAAAGATCGATAAGGCCGGGGCCCGAGACTACCCGTTCAATGGACACGCGCCGATAGCGTTTACGCAAGCGCGCAAGCACAGCATCTTCAATGGCATCGAGCGGCGCGAAATCGATATGCCCGCCTTCGGTTTCCTGAACATGATAATTACTTGCCTTACGCCAAACATGGGCCACGCCAAGGCCCGTTCCGGGTCCAATGATGCTTAATGTGCCTTCGCTAGCGAAATCCTGATCAGGGCCCGTCAAATGATGAAAATGTTCGGCCCCGGCTTGCGCCACGGCATGCCCAACCGCGCCAAAGTCATTAACGATAACAAAGCTGTCGACATTCAGCTTCTCGCACACAAGCGACCGCCGGATAATCCATGGGTTGTTCGTCAGCTTAATTACATCGGCATCGACCGGCCCCGCGATCGCAATAGCGGCGGCACGCGGCAACTTCTCTCCATGGATTCGTTCGAAATCCTGCCACGCAGTTTGGAAACTGGCGTGCTCTGCGGTTTTCAGCGTGACCGCCTTACCCAGCTTCGTCACACGCCCCTCATCCACTTCGGCAATCGCAAAGCGCGCGTGTGTTCCACCGATGTCGACGGCGACGATCGCGGTCATAGCCCTGCCGCCGCAAGCATCGCCGACCCGCCTTTTTCCGCCGCGTCAGCTGATGCGCGCATCAGCGCAAACAGCTCACGACCCGTGCCAAGCTGCCCGGACGGCGCAGTGGCAGGCGTGCGTGCCTCCCATGCAGCAGCATCCACCAGAACCAACAGCGTGCCGCTATTGCCGCACAAACGCACGACGTCCCCGTCCTGCAACTTAGCGATAGCACCGCCGCGCGCAGCTTCGGGGCTTACGTGAATTGCGGCCGGCACCTTGCCGGACGCGCCCGACATTCTGCCATCGGTTACTAAAGCAACGTTGAAGCCCTTGTCCTGCAAAACGCCGAGCGGAGGCGTCAGCTTATGCAATTCGGGCATACCATTGGCTGCTGGACCTTGAAAACGGATCACGACGACCACGTCGCGGTCAAGTTCGCCCGCTTTAAATGCAGCCAGCGCATCATTTTGGTCATGGAATACGCGGACAGGTGCTTCGATGGTCCAGCGTGCCGCGTCAACTGCGCTCGTTTTGAATGTTGCGCGCCCCAGATTCCCCGTGACGAGCCGCATGCCGCCATCGGGGCTAAACGGGTCAGATGGCGGACGCAGCATCGTATCATCGGCTGTGACTGCGGGCGCATCACGCCAGACGAGCTTGTCATCCTCTATCACCGGTTCACGGCTATAATTGGTGAGGTCGCCGTGCGCGATGGTCATAATGTCCCGATGCAACAAACCAGCATCCAGCAATTCCCGAATGACATAGCCCATGCCGCCAGCCGCGTGGAAATGGTTCACATCGCCAGATCCATTGGGATACACGCGCGCAATCAACGGCACCGCTGATGACAATTGGTCCAAATCTTCCCAATCGACAATTATGCCAGCGGCGCGCGCAATGGCGGGAATATGCAAGGCGTGATTGGTGGAGCCACCCGTTGCCAGCAAACCCACGCAGGCATTGACGATGGCTTTTTCATCCACGCAGCGACCAAGCGGTCTGTAGTCTTCGCCGTCCCAACCAATTTCGGTCAAGCGATGGACGGCAGCCCGGGTAAGCTCGGTCCGCAATTTGTTTCCCGGATTAACGAACGCAGCACCGGGGACATGCAGTCCCATCACTTCCATCATCATCTGGTTGGAATTGGCGGTGCCGTAGAAGGTGCAGGTGCCAGCGCTATGGTAAGACGCAGCTTCGGCTTCTAACAATTCTGCCCTGCCAACCTTGCCCTCGGCATATAATTGCCGCACGCGCTGCTTTTCCTTGTTCGCAAGGCCGGACGGCATGGGGCCAGCGGGCACAAGGATCGTTGGCAGATGGCCAAAGCGCAACGCCCCAATGAGCAGGCCAGGTACGATCTTGTCACAGATACCCAGCATCGCGACGCTTTCAAACATACCGTGACTAAGGCCAACGGCCGTCGCCATCGCAATGACGTCCCTGCTGAACAGCGATAGTTCCATGCTGTCCTGGCCTTGTGTAACCCCGTCACACATGGCTGGCGTTGCGCCAGCGACCTGAGCCGTGGCGCCGACTTCACGGGCGAACATCTTCATCTGCTCGGGATAGCGTCCATAAGGCTGATGCGCGGACAGCATGTCATTATAGGCGCTAATGATGCCGATGTTCATCGCCTTGCCGCCACGAATGGCAGATTTGTCTTCGCCACTCGCCGCAAAGCCATGGGCAAGATTGCCGCAGCTTAACGTTGGACGGTTTACGCCTGCATCGCGTTGCCTGCTTATCAAATCGAGATAGGCCTGCCGTCCCGCCTTGGACCGCGCGACGACGCGCGCTGT
>Ga0105050_10008724_pt1 | contig 11583 bp, 8 predicted proteins | sample FRY01_FD_78088 | JGI IMG/M metagenome (GOLD analysis project Ga0105050, IMG submission 78088) | Freshwater microbial communities from Lake Fryxell liftoff mats and glacier meltwater in Antarctica - FRY-01 | ecosystem: Environmental > Aquatic > Freshwater > Ice > Glacier meltwater ... | reverse complement strand
TTAAAATTACCGGTGAGCGTTGTCTTAATCGCCTTTGCAAAGCGCAGGTCTAGTCCGAGCTGATGTAATTGTGCTTTTTCGTCAAATTCAGGATTACTCACATTTTTTTTCCCGGTAAAGCTGTAAGAGGCTGTGGTTCTAAAATAAGGGGTGGGTTGCCAGGCAAGTTCAGGTCCGATCAGCTGCTGATTGATAGTGTAATTTCGATTAGAAAGAAAATCTGAAGCAGAGACTCGATCTCCGGTGCCCGCTATAATCCGAATCGTAGTTTGCGAGTTGAAATTATAGCGAGTATTCCATCGCCAATCCCTTTGAATTAGATCTTCAAATCCCCCTGCGAGTAATTGCTTGAACTGGGAATCGAATAAGGAAAGGTCAAAGCCATATTTTGCCGATGCTCGATTAAAGAAAAGACTACTTCGAATCACCTGACGAAGGGAAAGGATATCCGCCCGATCTATGCCAGCGATAAAAGGATTCACTCGGTCTCCAAAGTCATTGGAAGTGACTTTCTTCTCAATACTCAAACTGGTGGTATTCGAGAACTTATATAGCAATGCTCTTAATCCTACTTCTTTTTTCCATTCCTCAGGAAATTTTGCCTGAACCCGGTAATTTAGAATACTGGTATACGCTTGCACATAGCTATCGGTGGGCACAAAAATTTTGATGTATTGCTTTTCCTCAGGATTAATTGCCAGGTAAAACTCATTCAATTGCTGGACACCGTCTCCACTATCGTCTCGCCAAGTATGTGTCCCGTCTCCATTTGGTGCCGGGAGAAAGACAAACTCCCGCTGTAGCTCCCGACCGTTTCCAATGGCATAGCTGATTTCATTCCGAAGGGCATTTTTCCAAAGGCTTCCTTGGTAGTCCAACTTCCCCATCACGGTGAGCTCTGTGGGTAGTTTGCGCTGCAAATATTCCAGCTCGCGATAGGTGAAAGTAGAACTCAAACTATGCTGCGTCCACTGTCTGCGGAAAGTAAAGTTGGAAGTAAAGGCACGGGTATCTTTTAAAAGTCCTCCCGCAAAAGGAGCTTTATCTTCCCTCCAGGCTGCATCTGCAAGGAAAGAATATTTTAGAGAATCATTGCTGCGCAAATAAATCAGGTGCTCCTTGAAGTTCATGGCCGTGCTGATCACCGAGTCCTGTTCAGTATTACGAAGAGCATTCTGATCGAGGGACAATTGGTAGCCGGGAACCAAAATTTTAGAATTAAAACTTATATTACCCAAATATCTCGTCCAGTCCGAACTCAAGGTGTCCTGATCGCTAGTCAACCTGAAGAACTCTTGCCGAAGCCTGAATTTCTCTCTCAGTTGGACGTTCCAATTTGCCAAATGTTGCGTCCCACGTAGCACATTTTGCCGATTTCTAAGGTAAAGCTGGTAATTGAATCGATTCAAGTTATCCTTATCAAAACCAATCCCAGCTCGTAGAAACTGCTCTGCTGCCGAGCTTCGCAATTGCTCCTGAGTCAATCCCCAATCCCGATCAAACTCGATATAGCGGAATCGATCGATGAAATTGAAGTTGGTAGAATTGTATTCGTATTCCGTTTGGCCCTTTATCGTATAGCCTTTGAAAATACTGGAAGCACGACCTTCTGATTCCATACCTACTTTCAGCCCAAGACCCTGATTGTTATCATCCCCCAGTTCGGAAAAGAGATTTTTATCTGTTGATGAAAGTGCCATTTCGGTGTACACCTTTTCATAGTTGCCAAGCTTAATTCGCGTGCCTACCGTAGTCATTCGTTTGCTATCGGGCGCTGGGAGTTGGCTCAAAATCGAATAATCTCCCTGTCGTTGCCCACTCACTTGAGGTACATACTCGAAGACGGTTCCATTGGAAAGCTGACTCAGTCGCTGGTAATCGCCTAGCCCCTGCCCTACTTGTGAAAATGACAATTCGAAATGTGCCAAGGCTGGATCCGTGGAATATCGATAAAATGTAAGCGGCTCACCAAATCCGTTCTCTTCAACAATTTTCTCATACAAAATTCGATTCAGATCAAAAGCCACACTATCAATTCGTGGGAGCAATGCCAACTCAGTTTGATCGCCCACTGAAGCCAATAGTCGGAGTTCCTCTTGGGAAAAATCTGTAAATAAAGGACGATTTCGATTATCCTTTTCCTGGTAATAATTTAAGTAGACATCGACTACACCATTACTTTGACTATGGTTGGCTCCAATAATGGATCGGCTAAAATTCCGCTCAGCAAATTCGAAATCTATCCGAACACGTGAATATTGAGTGATCAGTACTTTAGGGGTAAATGTGACCTCTGCCTGATTGTAATCGATCACATAATCCTGATTGAATCCACGTTGAAGCTGCTTTCCATCCAAAAACACCCGCTCTGAATTCGCCATGATAATAACAAATCGCTCATTATTTGGACCGCTAATCCGGTATGGACCGAGAGTTCCTTCGAGGATAGCGAGCTGAATGGAAGCAAATTTTCCTTTGGCAATCGAAGCAAAGCCTTGTGAGCTAGCAGTCCAGTTTTCTTTTAATTTAAAGTGGGAAGTAAATTGCAGGCCCTGTACATTTTTATAGTAGCGGAGAAATTCTGATTTTCGCTGTTGGAGCACGACATCTCCAGCAGCCAGGGAAAAATTCTCATTATAAAGCTCGATTAAGACATTATCAAAATCCTGAATCTGCTGGGTATTTCCTTCAGGCTGAAAGGGGGTATTTTGATCCGTGATGCTAGCTCGGATATTCAGGTTGTCCGAGATCGCCCCCTCCAGTTGCAGATTCAGGGCAGAATTCACAAAAACATTTTGGGTATTCCCAAAAGAAATTCCTCGTGTGAGACTTCCGGATTTATATAAATCCGTCGTTGAAAAAAGCTCCTCCCGAAAATCAAATGCAGGTAAATCGGATAGTTGAGTATCTTTAAATTTTGAAGTAGAATCATAATCGGCAAGCAAGGTCCTTCTCGCAATTGGAGTATCAAAGCGCAGACTAAAAGTCCGATAGCAAACTTTGAGGGAATCCAGAGTTTGATCTTCATCGGACAAAATCTTCAGTAGGTTGCTACTGAGGCTAAAATCAAAGGCATAAATATTTCCTTTTTTGTCACTTACAGAAATACTTTCCGGAACACCAGAGAGCGAGTCGAGTTCAGTTGGATTCTGAAAATAATTTCCCGGAACCCACCGACATTTTTCTTGAGCCAGCACGAGAGAGGATGACCCCAAAATTAAAATCCAAAAAATTATCCAAACGCGCATGGGTAATGAAAATCAGCTTTTGATTTCAAGGTACTAAAATCAGCTTTTATCCTATCAATGGAAAGGTCAGGTAAAAAGTCGTCCCTACATCCATTTCCGTATCAAACCAAATTTTCCCGCCTGCCGTTTCTACACCACTTCGGGCAATTGCCAGCCCAAGTCCAGAGCCAGTGGATTTGGTAGAGAAATTAGGAATGAAAATTTTGTCTTTGAGATCCAGAGAAATCCCCTTACCATTATCCGTAATCTCCAAAAATACGTCTTTATCGGTCATCCAGAGCCAAACACGGATTTCAGGTCGACGCCCATCTGGGACGGCTTGTACTCCATTGATGATTAGATTTGAAATGACCCGTCCAAATAGCTTGTCATCTCCCATGATCGGGATGAGTTCAGAAAAGGAATCATCCTGAAAGAGTAAATCTGCTTGCTGATCATTTTTAAATAACTCGAGCACTTTGGAAAGTACGGACTTGAAATTCATCTTCTCATTCTTGGGCAAGGGCATTTTTGCAAAGGTTGAAAACGAAGAAGCAATCCCGCTCAGTGCATCTACCTGATGAATCAAAGTTTCAAGTGATTTTTTAAGTTTGCTCACATCATCCAAGCGACCATCATTTTCCAGTCTGAGTAAATGCTGAAGTGTCAACTTCATCGGTGTCAATGGATTTTTGATCTCATGTGCCACCTGTTTTGCCATTTCCCGCCAAGCAGATTCTTTCTCAGTGGATGCAAGTATTTTTTTACTCGCCTCGAGCTTGAAGAGCATATTGTTGTATTCGTTGACCAGTAGGCCAATTTCGTCTTTGCTACCCCAATACATCGGTTCATTACTTTCGAGATTTGTGGCTTTCAGCTTTTGCGTCAGCAACTTGAAGGGGAAAGTTAGATTCGTGGACACGAAATACGATATGATCAGAAAAAGGATGAAAATGATCACAAATGCATTGAAAATATTACTCAGAACATCAACAATCACAGAATTTAGCTCCGCCTCAGACTCGAAAAAAGGAACTGCCAAAATTGCCAAATTCCCTTTGCTTCCAGCCGACGGGATTGCTAAATACACCGCCTTGTAGCTAAGATTTCCAATCCGCTCATTTGCCAAAAACTGATTTTGACCTAACTCTTGGATCTCAGCCAAAGCAGCAGGATTCATCAAAGGAGATAGGATTTTCTTATCAAAAATATTGGGGCGGTTAGTTGCCTCCAGTCTGCCCGCTGAATTGTAGAGATGAATATCACTCGCGGTGGTATTAGCTAAGCTACTGACCTCCTCAGTCAGAAGATCGTTTGAGACATTGTCTGGTTCTTGATTATTGAGGAAGCTGCTCAGATTTCCACGAATCAAAGAAGCTTTTTGAATATATTGTCTATCCAGATCCTCTCGATAACTATTTGCTAATAGGCCGATAGTGATGATACTAATAATTATGATTGGTAAAAAGAAAGCAAAATTGAGATACAACTGAAGCTTGGTACTGTAGTTGAAATCAAAATTGTGATAGCCTTTTAACAGGGCGTTTATCGAAATTGTAAAGAAAGTAAGGAATACAAATCCAACAAAGAAGAGCGAAATATTTCCAAAAAAGTAGGAAAGCGTTTTTGTCGATGAGGAAACTATGATCGTTTCCGCACCATTTTGGATTGCCAAATGATGATATCCGTATTGATTGATGCCAGCAGTAAAAAAAGCAGAACGCTCTGCGAGCAATTCAGGGTTCAACTGTAGGAAATTGAATGACCCAGAGCTTCTAATGAGCTTATTTTCTTTGAAGACCGCATAATCGTACCGTAGTGGATCTAGCTTTTCGCTGTATTGCTTGTCCAATAAGAGCTTAGGATAGACACAGCTTGGCTGTACTCGAAGTTGGTTGAAACCAAGATAGATTGTCCCGAGCTGTACCCCTTCTTTAATAACTGGGATAAAAGAAACGAATCGATTGCCTGAGTTCTGCTCGTCACCTCGAATGAAATATAAGCCACGAACAGAAGTAGCATAATCACTTTTCACATATTCGAAGCGAAACTGCTGAAGATTAATCCCATCCGCAGGACCAAGTACTTGCTGTTCAGAGGAGGAAAAAACTCGAACTTGAACCTCGAATTGATCGAAATAATTGTCTAAATAAATTCTTCTGATCTTAGTCTCAATTGGTTCCTTTGAGAAAAGTGGGTCAGCTATTCTAGTCTGAATAAAAAGATCTCCTTTGATTCGATTAAATATCTCTCCCAAGAAAAACTCAGTCATAACATCATTCTCAATCAAATTTTGAGTGGCAAACCGAGTTTTTGATTGAATAAGCTGAGAATTTTCTGTCTGAAAAGTACTGATTCCCGCAATTATTGCAGTGATCAAACTGGCGAAGAAAAATGTCAGAAAAGTATCGAGTCCCAACCGGAAAACATTTTTGAATAATTCGAACCTTAAAATCAGGAAGAAAAATATGAGGTGGATAAACCAAACTACGGCTGCCCAAGTTGAAAAGAAAAAAATAAGCCCTAAAACCGGAATTCCAATAGCCAGAAGTAAAACATAATAAGAGTGTTTTTTTGCTTTCAGCTCAAGGAGGAGGTTGATCAATGAGAGGGAGAAGAGTACATAGTTGGCACCCCAAAGAAATAAGATTATAAAACTTAGGCCCTTAAATAGATCAAAATCAGCAATCGAATTAATGTCTAAGGCCCACTGCGAATTTTGAACCAAATCGCTTGGAAGAAACCATACGAAGTATAGAAACAAAGAACTGATCAAGAAAGAAACCAAAAAGAATAACTTGATCTCATGGGATTCCTGTAAGATCTTGATTTTTTCAAGCATAGGTTTAGAAACCAGCTGAAAAATAACCAATCCAAAAACAAAGGTACCACAGATCGTATTAAGCAATAAATCTCCCAAGCTTGGATTGAACCAAGAAGATGCATAATTCGATGGGTCAAATAAGCTCAAATTGAGAAATCCAGCTGGAATCTCTAATAGTAACATGACGAGCCGAAAGCCCGTCACCGTACTAATCGCATAGCCTATAGCCTGCCAGCGTCTACCCTTTCGCCACTTCTTCAACACGAAATTTGAACTCAAAATAAAGTACAGCAGGAAAACCGAGGTAAAGAAGATGAGTAATGCGGAATTGATAACTCTTCCTATTGGTACATAGCCAGCTAAGAAATTAATTCCAAAAAGCTTAATGCCAGCAGCATTCATGACTGATTGACCAACATTTTCCTCAGGCGAAAACACTTCAAACCTATTGTTACCAAAGAGTTCTAAATTCGCTCCAGTGATCAAATAATCATTTTCGATCGTTCCTGGCCAGACCAATCGAATGACATGAATCATTCGGAAATCGGTATTATTCCTTCGGATTGTACGGTTTCTTAATAGAAGGCTGCCATAAGTTCCTTCAATAAGTTGATAGTCCCTTTTCAGGTCGATACTCGTGAAATCTAAAGAGAGCGAAAAATCTGACCAAAAAAGTAGTTCACCAGAAGGGTTTAGAATGAAAAATGGATGCTTATGTAAAGGATTGCTTACTTTAAAAAAACTCAGTGTATCCTCGTTTCTTACATCCACGAGGATCTGAATGAAATCTTCATCAAACTCCCGATCTACTGCCTGAATTCTATCCTGAAGATCTTTGAGATAGGTCTCTTGGTTGCTTTTTTGAAAAAAAAAGAAATTGAGGATAAGAACAACAAAAAGAGAAAGCACGCTGATTAGAATTACCAGCCTTCGGATTTCATAACTCATTTCCTTTCAAAATAAAAAAATCAAGGTCCCTAATTAAACTCCGAACTTTTAAAATTAGCGAAGTGATAATTTTGACTTTTTGTTTTTTGCTGCTCGATACCAGAAGAAACCTATGGTCCCTGCAATCAAATAGGGCATTAAAAAAAGATAGAGAATTCCATTATTTAGACCCGCACCGATAGATGTATCTCCATTGCTTACGTTATTTTCTACCGAGGCCCGACACATGGCGCACTGGGCAAAAGTAACGCTGTGGACTAGTAGTCCAAGTAATGAAAGAAAGGCAACTCTCGCAAAATTCTTCAATTTTCTTTTCATCTCTCAATTATATAATATGTTAATGAGTGTAATAAGGAGAGATCATCAAATAAACAATCACTCCTGTCACTGTGACATAAAGCCAAATCGGATAAGCAAATCTAACTATTTTCCTATGCTTTGCTCGTTGATTGGTAAGTGCATAGTAATAAGCAAAAAGAATAGGAAAAAGTGCCACGGCCGCCAATATAATATGGGTGATTAAAATTGTAAAATAAATAGGCCTGATAATTCCAATTCCTCCGAATGTCGTACTCTCCGCCGCTGCATGATAGATTACATAGAAAATCAGGAAGATTGCTCCAAGCACAAGGGCAATTGTCATGGAAGCTTTGTGATAGGCAATTTTCTTATTTTTGATAAATACTAAGCCAGCCACCAGAGCAAAAGTCGCAGCTGTATTAATAATCGCATTCAAATGAGGAAGAAAGTAAACCAAGTCAGATCCTAGTTCCAATTTTGTAGGCATAAAAATTAAAACTGCGACAACCAGTGGAATAATGACTGAAATAGCAATTATCCACGCTTTTAATTTTTGCTCAGATTGAATAAGCATGACTTTACTTGTTCCCATATAATAACACTTTAGCTTCTAGCATTAATAAGTCTACATCCTCACGATTTGTTCCAGAATAGTAACCTCTAATCCTACCTTCCTGGTCAATTAAAACAAATTTGTCACTATGTGCAAAATCGTCCGGAACTCCCATGCCATCTAGTGTAGGCAAAATGAACCCACATTTAGCTAGTTGATAAATTTCGTCCTTATCTCCTGTTAGAAAATCCCACTTGCCGGCACTTGCATTATACTTATCGGCATAATCTTGAAGAATTTCCGAGGTATCATAAGTAGGGTCTATACTGATCGATAAGATCTGCAAACTTGGTTCCTCCCGAAACATATCGTTGACTCGCTCTAATTCCGAAGACATGACCGGACAGATAGATGGACAAGAAGTAAAGAAAAAGTCTACCACTGTAACTTTACCTTTCATATCCTTGCTCCCTACATCTTCACTTTTTTGATTGACAAAAGTGAAGTCAGGAATATAGTGCTGAGTGGTATCTGCTACTGGGCATTCCTGGAATGGGTTGTCTACTCCCTGTTCAAAAAAGATAGGAATGTCATAGGTGTTATTCCCAAAGCTTTTCAAAAACATAAATATCAATACCGGTACCAACAAGATACAGATTAGCACAAACCCTTGTAATATTCGAATTCCTTTCATTAATTTCTATAAACAAAAAAAGTTGAAGTGTCGTAACACAACCCTATTTTTTTTACCAGCGCACTAGAAATATATCAGTACCTTCTTTCATCAATGCAATGACTAACCATACCAAGAAAATTAGGGGTATAATGATCGAATAGAATAGGGGTTTAGCCTCTTCACCCAAGTGCATAAATTCCATCATAATATATTTTGCTTTCCAAACTGTCAATACAATGAAGAGGATATAAAGTAAAAGTCCACGATCCATTGTGAAAGCCATAATAAATTCTACGACAGTGATTGCCAACAGTATTGCAGCAGTTTTCCAGATTTTTTTAATCTTATCGTTGTCTTTAGGTGTAACCACCAATGTTGATTTATTCTCTTGAATTTGCATGATTAAATTGTTAAGAATCCTTAAATTAAATAAAACAAAGTAAATACAAACACCCATACTAAATCTACGAAGTGCCAATATAAACCGATTTTTTCCACCATTTCATAGTGACCTCTACGGTCATAAACCCCTACAGCAGCTTGATAAAAAACAATAAACAATAGAAGTATTCCTATTGTAACATGGACACCGTGGAATCCAGTAATAAAGAAAAATAAATTTGCGAAAGAAGCGGGCCCATATTCGTTTACTGTAAGATTAGCTCCATAAACCGTTTCTGTAACCAAACGATTCAAGCCATTTATATAAGTCAAAACTGTTCCCCCTTCCGTACCGTGAATAAAGTGATTCCACTCCCATGCTTGACAGCTTAAAAAAGTAATACCACCGAATAAAGTCCACAACATCCATTTAACGACATCATCTCGATCATTTCTGTGACCTGCCTCCACAGCCAAAACCATTGTCACAGAGCTAGCAATCAATATAAAAGTCATGATGCCTACAAAAATCAAAGGCGCATGAATACCATGAACGAATGGTAATGCTTCAAACACCAATTCCGGTACAGGCCAATATTCATTTGAACCGGAAAAAGCTTCTAGTGAACCCTCATAAGCGGGATAAGTAACCCTGGTAGCTACGTAGGCAATGAGGAATGCTGCAAATGTAAAAATGTCCGAAAGAAGGAAAAACCACATCATGAGTTTTCCATAACTTGCCTTAAAAGGCTCGTTGCCACCTCCCCAAGTACCTCTTTTCGAGCCTACTTCAATAACTGTAGAATGCGCTGACATAAAATATGAGTTTGTACTGAGTTTTAATTTAATGATTCAAGAGTAAAAACATAAATAAGTATATCCAAAGGGCACCAAGAAAATGCCAATAAGTAGCAGCCATTTCCAATGTACTCATTGACTTAGAATGAACCTTGTACCTAAAGGTTGAAATTAACACAATAATCAGGAATATTAAACCACTGATTAAATGAACAGCATGCATTCCTGTTAATACATATAGAAAAGATCCAGCAGGATTACCCACGAAAAATATTTCAATCGATACAAGGGCTTTCCAGCTATACCACTGACCTACTAAAAAGCAGACTCCCAAAATCATTGCTAAGGACATACCTAACCTCAACTGCACAATGTTATCTCTTTTTGCTGAGATATATGCCCAGTGTAAAGCAACTGAACTTAAAATTACTATCGCCGATGTTACCCAAAATATTTGAGGCAAATCATAATCAAGCCAATTACCCTCCGCTTGACGAACAATAAAAGCACTCGTCCAACCTGCAAATACCATTAATACCGAAACAATAAACAACCACAATGCAAACTTTTTTGGATGCATTGAGATTGGCTGCTCAACCATGTCTACATATTTTAATTCTTTTTCCATAATTAAGGCAGTTTATCCAATAAATAAGCAACTTGCACTATTGGCAAGTACAAAAATGATCCAAACATAATTTTAAGAGCTGACTTTCTTGAGCAATCACGCATCAATGAAAATGTTTGGGCAAGAAATAATACTCCACAAACAGTCGCCACAATTCCAGAATTCAAACCAGTTAATCCAAAATAACTTGGTAATAATCCTAAAGGCAACAAGAACAACGTGTAAATCATAATCTGAAAAGCTGTATTCAGATCTTTACCCCCCCCAGAAGGGAGAAGTTTAAAACCTGCTGCTTTGTAATCCTCATCACTAACCCAAGCTATTGCCCAGAAATGGGGAAATTGCCATATAAACTGTATACCAAAGATTATAAGAGCTTCGTGACTGACAGCGCCTGTAGCTGCAGTCCATCCAAGCAAAGGAGGCATTGCGCCTGGAATTGCTCCAACAAAAACTGCTATAGGACCTACTCTTTTTAATGGAGTGTAGACAAAAGCATAAAGAATCATACTCAATACGCCAAGAGCCGTAGTTAGCGGATTAGTAAAAATCCATAAAAGCGAAATTCCTGAAACAGCTGCAAAACCTGTGAACCAATAAGCTTCCTGTAAGGAAATAATTTTTAGAGGTAATGGACGATTTTGAGTCCGTTTCATTAATTTATCTAAGTCCCTTTCAAGAATCTCATTAATTGCCCCTGAAGCACCACTAATTAGGAATCCTCCGATAACTAGTCCAATAAACGCTGGCCAGCTAAATGAAACACCACGATCACCTAAGATGTAACCAAAAACGGCCGAAAATGTAACTAAAGCCGATAGTCTGGATTTTAATAATTCGGAATACGCTTTTAATCGTACGATAATGAAACTATTTGTGGCGTCAATTACTTCAACAGTGCTCATGATTCAATTATATTTAATCGAGAATATTTTTGATCACGCAATTGGAGAATCAATATTACCTGCACTCCAATAATTAACGAACCAAATATAAGATGGAGCGGCTGAAGGAAAGCAGGAATACCAAAATAGGTCATCCCTATTCCAGTGCCTATTTCCATCAGAATTAATCCAATCAATGCTTGAGACCAAAGATTTATTTGTGACCTGCGGATGGTATACTTGAAAGCCCAAAAGAAATACAATACATGCACCCCTAATAATAATAATGAAAAGGAGCGATGAACCAGAAAATTGAGCCCAACAAGCCCGATCCATTCACCTCGCAACATATTACCTAGATTAT
>Ga0105050_10008721_pt1 | contig 11584 bp, 9 predicted proteins | sample FRY01_FD_78088 | JGI IMG/M metagenome (GOLD analysis project Ga0105050, IMG submission 78088) | Freshwater microbial communities from Lake Fryxell liftoff mats and glacier meltwater in Antarctica - FRY-01 | ecosystem: Environmental > Aquatic > Freshwater > Ice > Glacier meltwater ... | reverse complement strand
TGCTTGTTGTATCCTGAGAATAACTCATCGGCACCATCGCCCGAAAGGGCAACCGTGACATGCTTTCTGGTGTGTCTGCACAGAATATGAACGGGTAGGGCAGACGAATCTGCAAATGGCCTGTCGATGTAATTCAACACATCATGCAGATCGGCATACAAATCGTCATTGGTGAGTTTGAAAACAGTGTGGTTGGAACCGATGTTCTTGGCAACGGCCTCTGCATAATGCGTTTCATCAAACAACGGTTCATCGGCATAACCGATGGAAAAGGTGTTCAGTTTATCCGTTTGACGAGCGGCAATGGTTGCAATGATGGAGCTATCAATTCCGCCACTCAAAAATGAACCCAATGGAACATCCGCAATCATTCTTCGCTGAACGGATTTCTCCATCAATTCGCGGAGTTTCTGTTGCGCTTGGTCGTAAGAGAGTTTGGTCTTTGGAGCTGTGGGTTTTGGGATGCTCCAGTAGGTTCCAGTTATTACCCTAAGCGAAGTCGAAGGGTCTATTCCTTTCACTCGCATCCACGTCCCCGGTTCCAACTCAATAACATTCTTGAAGATTGTTTCCGGATAAGGCGTATAGTTGAACTGATGATATAGGAACTGAGAGTCCTTGTCGATAGCTTTCGGAATGCCAAAAGCCATCAACGATTTCATCTCACTTCCAAAAACTAAAGCGTTTTCATCCCTGTAGACAAGCAAAGGCTTAATGCCCATTCGGTCTCTCGCCAAAAACAGTTCGTCTGTTTCCTTATCGTGAATGGCAAAGGCGAAGAAGCCATTGAGTTTATCCAAAACTTTCTCACCCCATTCAATGAATCCTTTAAGAAGAATTTCCGTGTCTGAGGTTGTTCTGGGTTTGAAGTCGGTCAGCTGCGCTTCAACCTCTTTATAGTTGAATATCTCTCCGTTGAATACAATCGCATATCTGCCAGAGCTATCTAAAAATGGCTGATTAGCGGACGAGGAAGTGTCAATAATAGCCAAGCGTGCATGGCCCAGAGCAACACTTCCTTCAGTGTATTTGCCACTTCCATCGGGACCACGTTGCGCCATGGTGACAATGGCAGCATCCAGCTTTTCAGCGTAAGGGCTTGCCGTGGCAAGTCCCTTCAAAGAATAAAATCCTGTAATGCCACACATATCGGGTTCTAATTAACAGAAAAGCCGTCAGTGAGACGGCCTTTCATTTCATTCTATATCTGAAATCTGTTGTTTGCTATCTGATTTCTACAAATGAATCACCTCATCATAAGCCGCAGCAGCTGCTTCCATGATGGCTTCGCTCATTGTAGGGTGGGGGTGAACGGTTTTGATAATCTCATGACCGGTTGTTTCCAGTTTTCTGATGGCAACAATCTCTGCAATCATCTCCGTTACATTGGCTCCAATCATGTGTCCGCCAAGGAGTTCTCCGTATTTGGCATCGAAGATTAGTTTCACGAAACCATCTTTTGCACCAGCGGCACTTGCCTTGCCCGAAGCTGAGAATGGGAACTTGCCCACTTTGATTTCATAACCTGCTTCGATTGCTTTTGCTTCGGTGTAACCAACAGAAGCCACTTCTGGTGAACAGTAGGTGCAACCTGGGATATTTCCGTAATCCAATGGTTCTGGATTTTCTCCAGCAATTTTCTCTACGCAAATGATTCCTTCTGCACTTGCCACGTGTGCCAATGCTGGACCAGGAATGCAATCGCCAATAGCGAATACGTTCGGAATGTTGGTGGCGTAGAATTCATCCACCTTTATGCGACCGCCATCTACAATGACGCCCACATCTTCCAATCCGCAGCCTTCTACGTTGGCTTGAATGCCAACTGCGGAAAGTACGATATCGCACTCAATCACCTCTTCGCCTTTCTTGGTTTTCACGGTCACTTTGCAGCCCGTACCTGAAGTATCCACCTTCTCAACCGAACTATCGGTCATAATTTTGATGCCTGATTTCTTGAACGAACGCCCAAGCTGCTTGCTCACTTCTTCATCCTCTACAGGAACAATATTCGGAAGGTATTCTACAATGGTTACTTCTGTGCCAATGGCGTTGTAGAAGTAGGCGAACTCCACGCCAATGGCGCCCGAACCTACCACAACCATCTTTTTCGGTTGCTTGTCAAGCACCATAGCCTCGCGGTAGCCGATAATCTTCTTTCCGTCTTGCTTCATGTTAGGAAGCTCGCGACTTCTAGTACCCAATGCCAAAATCACATTCTTAGCTGTTACGTCTGACTTTTTGCCGTCTGCGTCTGTCACTTCAACCGTAGTTCCGTTCTTGAGTTTGCCAAAACCTTCGATATGATCAATCTTGTTTTTCTTGAAAAGGAACTGAATGCCTTTGCTCATGCCATCGGCCACGCCACGGCTACGTTTTACCATTTCGGTGATGTCTGCCTTGCTGTCGCCAACCGTGATACCGTAATCGCTGGCGTGTTGAATGTATTCAAACACTTGCGCACTTTTTAGCAATGCTTTGGTTGGAATACAGCCCCAGTTGAGGCAAATACCGCCCAACTCCGAGCGTTCTACTACGCCCACTTTTAGGCCCAATTGCGAAGCACGGATGGCTGCAACATATCCTCCGGGACCACTACCAACTACTATCAAATCGTAATTCATACTTGTTTCTTTTTAGGTGGTGCGAAAGTACCAAGGATGGCCTCAATTAGCAATTAGCTGGTTAGGTAATTAGCGGATTAGCGAATTAGGGAATCAGCACCTAATCTAAAATCCGAATTCTAAAATCGTAAATATCCCTTGTCAGCAACTCCTTGCTGCCTCAATCCTTTCTCAAATTCAAAAGCTAGACCTTTGGCCTTATGGCAGAACAGAACAAAAACCAAGAAGCTATTTTAGCCAAGCTTGGAGTTTGGGCATTGGATTTGGAACTTTACGAGGCGCTGGCACTCATGCTTGTATCATCAAGAGAGCTTGCCATTCAGATTGAAATAGGTAAGAAAACCATTATTGGAAAATGGAAAATGGGCACGAACCAACAGGTATTTCAAGGTCTTTATGCCTTCAGTATCTTGGCATGTTTGGTTGAATTTAAAAGTGGTGAAGCGCTGATTTTTTATTGATGGAAATACTGAAGAACACTTCTGCTTTCTTAATCTTCCTTAGTGCAATTGCCACTTCAAGTTTTGCGCAAAATTTGAAAGGAGACCTTGTCTATTCCAACACACTTTCTTCGGAAAACGAACTTAAGGGATGGACGATGGAAGGTTCTGGCCAAACCGAATACAAGGATGGTTGGCTGTGCATGTTCTCTCCCGAAGAGAAAAGTCATCATGTTTATTGGTGTCCTGAGGAATTTCCTGAATCATTCATAGCCGAGTGGGAGGTAAGAAACCTGCATCCTGAAGCTGGTCTGTGCATCGTGTTCTTTTCAGCAGAGGGTTTGAATGGGGAAGATATTCTAAGCGCTAGGTTGAAGCAGAGAAATGGCAACTTCAAACACTACACAAAAGGAGACATCAACAATTACCATATTTCATATTACGCCAATACACCCACCCAAAAAGGCCGTCCGTTTGCGCACCTTCGCAAGAACATAGGTTTCCATAAAGTACAGACAGGCGAGGCAGGTATTCCGCACAATTCGGAGGGAATACATACAGTGAGGTTGGTTAAAGACAGCGGTCATATTCAACTATTTATTGATGATAGGCCCGTAATTGATTGGCAGGACGATGGCAAGAAATTTGGGACAGTTTTAGGAACAGGAAAAATCGGATTCCGTCAAATGAAATGGACCCGTTTCGAGTACAGAAATTTCAATTTATATCAACTAGCGCAATAACCCAATTCCACCAATTGGTTTTGGCGAATTACTTCTTCAAATCCAATTTCCATGTCCTCTTCTTGCAACCAGAGGCGATAAGAATTTCCAAGAATTCATGCATGGGAGCGATGTAGCGTTTTTTGTATTGAAGCAATCTAATTCAAACCAATACCTCTTTGTATCAAAACTTAGGAAGGTTCTCTAATCTCGCATAAGGGTAATCGGCAATCTTGCTCACCTTGTAGTAACTGTTCAATCCTGAAATGCCAACAGAATTTGCTGATTCCAGATTGATGGAGCCATCCTCGTTCAAGGCTTTGTTGCTCACAATCACGTGCTCAATGGCTCCAATAATCAAGATGGTATTGTTAGCCTTAATGTGAATCTCTTCTAGAAAGCGCATGGCTACTTTTATCTCGCTTTCTGCCACAAAAGGAGCTGCAAAGTCGGGTAGATGCTCTTCTGTAAATCCGCAGGCATCAAACTCAGAATCATTCTTTTGGAAACTGGCAGAGGTAAAATGAGCCTGCTCTGTTAACTGATGCGGAATGTGGTTAATGGTGTAAGCTCCAGTTTCAATAATGTTTGCATAGGTATGGTGCTTTACCTCTTGCTGTGGCCGCATGACAAAACCAAGCAACGGAGGATTGCTTCCCAAATGAACAACCGAACTGATAATGGCCAAGTTGCTTTTTCCGTCTGTTGATTGTGTGCCCACCAGATTACCTGGTTTGATACCCGTTACAGAATTGATGAGGTTCAAGCGGTAAAACCTGTCCATTGCTGCTAACTGATTTTCTGAATAATGCATGTTGTATTGGTTAGGGGCTTTTGCGCGTGAAGCACTACGCTATCTCTTCGAAACCTTGTTTATAGAAATGCTTCGCTGTCTGCTGCATTTAAATCGGTTGATGCCAGCATCTCGCTTCTTCAAATGCTTTTGACTTACGCCACTGTTTACCCGTTTGCGCCAGCGTTTAAAGCTAGCGAGTTTTAGCTGGTTGCGCATGAGTTGTTGCACTTCAGACTCGCTTACGCTGAATTGGTATGCAATGGCTTCAAACGGAGTTCGGTCTTCCCACGCCATTTCAATAATACGGTCAATATCTGCTGCTGTCAGCTCATGCATACCTAGCATACCAATTTGCAGGCATTTGGTTGAAACAAGCCTCTAATTTTTACGAAAAACGCCTTGGGAACGCGAAAATGTGGAACAAATTTAGTTGGAGATAAAGCGGAAGCCTACACTATCACAATTCTTCCTCCTAACTCCATTCCCGATAAACCCGCCACACCACGCAAACAAGCGCAAGACAGGTGATGAGAATACCACACTGGTTGTGGTAGGCAGGTTTGTCTATTGCAAAAGATAAACAGTTTCTTGTTACTCTACAATCACTCTTCTGGTAAATATGCCAGATGAAGTTGTCATGTTAAGGAGGTAAACCCCTTTTGCAAGGGTTGAAACATCTAACCGATTGGTTCCGGCTGCAACCGAACTTGTAAAGACAAGATTACCGGCCACATCCATCATTCTAAGTTCAATCGTTCCTTTAATACTGGTAGGAATGCTTACGTTCACAATAGCGTTTGTAGGATTCGGGTAAACATCCACATCTGAAAGTTCTCCTTCTTCCACTCCTACTGTTCCTATTGTAACAACGACTTCCGTTCTTTCGCTGGTGCATTCTATAGCATCTGCTTCCACTTCCCAATCGTAGAAATAATAGTAGAATGTTGGATTACCTGTGTTTGCGCCTATAATGGTAGCAAGGCCATCCACATCATACGGGAAATTCATCTCTGCGCCATTGTCGTCTCTCCAAAGACCGTGATTGTTTTCCAGCACTCTAAAGCGATAACCAATGCCTGGGGTCAAATCCCAATTAGTGAAATTAATTCGTGATACTCCTGCGGCAATGGTGAATGTTTCAGTAAAGAAATCGGTACCATTTTCATCTTCAATATAAACGGTTCTGTCTCCAGCGGTCTCGGCATAAACCTTTACAGATTTCAACGCCATATTCTCCAAAACATCAAAAATTAAATAGAATCCGGTTGAGTTGTGATAAGTACCGCCAGCTGTTGTCCGATCGGTCTTGCCACCATATCCGATTCCACCTCCGTACAAACTGACCTCTTCAACCCAAAAGGAAGTAGGGCTAACACTTACCGTTGGCGTTGTAAAGTTTGCGCCTGTTCCGATTGGTGTAACTCCTTGTGCAGCATCATACCAATTGAATTCTGCGCCTTGCCCTGTTGCAGAAAGATTAACCGGTGCAGAGGCAGGAATCTGTACGTCAGAGGCTATTGGTGCTGGAGCTTCAAGTACGTCAACCACAATGGTAGTTGACGTGAAATCAGCACATGCGCCAGTAATTGTTACCGAATACGAACCATCTTCGGTTACTTCAGCGGTTTGGCCAGTACCCAAACCGTTAGACCACAAATAAGCAGTTGCAGAAGAAGAGGTAAGCATTACGCTACCGCCTTGGCAGAAAGTCAAATCACCTGATACGGTTATCTCTGGAGTCTGATCTGGAGAAACTTCTACAACAACGGCTGCAGAAACAGAGGAACATCCAGCACCTCCGTTGGTGTCGGTAATACGAACCATAAAGGTTCCGGTTGAGTTTGTGCTGATTTGCTGCGTTTGAGCACCTGTAGACCACTCGTAGGTGTATCCATTTCCAGTAGTTGCCATCAAGTCTAAACTCTGGCCTTGGCAGAGAACAGTTGGCCCGTTTGACGTGATGAACGCTTGTGGAGCAACGCATTGGTTCTCGATAATTGTAAGAAACTGGTTTGGTGCAGGGTTTTGAACAACTTGATGGATTCCTGAAGATGGCCAATCAACAACAACGCTATCTATCTCGGTGTTCTGAGCCAATCCAAAGTATGAAATGAGTGAATTGCAGATGCCATAGCTTTCGCCAGAGCGTACTTCGCGCACTTGTATTCCCCAAGGACCGTACATTCTTACCACTGCACCAATGGCACTTCTATTTGAAATAGTTCCTTCAAGATCAACAGCCAACCAATTGTTAGCGTTTCCATCATTTATCCAAACGGCATCTGGTGTGGTAGAAGGATTGGTGTAAATTGTGGCATAGCTTCCGTAGATGTCTTGGAATCCATCGTGGTTCAAATCGCCAACCGCAAGGCTGTATAGTCCATTTCCACCAAGCACTCCGGGCATTCTGGTAAAAGTCTTGTCGCCATTGTTCTTGTAGTAGGCGTAGGTTGTACTGCCTGAACCAGTAATAATCACGTCAACATACATGTCGTTGTCAAAGTCTCTCATCAATCCTTGAATCGGTGTACTCACGGCATCGTCTAGCCCACTTCCATCATAAATGTCCGTAAACACTCCATTCACATTTTCAAGCAACATGTTATTCACATCATGATTGGTCATAAAAGCATCAAAATCACCGTCATTATCAAAATCCTGAAAGTCAGTTGTCCACGATTGAGACCCAATTCGAAGTTGATTCACGTTCGTAAAATCTTCCGCATAGTTTCCGTTTCCATCATTAATAAACATCTGGTTAATCCTTCTTGGATCACTAGGATTATTGACCGACTGACGGCAATGGGTAATGTAAAAATCGAGATCGCCATCAAGGTCGTAATCGGTGAAGGTGGAACCATAGTTTCCAGATCCATCCCATGCTCCCCAACCAGGATTATCGGTGGGTGTCATAGGTATGATATTGTCGCCAGAATACGAGAAATTTCCGCTGCCATCATTTTCCCAAATACCGCTTGGTCCGGTATCTCCACACGAAAAGAAGTCTATGTCGCCATCTGCATCCATGTCTGCCAAATTCACACATTGGGTTGCAAGACCGTAAGTAGGTAATTCGCTAATGGAGTAAGAAGCGCCATTAACACTTGCCTTTGCATAATCTGGTCGTCCTCCAAAAAGACCAGAAAACACGTCAGAGTGTCCGTTGTTTGTGGCATCTCCAACCGCCATACCCCATGCATCTCCATTATCCATTTCGCCAGCAGATAATGATGTCCAAACTCCATCTAACTTTTGAAACTCAATGTTCAAATCCCTTGCGTTATCTAGAATAACGATATCATCCAACCCATCGTTGTTCACATCGTTAATAGTTACGGCAACACCACTAAAATGTGTTGGGTCGGTGAGGTTGGAAACCTGATTGGTAAATGAAATTTGCGCCATACTTGTACTTGCTGCAATGCAACAGATAAAAAGCACTGAAATTGGTAAGTAAATTTTTTTCATCTAAGATGTTTTGATGCGTTTGATGTAAACGGCTGCGGAAAGTAGTCTTTCAAATCGCTGAATGGAATATCTAGTGGTTTAATTATTAAAGAATGTATAGGAAATTACACTTTGGTTGAACAAAAGGCAAGGTTATTAAACTGCTAGGTCTACTCGGTAAAAAAATGACAACTTTGCGTTGTAAGTTAAATCTCCGCTAAACAAACGGAATAAATTAAACAAGGTGAAGCAATTGTGTGTAATTCTTTTGGTTACGGCATTGGCCTTAGCGGGATGTAAAAAAGAAGTTTCCAAGAATATCGATCAGGATAAAATCTTTACGCAGTACGAATTGTTCTACAATCAAACAGAGAACATCACCTATGCAATGGCCACATTTAAGTTTAGTAGTAGCAACGGTACAAAACTTATGTTATCAGACCCAAGCACTATAATGGTTGACGGAGCCGAAATGGATTGGGATAACGACAATGGCTTTTACCAAAATGAATTTATCGGATTTAAACCAACGGCTACCTTCAATTGGGTTGATTTGGATGGTAACTCGTTCACAAATACAATTGACATTAGAGATATTGCCCTACCAAGTACCATCGATAATCTGCATTTTGCAGATTCAGTAACCTATTTCATGTGGAATGGCTCGGCATTGGATTCGAGCGAAAGTGTAACGCTGACCATTGATGGTGTTGGTAACACCGACACTAGAAACTTTATCGTTGATACGGTTGGTGCTACTGTCATCACGCTGGATTCAGTTCGATTAAGCCAAATTGATTCAGGAATGGTACAACTGTTTTTGAATTTGCGATACGCACCTGCCTTAACCGAGCAAACTACTCGTGGTGGTTCTATTACAGGAAGATACCAAACCGTTACTGCTGAAACGCTACTAACGGATTAAAAAAGTATGTGATACAATAAACGTACCTGCTGAAAGACTGATTGCTTGCGTCTTGGTATTGATTAAACGAGCTTAATATGATTGTAAGAAAACCCTTCCGCATGCAGGGTTTTCTTTAGTTTATTGGTCTCAGAAAGAGTTAAAACTATGGACTTTCAGCTTTTAAAAATTTTCCATTTCAATATGGTTGAAAGTTGCTTCCGTTTTTCGTGCTGCCTGTTTCTTATTGCGGAGGAGACAGGGCGACTTTTAGTCGTCAACCAAACCTATAGACTTACAGTCCATAGTATTTTATTTTGATGAAGGAATTACAATCCGCTCCGCAAACCGTTCCCCATCAACCACCATCCTCACCACATACCAACCCGCAGGCAAATCGTGGGTGGGAATGCTAGCGCTGATAGGTGCAGACCGTAGTTGTTGCCCCAGCGCATTGTAAAGGTGCATTTCCAGGTTTGCAGGAAGCGAGGCGTAATCAACAGTTACCATTCCGTTGGTATGTGAAAGGATGAAATGAGCGGGTTCTGCCATTGGCGAATCAATCCCCACAGGAAGACCGAGCACCCAAAGCAATGCGTCTTCTATATGGTTGATGAAATCTGGGTCAGAACCATAATTAGAGGCTGAATGTCCGAGAGCGGTGTAGAACATGTTACCTCCGCCAGATAACGTGCGGTACCAAGACATAGGCCGCGCAGCATCATAGCTGTTTACCATGCTGTTAGGGCCCACTGTTTCTTCCACCTGCAACACGGCCGTATTGTCGTTGCCAAAATAGCCGTTCTCCCAATAGTAGTACTCCTCGTTCTTTACCCACGGATTAGGCAGGTTTTCTAACGAGGCGTGCAAACCAATGTGTGACATGCTGTATTGTGGCGTGCCGTTCACGTGGTTCGGACTTTCTTGCACGCTTGCGCCCACCAATTCAGCATAAAAGTCCCACGTGCCCGTGTTGTTGCCATTGGCCGTGCTATGTCGGTAGGTGTCCGTGGCGGCATGAATACCTAAATACGAGCCACCGTTGGTAATATATGCTTCAAAATTGGCCCATTGAGATGCATCCAGAATAGCATCGCCCGAAGTGTTACTGAAGATGACGGCATCGTACTGTTGCAAATTGGAAAGCGAATTGAACACATCGCCCGTCTCATCATTATCAACCAAAAAACCATGCGTGGTTCCCATGGCCTCGAACATAGACAGAGATTCTGTGCGGGTATTATGATCGTATCCCGATGTTTCCGAGTAATGTAGAATCTTAATCTGTCCCCAAGCAAGTTGTGCATACAATAAGAGTAGGATGGTAGCTGAGTGGAATTTCATGTCCAAAGTGTACGGATTTTTATCCACAATTTCAAATCGGGATGGCTGTGCTTCACGGTGTCATACCAGAACCGTTAAAATCCTGTGGAAAAAACCATAGCAATCGTGCCTTTCGTTCGGGATGGGCTGTGTATTTTTGCCCAAACCCGATTTTAGATGAAATACCAAAACAGACCTGACGCCATACTACTTCTACAAGACGGAACAGTTTTTAGAGGAAAGGCCGCTGGGAAAATTGGAACAGCCACAGGCGAGATCTGCTTCAACACAGGCATGACGGGGTATCAGGAGATCTTTACCGACCCGTCTTACTTCGGTCAAATCTTGGTCACAGCCCACGTGCATATTGGAAATTATGGTGTGAAAGATGATGAGGTTGAGTCCGATTCGATGAAGATTAGCGGACTTGTCTGCAAATACTTCTCGCCTAATTACAGTCGCCCAAGTGCCAACGGAGGCATTCAAGAATACTTTGAAAAGAACGCAGTTGTGGGCATTTCTGATGTTGATACCCGCGCCATTGTGCAACATATCCGCGACAGCGGTGCTATGAATGCCATCATCTCTTCCGATGAGTTGGATGTGGAGGTGTTGAAGAAAAAACTAGCACTTGTTCCTTCCATGGAAGGTTTGGAGCTTTCATCAAAGGTCAGCACCAAAGAGCCGTTCTTTTTTGGTGATGAGAATGCAAATCTCAGAGTAGCTGTACTAGATATTGGTGTGAAAAAGAACATTCTAAGGTGTCTTGCCGACAGAGGATGCTACCTGAAAGTATTCCCGATGGATACGCCATTCGAGCAAATCAATGAATGGAATCCTGATGGATTTATGATTTCAAACGGTCCTGGCGATCCAGCCGTTATGCCAAATGTGAGTGAAACCGTTACCAAAATGATTGACTCAGGCATTCCCGTTTTTGGAATTTGTTTAGGACATCAGGTTATGGCCATCAGCCAAGGAATTTCGACCTACAAGATGCACAACGGCCATCGCGGCATCAATCATCCGATTAAGAATTTGCTCACAGGTAAGTGCGAGGTAACATCTCAGAACCATGGTTTTGTGGTGAAACGTGAAGATTGCGAGAAAAACGATGCCGTTGAGATTACACATGTTCATTTGAACGACCAAACCGTTGCTGGACTTCGCCTCAAAGGCCGTCCTGTTTTCAGCGTACAGTATCACCCCGAATCATCTCCTGGTCCGAACGATAGCCGCTATCTCTTCGACCAGTTTGTGGAAAGCCTAAAGATGGTTCATGCTTGATTTGGTTAATAGTTATTGGTTAAAGGTTATTAGTTATTCGT
>Ga0105050_10008719_pt1 | contig 11589 bp, 15 predicted proteins | sample FRY01_FD_78088 | JGI IMG/M metagenome (GOLD analysis project Ga0105050, IMG submission 78088) | Freshwater microbial communities from Lake Fryxell liftoff mats and glacier meltwater in Antarctica - FRY-01 | ecosystem: Environmental > Aquatic > Freshwater > Ice > Glacier meltwater ... | reverse complement strand
TCGATACTCCTTGTGGATAATTTGTTGTTGCCATTTTATAATTTGTTTAAAAGTTTAATAATACTTTCTCTAGTAATTTCTGAATTATTTAAGTGTATCGGCACATAGCCTAGTTCAGCAAGCGTATGATTCTTTTCTCCATCTTGTTCGTGTCCGTCGATTTCAAGGACATACTTTCCGATGACGAAATCACACTCCCTTCCGTTGAGCATCCATCTATGTTTGAACTTTATGTGTAGGTCTTTACAGGCCTCTGCCACAATCCGTTCTGCTTTAGTTGAATGTTTCTTTGTAACTTGATACCTCATTACTCTTTTGTGCCAGCCTTGGAGATATAAAGACTGACGTTGGCGAGGGCGGTTTTAATGTCCGCCAACATTTCCTTACCCTGTGTAAGAAGCCAGGTCACCTTTCGATGCCCAAGTTCCCCTCCAGTCCTTAGAATAGTTTGCCCAACGTGCGTCAACCGTAAAGGTCATCACCTTGTTCTTGATGTTAACATCAGATTCAAGGCGCTTCTCCTGACGAGTCTCGTAGTACAACTTGTGTACTGCGCGATTAATCAAGAACCAACGTGTGTTAGAACCACCATTCGTAGCATCGAGAAACTTTGATGTAACGATATCAGTCGAGCCTACAAATACGTTGATTGCGTTATTAGCGCTTTCAGGTACGAGGGTCGAGTTAATAGTTTCCATCGCAGTCTTCTCAAGTGCGAGCGGCAAGACAAGTGTGTTCTTCCCAGCTAGTGTGAGAGCAAGACCATTATCCTCCTTCTGAAGTTCAAGTGCCAGACGACCAGTTTGATAGTTGTCATGACTAAGCTTGATACCAGTGGACGACGCATTTGACTGCGTAGAACCACCTACAGTGACTGTAGGATGCACGGTAGAATACTGAGCTTTCGCGTCATTATACCATGTCATGTCCCAACCATTCACTGTAACCGTAGTAGCGAAACCACCGTTGAAGAGCTGCATTGCTGCCTCATCAACAGAGTAGTTCGCAGAGCGCGACAAATCTTTCATTTCGTCAAGCTCCGCGTCAAAGTCTCGGTCTTCGATTTGGTTTTTTGTAACTTCGACTGAGGCACCATAGTTGTTGTACGCAACACTTGTGGTGTAAGTCTTGTCCCTTGTAACCGTAGGAACATCGTCGCCATCGGAAAACTTTGCGAGCTTTCCAAAGCCAGTCTTACCAGTAAAGTTCTTCTGTGCTCCAGTTCCCGTAGAAACATTGAGGACATTATTTACACCAGGTGAGTATAGGTCATCTCCTTGGTCAAAGACCTCAGAGATACGAAGACCCGTATCAGGTATAAGGTCTGTCCACTTTGCGCGTGATTCAGCCATATAGATTAGGTGTTAAATATTTGTGATTCCAAAATGTTGACTACTGCTTGAGCCGAATTACGAGGGTCTACACCCCACGTCCCATACTGAGCCGTGGTTGCAACCGCACTAGATTCGTCCAACGTATTAGCGTCAACCAAATCAATGCGATACCCAGCGAGATTCGAGCCAGTGGTTGACCCGATAGCTGCATCAACTTCTGCACTATAGAGAGTGAATATCGAAATATCAATCTCAGCGCGAACCATAGCAACTGTCTGGTTATCAGAAGCTGTAAGGTATGAGCCTACAAAGCTTCCGAACGCAGCACCTGCTACTCCTGTGGACTGAACGCCCAAACCGAGTGCGGTGCTAACACCACTAACGTGACCAAGCACAGCAGCACCAGCAGTACCAAGAGCAACGAAACCTGAAGCAAACTTTACAGAGTCGTCAGTGACAACTGTGATTGAGTTAGCTAGAATTTCGCGTCTAAGAACTGGGCCGCCGTAAGGAACCAAACTGCCAATTGGTGTCATTGCCATATTGTTTTAGTTTAATTTCTTTAGTCTACCAATAAATTTAGACAGAGTATTGTAGAAGTGAGGCAACGTAATCTGGACGCTTAGCTTTAATCTTGAGGTACCGTTCCTTATCTCCATCAAAAGTTTTCTCTATAACTTTCCACTCTTTTGGAGTGAGAGCTGTAGATGCTTCTCTTGTATGTGAGTCCCCACCCCCACCCTCAGGCGGAAGCGGATTAGGATTGTCTGAATGCTCCTTAGGAACAATCGGGCCAGTAACAAGTTTGCCAGCGTCATCAAGAACAGAAAGAAACTCAGTTTCAGTTCTAAGTCCATCCATGTTAAACCGTACCAGTTTCTTCTCAAGCATCGCCATCTTTATTCCTCCTTCATCATTTTCAGGATGAAATTGGGGATTTTGTGCTGTAAAAGAAGCAAGAGCAGTCTTCATGTTGTCCTTAGAAGATTCTGTATCCCTCTCTGAGAGAATGCGACTAACAGTTTCAGCAGTCATCTCTGCAATCCTTTCAGGTGTTAAGTCCGAAGGATTGAGAGGTGCTAAATTTGTGTCTAGCTTCTTTCTCAGTTCTACCGCTTCCGCGTCGGAAAGTTGCTTCTTCTCTCTAAGTTCTTTAATTTCGTTAACCAAGTTAGTCTTACTCTGAGTAGAGTCAGCCAACTTTTCTACCATCTCGTCATATTGCTTTTTCGGTACAATAACCGTTTCGTCATCAGCGATGGGGTTACCATCTGCGTCAAACTGTCGATTTTCATTCATATTTAAATTCCCTTTTATGTCTAATCCCTTTTTATCCTGGTTGAGTCCAGCATGGGGTGGAGTCCCACAAATCCAAACCGAGAACGTGGCTACGGTTTAATGCAACCAGTGCTGGAGACGACAATCGACGTATCATCCCCAACACTCGTGGCACTAGCTTTTTGTATTATACCATAAGTCTTACAAAATAGCAATACTATTTGTATTTAACACCCTCAACTTTAGTTACTTTTTCTTCAGGCTCTCCAGACCGCATTATCTTTGCCTTAAGATACATTGTTCTAGCAAACCCTCCACGAATAACAAGCTGTTCTTCTTTCGTGGTTGCACCGAAGTAACGGTCTTTGTCCCTAGCAGCACACTCTCTAAGATACTGAACTAGACCGTCAGTTTCCTTAAGGTCTGCAAATATCTTCTTCTCATACTCGTCGTCTATAGAGTCAAGCACGCCGAGTTTCTCAGCTAGCATGAATGATAACTCATCCTCTGTATACTCTTCTTTATACTCTGTCCAGTGGTCATCTTCTACAACCGTCCAAGCTCTGGAGATTTGAATAAGCCCGAATGATTTAAGTATCTTTTCGAATATCATAAATATTAACCTAGCTCAGCAGCATTAATGTTCTGTAATTGATTCGCCTGGTCTCCTCCAGCACTTTTCATAAGATTGTCTGTAACAGCCCCAGTTGGGCCGCCTCCTTCTGGCTGTGGTGGTGGAGGATTGATAACTTCATCTTTGAATATCTTTGTCGGGTCATCACCCATAACTTCTGCTGTTTCAGCCGCAAGTTCATTCATATCAACCTGCTGTGGGAAGAATTCCAAGTAAACACGAACCTTCTCAAGCTGAATCGCTTTCTCTACATCCTTAGAGGCTTCACTCTTTGGATTAGATACTAGCGACACATCAAACAGGAAATCACGAATATATTCACCAGGAAGTGCTACCACCTCCACCTTTTTACCTGAGTCTGCCTCAGCAACTACTGCACGAGCCTTGAGTGCTTCACGAGTTGGCATATCTTTCGTATCTGCATAGAACTCAACTATCTTAGTCCCACGCATTCCATCTGTAAACGAGGCACCATCAATTTTGAATATATTGAACGCCTTGTTGAATAGTTCTACCTTACCGTCTCCAAGAACCTTCTTAATGATTGGATTCTTTGGGTCTGTCCAGAACTGGAGTATGTTTGCTCCCTTGAGCATCGCCTTGCGCTTGATTCCATAGTTAATCATTTTTCCAAATAGACCGAGTACTGACGCAACGCCCTCAGACGCTACACGAATCTCTTGCGCAGTGGTTCTTCCACCAACTCCAGCATTACCAGAAGATACTGAGTCAAGAGACGACTCTTCCATAATCTTACGAGTATACTCAAGAATGTACTGGTGCCAGCCACTTGGAGTGCCAAGGTCTAGCTTCTGGAATGCCTGACTTATTGGCAGTCCTTGTGTATCAATTGGAGTTCTGCGACCTGGACGCAGATAATCCTCCTCAATCGCATCATAGCCGTTTGTAAGCAATGGTGGGAAGATTGTAAGGAAACTCTGGTCAAGGAGCATGTTTGTAAGAACATTTAGAACATCCTGTAGACTCTTGAGTCTGTCAGGAAGAGACTTGCCATAGAAGAAATCTCCAAAGAAGTCAAACTTTATGTCCCAGAACGGAAGTTCTTTGTGGTTGAAAGGCAATGGACTGATTATCTCAGTACCATCCTTAGTTACGATTGGGTTCAACCAAATACCATTCGCCATGATGACGAATTGGTCATAGTCCTTATCATAATACTGGATTACCTCTACACTTCCTTCACCAACAGAATCAGTAATGAAATCTAGATAGTATGGACGGTCTTCGTCTCCAGTGTGGCGACGCATTGGAGTAACGATGCTTGACTTTGCAAACATAGACCAGTCTTGCATGAAAGATGCGTATGGAGTAACGAAACGTCGAAAACAATACGGCATCTTACTTATAGTTCTGACAGACACTGAAGAAGGGTAGAACTCTTCTAATGGAACAATAGTTCCAGGAAGGTGTGTGGTAACCTCTGTTACCTCTGTAACTAGAATGTTATCAGCAGTACCCTTAACGTCTCTTAGTTTTCTTTCCTTTCTTATCACACCTTCATAACCTATTGCGCTTCCCTTAACGATAGCCTCAAGAAGCATGTGAAGTATGAACTCTTCGTACTCTTCCATGTCCTCAGCATACTCATACAGATTTGTTAGGAGGACTCCCTTACGTACATCTTCATCGCCACGTCCTTTAAATGACGCAATTGGTAGAACAGAGTTTACCTTACCTAGAACAGCAAGAACCTTATTACGAGTGAATGGGTCGTGAATACGAGCTTGCCAGTCCTCGATATCTTCTCTCTGGTCAAAGTTAGTATTGAATCGTCTAACAGAGTCTTCAATATAATCAATAAGGTTTAGCCCATCAAAGTATTCAAAGTTGCGGTTCCTGTCGTCAGATGACCTACGGAACTTAGCGAATGTCTCACCCATTGTCATAATCTCCTTGTCTGAAGGAGTAAAGTCTGTCTGCTCTTTAGACAGAGTAAATGTAGATTCAAGCACTGTTTCCGTTGGGACTGTTGACATGAAGTAGAATTGTTAAACTTATTATAACATACTTAGGCTAGAATTGCAATACCTTATCGTATAACTACGGTGGAATACTTTTGTACAGCCATCTTCGCGTATTCGTGGTCGTGCTTAATCATATATACAGCAGTTCTAATTCTGTCAAGAGCATCCCAGTAGCCTTCTACATAATTCTTAATCTTACGTGTTAGTTCTGCCCTGTCTTCATACTCTTCGTAATACTTCTTGCTTTCCAGGAAGATATCCTTCTCTTCTATGTCATGCCCTATTAGCGGCATCTCACTGTACACTTCGTGGATGTATGCACGCTTGAAATAGATTCGATAGAACCCCATCTTAATTCTCTTAATACGAACGTGCGGACTAATTCGTTTACAGTCCTTCACAAGTCGTCTAAACCAGATAGAACTCATATCAATATAGCTCTGATAAGATTTGAATAACATCTGCGTATTCTTTAACACACTTCTTATGAAAGTCAAGACTACCTATCTCCTGGATATACTTCTTTGACGTAGAAGTAGCTGTGTGTGTTCCGTCTAAATGGGACTGTAGTGAGTCATAGGTAATCCTTATCGCTCTTTCTATCTTCTGTGCCTTTTCTATTTTATTCATATTAGTAGGATGTCATTGTTCTTCGCCCAGTTGGTCTCTTGGGAAACTTATCAAATGCTTGAGACTTTATTCCCTTAAACTCTCCAAGTCCTAGGGCAAGATATTCGAAGGAACTTCGGTAGTGACTGGTGTAATTATGTATTGGCTTAACAGAGTTAATCTCATTGCCTCCCTCTCGTCTAATACTAGGATAGGCAGCCTGAGACATACACATGTTAAAGTAATCAGTTCTCTCGTTCTTATTGATTAAGATACCGTCTCTAATCAATAGCTTGGCGGCAGTCTTTCTCTTCTGGAACTCCTTCCACTCGTCTTTAAAGTTCACTACTATACCATTTTTACGAAGAACGTCAAGCACAGATGTATTAGTAACAGCACTTCGGAACCTACCCGACGGGTCTCCAAAGTGAGTTCCCCTCTTCCAATACTTATGTTCTTTCATTACCTCATAGTCCTTAGGGGTATATTGATACCCATCAGAAGGAATAATACCCGTAACAAATGGAAGATAGAAGTCTATAGTTTTACCACTATTTCTGTAAGTGTCAACTATCCTTAGACCTGCGTGCGATGTCTGAACCCATATAATTGCTGTATCATCAGAGTTTCCAAAGTCCCAACCAACATAAAGAGGGAGTCCCTCATCATAAGGGAATAGCCCCATCTCTACGTTTATATCGTCCCACTCATGATAGACGCGCCCCTCCTGAGATTTGTTGTAAGATATATCAAGCTCCTGCGCAACTTCCTCGTCTGTGCGTCTAGCTTTCTCAAATTGATACCACTGCTCATCTTTAAGAGGATGTCGTCTCCAGTGCAGAGTAAGAACATCTATGCCAGAGTTTCTTAGCTTAGCATAGAAGTTATATCCCTTAGGGGTTGAGTTAGCAATACGGCAGGAAGTCACGTCAGCACAACTCTGCCAAGCGTCCATACCATAATCCCACGACCCTAACTCGTCAAATAGCACAACTGTCTTACGTGTACCACGACCAAAGTCAGGGTTCATTGTATCCCCAGCAATTAGATTGCTATTTACAGGGTTGACAAGTTTCATTTGTGTGCGATGCTTTGAACTATTAAATCCAGCAGGAAGTAGCCACTTTGGAAGACTATCTATTGCATAATCAATCATACCGAATAGGGAGTCCTTAGTTCTATTGTCTACCAGAGCTTCCTTGTATGAACCCAATAGAATGTTAGTCCCATCTCTAAACAGCCAGTACCACAACGGAATCCACACAAACAGAACCCAACTCATCCCCATATCTCGTGATTTCTCAACCAATCCATCCTTACCAGAATCAATAGCGTCTACCATCCACCTGATTGTTTCTTTCTGATACTCAAACAACAAGAAAGGAAGATGGTGGGGTGCCCCCTGAGGACGTGGGTCAAAAGTCCAACCAAAGTTCTCTATAAAGAAAATACATCCCTCAGCAGGATTATCTGGTCTGGCACAAAGGTTCCACGTGATTCCTTTAGCGTCTGACTTCTTCATACAAGCATCAGTTATCTGAAGCCTTTGTATCAGAGTCTTCTGGTATTCCTCAGAGTGCTGATACTCCTTAAATAGAGCTACTCTGCGCTCAGTCTCTAAGGCCTCAGTAACTCTAGGATTGATGTTATCAATCTGTGGAGGCATGTCGATTTAGTTGGTCTATCCTCTCCTCTCCTGCAGCTCTAGTCTTATACAACAAAGGATACACATGCCCTTTCCGCATCTGTATTCTCCATCCGCCCTTAACTTTCATTAAGGTTGGTGCCATTACTTACTGGACTTGCTCTTCTTAACTGGCTTGCTGTCTGTCTTCCTAACTTTCTTATAGATAGCCTTAGCCTTATCTAGAACCTTCTCACCGAACGACTTTTTTTCCATTTTCATATTTGTATTACCATTAACTACTTAATCATTACTAAATCACTACTAAATCACTACTTAATCATTACTAAATCCTGCCACACTAATCACATACTTACTATCTATCTCAAACTCGGCCTCGTTATAGTAAACTATAGATACGCTATCGCTAGGCATACTTCTCTGTGCTAGTTGCTTCTCTCATACGAAGAATCATAGATAGAGACTCTTCAGGAGTCATATTAACATCTAACTTGCTCATAACCGCCACGTGTTCTGTCGCCTGTCCTTGTATTATCTGTGCTTTGTCGAATAAGATGCCGAATATCTTTCCAAGATTAACAAGGGACTCCGCAGCTAATGCTTTAGGATGTGCCTCCATGTACTCTAACTTCTTCCCTATAAGTCTCCCAGCCCTGTCCCTGCTAGCCAGAGTAAGACCTTTAATATCTAAAGCTGTAATAGCTTTATTCTCAGCAGTCTTCTCAGCTAAAGTCGGGCCACTTCTAACAGCTACCTTTCTATTAGAAACAGAATCCTCAACAAGCTTAGCAGTATCAGGATGAACTGAGTACTTATCTGGTTCGTTAAGAACCTCGCGATATATTTGATAAACCTTATTTCTAACCGCTGTAGGGTCTTTATAGTGTTTATCTAACTCAAATTGAACTCCGACCTCGTAGAGGGTAGAGGAAGCGAGTGTGCGGAATATTCCAGCCTTCTTGTCGTCGGTTAATATGAGTGCCATTAGTGTAACTATATCTCGTTAACTACGGTAAGTAGCCTAGGACTCTTCTATTATACCATACAAGTATCACTATTGCAATACCTTAGCAAGTACTATTAGTAGTACTAAGACTCCTAGTACTCCTAAGACTCCTAGTACTCCTAGTACTCCTAAGACTCCTCGCTTCGCGAGATGAGCGCTACGCACTCATATTAACCTTTTGTAACTACCTAACCTTAGCAACTCCTTCTCAGCTCCCCCCCTCAGTCCCCCCGAAGACTGTTTACAGTATACACCCCTGGAGGCTAAAAGTCAAGTACTTTCCCTGGATACTTTCTGGATACTTTCTGGATACTTTGTAATACCTTGAAATATATAAATTATAAAATTCTGGATAGGGGTAGATATATTTACACACAACACACGGGTGCCGTACCTGCTCTTCTCCATGTATGCCCTGTATGCCCTGTAGTATGCCTATACAGTAGCAGTATATCGTGCTATAATGTTTATAGCGTGTGTCGGGGGGGAGGGGTATATACTATACGCATACTCATACACATACGCATACTTATACGTATACTCGTGCGTACTCATACTGCGTACTCATGCTATGTATGCCCTGTATACTCTGTAGTATCTTATCTAGCCTATACAGTGAGAGTCTTATACCTTGGCGCAATCTTCAAGTAGTGTGCCTGTACTGCCTATACTATAGGCTATATGCTGGTATGCCTTACTATACCACACTATCCTATATATACCATAGCCTCTATTTGGCCCTGTAAGGCGTTTATATACCTGTACTGGTATATCTGTACCTTTTCTTTTTGTACCCTCCCTAGTAGTAGAGCTTTATATCTTGGCGCGAAGTTCCAGCTATCAAGTAGGATACTCCATCCTTTCCCTTGCATTGTTTGCCTTATTCCTTGCTACTATTACACCATGCTTTTTATTTATTACAATATTGACTTATTACTGTCCCCATGTTTAATATAACGCAAGTTTACAGGGCGAAGATAGTGTATTCTTATTTATAGGGAGTTGCACGTTGACAATATATATGGGTGCTTGTGATAGCTCGTTAGAGCGTGGCATAATGTACCCATTTAATAATTAAGAATAGAAACATGAAGATAACAATGGACGTTCTAGCGTTTGCGATTTTGTTCGTCGTATTCGTCTACGTTGTGGCGTTTGCTACCGTAGGCGCGTGCATAATGAGCGATACGCAAACCGTAGAGAATTGCCGTCATAATATGGCGGGCGAATTGGTATACCAGACCATAAACGTACTTATATGACAAGAAAGGATTATATCCTAATTGCGGACGCTATCCACAAAGCGTACAAAGGTAATAAAGGGGATGCGCTAGAAAATGTAGCAAGCGAATTATGTACTTCTCTAATGCGAGACAATTCGCGTTTCGATATGCGCAAGTTCCTACAGGCGTGCTGGTATGGACGTAGTAAAAACAAGTGCGCCAGCTGTAGCATAGTACCCACAATAGGGCATTGTAATAAGTGTAGTTAGTGAGCTAGAACGTATAGGCAATATAATTGCCAAGCGTCAAGCCGTACAGGAATGTGCGGCTTTTTGCTATCCTAGTGATGAAGTATCCTAGCACGCGACACGGCTACGAAGAAACGCGAAGCGTTGAACGAAGAAACGCCACGGCGTTGAACGAAGAAACGCAGAACTGCACGCAGAACTGCATTGATAGGATACAGTGGCATAATATAGTTATCCACAGTTGGTACATTTTATACGTTTGATAGGATACAGCATGGTATTGTTTAAGTAAGGGCGAAAGATTAAGAATAACACAATCACACCATGATACAGACCACAGGATTTTCTCAGTTTTGCGACGCTTTCAGTGAAGACAGGCGCGGGACTTTCACGTTTGAAGGAAAGCGGGCACTGTTCGATTACCTAGAGGAATACGAAGAAAGCACGGGGGCGAGTATCGAGCTTGACATTGTAGCATTGTGTTGCGAATACACGGAGTACGATAACATGGAAGACTTGCAAGCCAGCCATTCAGACATAAAGACAATGGAGGAGTTGCAAGACCATACACAGGTTATTTTGATTGAAGGAACGGATAGGTTTATTATCGCCAATTACTAATATGATGTACCTAACTGGAACAATCACCTCGCTATCAACAGAGCACACTTGTTATGCAAGGGACGGAGAGTGTAAGGGGACAATATACATTTGCAAGGTAATTACGCGGGGCGTGCTTGTAATGAGGGCAAGCACACGAAGCAGACAAGAGGCGTTGGCGGAGTCTCTGAAGTTTATAGGTTCACCATTATAGTTGTGTGTCGCTAGGTTGCGCAAGGTATTGCGCTCCCTGTGCGGTACGTAAGTATCGTGTTAATAAAGTTACTTGACAATTAAATAATGTTATGGAAATAAAAACTGCTGGTGTCAGGAGTGTTTACACTTTTGATAGCCTAGACGAAGACGCAAAAGAAAAGGCACGAGACTGGTACAAGGAGGGTAACGATTACCCGTTCCTAAATGAGTCTATCACTGAGTATACACAAGAGAGTATTCGCTCGCTTGGATACAGCATCGAGGACTTCGAGGCGTTCTATTCCCTGTCGCACTGCCAAGGGGACGGTGTGGCATTTTCTGCGACACTGGAAAAAGACGGTAAAACATACTTTGTGAAAAATGGACGAAGTAATTATATTGCTAGCGTACACACGGAGGACGAAGACGGCAATGAGACGGACTCTCTCGAAGTATTGAAAGAAATGGAAAAAATAGCAAGGGACGCAACACGAGCAGGGTATGAGGAAATAGCAAACGAGGACAGCGATGAAGTAGTAGACGATGCCATTCTAGCGAATGATTACACGTTTACTAGCGAAGGTAAGAGGCTTGACGCTGATGCAATATGAAGCTACACGCAACACTAGAGACTAGCACGGGCAAGGTTATGTCAGTGAGCGACAATGAAAGCATCACGGCCACAGTCTATGACGGCAACATGAAAGCCTATAGCGTGATTATAGAATGGTGCAATCAAGGAGACGCAGAAGGAAGCGAAGCAGAAGGTGGTGTGCCTTTTTTTGGAGCGTTAGTTACTACGAGAGAGTGGCGCAATAGAGAGCAGACGAAC
>Ga0105050_10008715_pt1 | contig 11591 bp, 17 predicted proteins | sample FRY01_FD_78088 | JGI IMG/M metagenome (GOLD analysis project Ga0105050, IMG submission 78088) | Freshwater microbial communities from Lake Fryxell liftoff mats and glacier meltwater in Antarctica - FRY-01 | ecosystem: Environmental > Aquatic > Freshwater > Ice > Glacier meltwater ... | reverse complement strand
ATAACATCAAAGATCCGGTGGTCCGTCTGTTAGGCAAGGAAAAGACCGCGATCGAAGTCGGCGCGACCTTGGGCGTCGCTTTTTCCAAGGTCATCAACCCCTTTGACACATTGTCGCTATCCACCGACGTCCAATGGGACGTGAAGGATGCGCATAACGGTCGGGTTATCAGCCCGAGCATCAGCTATTCGACGCCGCTTTCCACCGCAATATTCACCAGCCTAAGCCTTTCGGCCACGCATATCGACGGCAATTATGCCGATACCTATTTCAGCATTAATGCCACGGGGAGCGCCGCCAGCGGTTTGCCCGTGTTTGACGCTGATGGCGGATGGAAAAGCTATGGCGCAAGCCTGCTTGGGGGTGTTGATCTGTCGGGTGACGCACGCGATGGCGGTTGGGGCATTTACGCCCTCGTCAATTACAGCCGGCTGACAGGCGATGCAAAACGCTCACCTGTAACTTCAATCCGTGGTGATGCGAGCCAGTGGTTTTTGGCCGGCGGTATCAGCTACACTTTCTAGCGCGCCAATGTAACCTTTTGGCCGGCATTTTTGCGGTCGGTTTGCGCGTCAACTTGCCGCGTTTAAATAGCGTTCACGGGAAGCCTCAGATAAATATGCCCGCCCGGCGACGCCGGAGGCATCGCGCCTGCGCGGATATTCACTTGAAGCGATGGCAGTATCAGTTGCGGAGCTTCAAGCGTCCTGTCGCGGGCAGTGCGCATGGCGACAAATTCCGCTTCGCTGATCCCTTCATGGACATGTACATTATGCGCCCGCTGTTGAGCAACGGTGGTTTCCCATGCAAATGCGCTTCGGCCTGCCGGCAAATAGTCGTGACCAACAAAAATCCGCGTTTCGCCTGGTAGTTCCAGTATTTTTCGGATGGAATGATAAAGCGCCTCGGCGCTTCCACCGGGGAAGTCAGCGCGTGCGGTGCCGTAATCGGGCATGAACAAAGTATCCCCGACAAAGGCCGCATCGCCTATGACATAAGTCACGCACGCGGGTGTGTGGCCCGGCGTGTGCATGATGTCGATCTGCAGTTGGCCCAAGGGCAGGCTGTCGCCATCGGCCACCAGCCGGTCGAAATCGCTGCCGTCGGGCGTTACGTCATCGGCTTCGAACAACTGGCCGAAAATCCCCTGCACCTGCGTGATGTGACTGCCGATGGCGACCGGCGCACCTGTGACTTCGCGCAAATGATGGGCTGCCGACAGATGGTCGGCATGGGCGTGGGTCTCAAGCAGATAGAGTATCTCCAGTCCTTGCTCTTTGACCACGGCAAGTAAGGCGTCAGCGGACGTCGTCGCGATTCTGCCATTGCGCGCGGTGAAATCGAGCACAGGGTCAATGATCGCCGCCTTTTTGGTCGCGGGGTCATGCACAATATAGCTGACCGTATGGGTAGCGTGATCGAAAAATGCTTGGACTGACGGGTTCATGAGTCGTCTCCTTATAATCTATATATTAGCACTTGCTAATTTAGATTCAATGCATATAATGAAGCTATGTTCGATTTATCGCGATTTGACCTCGCAATGTTTGAGGAAAGTGCCGGACGTGCAGCCACGCTGCTGCGGCTGCTTGGCAATGAAAAAAGGCTGATGCTGTTGTGCCAGTTGGCCGATGGCGAATTGTCTGTGCGTGAAATCCAGCACCGCGTTGATTTGTCGCAGTCGGCGCTGTCGCAACATCTGGCGCTGCTGCGTGAAGAGGGCATCGTCGCCACACGGCGCGAGAGCCAGACTATATATTACCGCATCGTCGACCACGCTGCGATGCGCGTCATCGAAACGCTGGCGGAACTGTTCTGTCCGCCCGAAATGAGGAAACAAGCATGACCGCCATTTTACATAAGCTCTCGCCACAACAGGTCCGCGAACGGATGGACGCCGGACGCGCGGTTCTGGTCGATATTCGTGAGTCCGATGAATTCGCGCGTAGCCATGTGCGGGGTGCGCAATCGCAGCCACTGTCGACTTGGGAAAAAGCGCATCTGAACATCGATCCGGCTGCCGACGTCATATTCACCTGCCGATCCGGTATGCGCACTGCTGGTGCGTGCGACCGATTGGCGGCGCGGGTCAATGGCGACACGTTCGTGCTTGATGGCGGATTGGATGGCTGGGCGAAAGCCGGACTTCCGGTCGAAACAAATGCCGACGCGCCGATGGAAATAATGCGGCAGGTGCAGATTGCCGCCGGATCGCTTATCCTGATCGGCGTCATCCTCGGCTTTCTGGCCGCGCCGGCATGGTTCTCCCTCGCGGGCTTCGTAGGTGCTGGCCTCACGTTCGCTGGCATTAGCGGATACTGCGGCATGGCACGGCTGTTAATGCTTGCGCCTTGGAACCGCGTAAAGCCTGCTTGAGATGGGCATCGAAACCCTCCTGATCGCTGCATTAGGTGGAATGCTCATTGGGCTGTTGCTAACCTTGTTTGGCGGTGGCGGGTCCGTATTGGCGACGCCGTGGCTGATTTACGTCGTTGGCCTGACCGATACCCATGCTGCGATTGGAACGTCGGCCGCCGCAGTCGCGGTCAATGCTGCGACAGGGCTAGCGGCACAAGCGCGGGCGGGGCGCGTAAAATGGCCGTGCGCGATTACATTTGGCGTGGCTGGCCTCGCTGGTTCCTTTATCGGCGCGTATCTGGCTAAGCAGGTTGATGGCAAAGCGCTGTTGTTGTGGTTTGCGTTCGCGATGATTGCGATTGCCGTTTCGATGCTGATCCCTAAAAAAAGCCAAGGCGACCCCGCCGTCCGCCTGACCCCGCCGATGGTGTTGAAGCTCGCACCGGTGGGATTGCTGGCCGGACTTGCGGCTGGTTTTTTCGGTATTGGCGGCGGGTTCCTGATTGCGCCTGGCCTCATGGCCTCCACTGGCATGACGCTTGCCAATGCCAGCGCATCGTCTTTGGTGTCGGTTAGCCTGTTTGGTGGCGCGACCAGCCTGTCTTATGCCGCATCGGGTCAGCTGATATGGCCGTTGTTCGGCGCATTGGTCGTTGGCGGGGCAGGTGGCACCTTGGCCGCATTGCCGCTTGCCAAATATCTTGAAAGCCGCACCGCCATAGCCCGCACCGTCTTTGCGCTGATGGTAATTGCCGTGGCGATATTCATCCTACTGGACTGACTTCGCACTCTGGCCTATTACAACCCATCCCCGGGGAGTCGTGTGACTGAGAGGGATGGGTAACGCCATCCGACCCGCTGAACCTGATCCCGTTGATGCGGGCGTAGGGAGGTGAGACCGCAGCCAGTCCCGGGGACTGGCGAGGACCGACCCCGGTCTTCATGCCTATCGCTCTCCTGCGAGACATTTGGAGAGATTACATGGCAGATATTCCCGCACGCACCGAAATAGGCGTCACCACTGGCCCGATCCGTGGATCGAAGAAAATCTATGTCGGTGACCGCAAAGTGGCCATGCGCGAAATCTACCTTGACCCAAGCTGCGACGATGCGCCTGTGCGCGTATATGACAGCAGCGGGCCGTATACGGACTCCGACGCGCGCATCGACATTGCCATGGGCCTGCCCGAAATCCGTTCCAGCTGGATCCGCGAACGCGGCGATGTCGAACAGGTGTTCCAACGTGAGGTAAAGCCCGAAGACAATGGCCAGCTTGGCCCTGACCGCAGCGGCGGCGTTGCGCCATTCCCGAATGTCCGCAAGCAAGTCCTGCGCGCCAAGCCCGGCATGAACGTCAGCCAAATGTATTATGCCCGCCAAGGCATCATCACGCCTGAAATGGAATATGTCGCCGAACGCGAGAACCTTGGCCGTGCACGGCTTGCCGAATATAAGCGCGATGGCGAAAGCTTTGGTGCGGAAATCCCCGATTATGTAACGCCAGAGTTCGTCCGCGACGAAATCGCACGCGGCCGCGCCATCATCCCCAACAACATCAACCACCCCGAATCCGAACCGATGGCGATTGGCCGCAACTTCCTCGTCAAGATCAACGCCAACATTGGCAACAGCGCGGTCGCATCCGACGTCGCGGCGGAAGTTGACAAGATGGTCTGGTCAATCCGCTGGGGCGCGGACACCGTCATGGACCTGTCCACTGGCCGCAACATCCACGACACCCGCGAATGGATCATCCGCAACTCGCCCGTCCCCATCGGCACCGTGCCGATTTATCAGGCGTTGGAAAAGGTCGGCGGCGTTGCCGAGGACCTGACATGGGAAATCTTCCGCGACACCCTCATCGAGCAAGCCGAACAGGGCGTCGATTACTTCACCATCCACGCGGGCGTCCGCTTGCCGTATGTGCCTTTGGCGGCAAAGCGCATGACCGGCATCGTGTCACGCGGCGGTTCCATCATGGCGAAATGGTGCCTCGCGCATCACAAGGAATCGTTCCTCTACGAACATTTCGACGACATCACCGAAATCATGAAGGCCTATGACATTGCCTATTCGCTTGGGGATGGCCTGCGTCCCGGATCGATTGCCGACGCCAATGACGAAGCGCAATTTGCCGAGCTGTATACGCTGGGCGAACTGACTCACCGCGCGTGGAAATCGGACGTTCAGGTAATGATCGAAGGCCCCGGCCATGTGCCGATGCACAAGATCAAGGAGAATATGACCAAGCAGCTTGAGGTGTGCGGCGAAGCGCCGTTCTACACGCTTGGACCGCTCACCACCGACATTGCGCCGGGTTACGACCATATCACCAGCGGCATTGGCGCGGCGATGATCGGTTGGTACGGCACGGCGATGCTTTGCTACGTCACGCCCAAGGAGCATCTGGGCCTGCCTGACCGAGACGATGTGAAGGTCGGCGTGATCACCTACAAGCTTGCAGCCCACGCAGCGGATCTCGCCAAGGGCCACCCCGCCGCGCAAGTTCGCGACGATGCGTTGTCAAAGGCGCGGTTTGAGTTCCGCTGGCGCGACCAGTTTAACCTCAGCCTCGATCCCGATACGGCGGAGCAATATCACGACCAGACGCTTCCCGCCGAAGGCGCGAAGACAGCGCATTTCTGTTCGATGTGCGGACCGAAATTCTGCAGCATGAAGATTAGTCAAGAAGTGCGGGAGTTTGCCAAGTTGCAAAATCAGTCAGCGGAAGCGTTCATCGCAACCGAAGAGGCAGAGGCCGGCATGGCGCAAATGAGCAAGGTCTATGACGACGCTGGCCGCGAGTTGTATTTGGGCCAAGGTGATCGGGAGCATGATTGATAGTAAAAACAGGTAAACTTAATCTTCCCATTTATGGTATGTAGTTCATTTTTCTATTTTTTAGTAGAATGTTATTGTTTGCTGTGCTCATTTGCGACTAGCGAACTATGGCTTGAGGACTTGAACATTGATACCTGCTTTCAATATTGGGGGAGTCCTTCCGCCGTTTTTGGGACCAGACCCTGCAGGGCACTTTGCTGATGCGTCGCCATATGAATGCACCGCTGAGGAGCTAGTTGATAGGTTTCTTACCTCAGGCCATCGGGGACACCTGCTTCTCGGTCTGATGAATTTTCGCGCTGCTTTGAGGGCAGCAGGTGTGATATACGCGATGCAGTGGATCGATGGGAGCTTCACTGAGGACGTCGAAAGTCGAGGGGCGGTGCCCGGTGACGTCGATGTTGTGACGTTCTTGTATCGACCGCAGGCAGTGTCGAGCGATGCGGATTGGGTTCAGTTTGTTAATGCTAACCAGAATGGGTTTTTGAATCGTGCTGCAAACAAGGTTGCATATCACTGTGATGCAATGTTTGTTGACATGAATGTTCCGCCGCATCTGATAGTTGGGCAGGCGGCCTATTGGAATGGACTGTTCTCACATCAACGACGGACATTTCAATGGAAGGGCATGCTCAGCGTTCCGCTCGGTGCGGAGGACAATGCTGCAGTTGCAAAGTTGGCTGCAGGAGGCATCCAATGAGTAAACTCAACACGCAGGCATTAGAAAGTCAAGCGGTACACATTCGGCGTATGCTTGAACGAAGCAAAGATATTGACCCTCTAGGCGCACTCTCTTTGGGTGAACGCCTAAAAGATGTATTGGAGCAAATCGAAAACGAAGAAAATCGGGATAAAAATCACGCTGCTGTAACCTTACTGTTCTACGGAGCGCCGGTCGATGGATCAACTGGCATTGATGCGCAATTTGCGGGACGTGCAATTCAGGATTACCAGTCAGCGCTATCGAAGCATATGGTTTCTGTAGCTGGCGGCCAGCTAGGTGCTCGCGGCCCAATTCCCGAACGAAATTTGTCGAGGCTTAACATAACAAACGTGGTTCACGGGTCTTTTGGATTTCACCTTGAGGAAGCATCCGAAAATGATGATATGTTCGCGACGGCTTTGAAGCAAGCGGTCGACGATATATCTGATATTTTGGAGAATTTTGCGGCGCCAGAGGAAAAAAACTTTGAAGACGCGATCGAAAAAATTGATAGCCGTACGTTTGCCTCGATAAAGTCATTTTTTTCGCTCGCTCATCGGGAGGGTGCGTCGTTTCGAATTGTTGACGATGAGGAAGAATTTTTGTTCGATGACACAAAAATACTCCGGGCTTTTGAGAGATTAGAATCCGTTGAATTTTCCGAAGATACATCTGAAGTTTCGGGAACTCTGATTGGTGTGATTCCAATCGGCCGCAGATTTGAATTTAGGATAGATGGGACCGAAGAAGTCATTTCTGGAAATATTGGAAAGAAGCTAAGCGCAGATTTTATTGAACGTATTCAACAAGATGAGCAATTCATTGGAAAGCGCTGGTCTGCGTCACTTTACATTCGGACTGTTACAAAGCCCGATGGAAGGGTGAAGGTCAACTATGTGCTGACGGATCTTGTCAGCAGATTGGATTGACCAAAATTCCTGGGTAAGTCACTTATTCGCTCCCCCAGTCCCAAAGTCTCCACCAGCCGCCGCACATCTCCCGCTGTTATGTGTCGCGCATCCCCCTCACCCCAACCGTACCAACGCCTCATCAAGCGCTTGCAAGAACCTTGACCGGTCTGCCTTCGCAAACGGCGCTGGCCCTCCGGTGATGCCGTCCATTCCGGCGCGCAGGTCGGCCATGATCGCTCGGGTGGCGACTGCGCTGCCGATGGAGGCGGTGGTGAAGGGCTTGCCATTGTTGCCGATGACGACTGCGCCTGCCTTCAGGCATCGGTCCGCAAGCAATATGTCGGCGGTGATCACCACGCTGCGATGGGTGGCTTGCTCCGCGATCCAGTCATCCGCCGCGTCGAAACTGTCCGATACCACGATCCGCGTGATCAGCGGATGGTCGGGCATACGAAAGCGCGCATTGCTGACCAGCACCACCGGCACATTGCGGCGATAGGCGACCTTGTAAATCTCGTCCTTCACCGGACACGCATCGGCATCGACCAATATGCGGGTCGGTGGGATGGGGGGCAGGGGATCGGTGCTGTCAGAAGTCATTTCGGAACGGGCTTTATACCAATTTTGCGCCCCGGCACCAATTGTTCGCCACCCGCTTCCATATGCGCGGGCGACCGTGAGCATGACTAGACTGTAGCGAGCAATCGGGCGCCAATCGCTTCCTCGATCCACACACGTGCATCGGGGAAGCTGCGCTCCACCTCTGGCAAATCATTCACGCACACTATTTTGATCGCGTCGCGGTCTGCGCGGCCCAAATAGCCGCTGACATCCTTGGCGGACCATCGGTCAAGCGCGCCGACGGCTACGTGCAGATAATCGCGCGTGTCCAGTATCGCCGCGCGGCCATCGGCAAGGCAGGCATGGTTATGTAGGCTTTGCGGCAGGAACTGCGCAGTGTCGCGAAAGCGATAGCTGGCGTTGCGCGCGAATTCCAACGCGTAGCGTTCGAACAACTCCGCCATCACCGAACGCTGCATCGGGTGCACGACATGTGCGCTTTCGAACACATGATCGGCGCTATAGCCAATCATCTGGGCGGCGTTGATCTGGTTAAAATGGTTTAGCAGGCTGGCATCATCACGGGCTGCGCCGCTTGCGGCAAGGTCGCTGTGGTTGGTCCATTTGCCACGCAGCACTGGGCCATCGTCCGCGAAGAAATCGGACGGGGTGACGGGCGCGGTCAGGAAAACATCATCATTGAAATATAGGAAATGTTCGGCAAGATGCGGGATGCGCCACAACATCGTTTCAATCGATAGCGAATTAAACGTCGGCAATGCGTTTTCGTAACCGGCGAAAATCTCGCAATGGTCAATGATACGGATCTTCGAGGAAAACTCCGGCGATAGGCGCGTGATGACGGGCGTTTGGCTGTCGGTGATAATCCAGATGCGGCGCACCCATGGCGCATGATTGGCGATGGACCGCACACAGTAATTCAGCTCGTCACTGCATACCCACCGATGCGGGTTGGTACCATTGTCATGTAATGGAGTCGCTGCGTGCGCCAGATGATGGTCACGATTAGCCTTATGCGCTGGGTCAGCGCCATCGACCCATGTGATTACTGCATCCACTTCAAACATTTAGCCGGTTTCTCAATCGCTATGCGGCGCATAAGCGCGCAATGGGGCCGAATAAAGACGGCCTAGGCGCAGCGATTCAGGGTGTCAGGCGGTAACGGTGCCAATATGGCGGTAATGAAATGGGCGCACTTGTGGCGGGTAGCCGCATATAAATGGCCCGACCGGCATGTTGTTCAAGGGTTGGGGCAACTAAATGATGGAAATCCAGCGTTTCGGGAGTGGGCGCCAACGCAAAAATCGCTCAACGCGTTCCTAATGCAGCACGACAAAGGCCGCCCAGCGGAGTTCGCGGAACGGCCTTTCGAATATCGTGCGGTTAACGCAAAATGGCGCTAATCACCTTTTCGATCACCAGAGTCTTTGGATCGACCTGATATAGATAACCTTGATTGTAATAATAACGGTCATCGTCGTTCAGATTATATTGCGACCGCAAGGAGGTCGGGATCTGGTTATAGGTCCATGCATTGCCGAAATTTCGGTTATAACGCTGACCAACATCATATAGTTTCTTGGCCTGACCCGGAGGGGTGCAACCATTGTTTTTCTTGGCAAGGCCGGGAGGGCAACGGCCTCTGGTATCCAACGCGTACATGCGTCCGTTCCGGTCGTAACGATCTGTACGGATGTTATCCGAACGGACGTTAGTGTTGCGATCGGCCTTGTGCGAAGGCTTGCCGCCATGTTGGATGGTCGAATGCCCGGAATTGGCCTTGCCCTTTGGGTTGTTTTTACCCGGATCGGCGGCGAGTGTCCCAGTACATGCAAGCGTCAAAGCGCCTGCCAACAAGATTGCCGTTTTCATAAATTTCTCTCCATCAATTCCTGTTGGCACCATGTTGGGCCAATCAGGTGTAAGGACTTACGCATGTTGCGGTCCTTCCTTCTCAATAGGGCGTAAACGGTTGGCGGGCGGTAACGTTCCGCTTTGGCATCCAGTTCATCCCACGCAAAATTTGTCGGATAGACGGGGCATCCACATCGGCGTACGCTCACCCCTATCCTTGGGAGAGCAAACATCATGTCGCTCACGCAGATTATCTATTCTTCGAAACCATTCGGCTTTACCGCCTCTGTCCTTGACGACATTTTGACCGTGTCGCGCACACGCAATGCGCGGGATGAAATCAGCGGTACGCTCATTTGTCGCGGCGACATGTATCTACAACTGATTGAGGGACCGGACGCAGCGATTGCAGCGACTTATGAACGCATCATCGCCGATGACCGGCATCTTGAGGTTGACCTTCTCGTCTCTCGCCCCGTGTCCACGCGCCTGTTTCCCAAATGGGCGATGCGCGATGATCCAGCGCGCAGTTGGATGTGGACACAGGAGGAGGTCGCGGCTGGCGCGATTAAATCGGCAAGCATGGCCGAAATATTGGGCATATTCGAACGGCTTGCTTCAGAAGCATGAGGCAAGGCGTGCGTGACAGGCTTTACAATTTGCGGTGTATTGGCGCGTGACATTCGCCCGCATCGGCGCAGGACATAGTGTATGACCCGACACAAGCCTGCACCCAACTGGTTCGATATCTCGATGGATGCGTGGGCATTGGCGGCGGAATCATCAATGGTGATTGCGATGCGTATGGGTGGCATGGCGATGGGCGGACCTGCTGCAGCGAAGGAAGCCGAACGCATGGTGTCGGAAAAAGTTGTGGCAAACTTGGCGCTTGGCCTTGACCTGATGACCGGAAAGCTGGGTAACAGCGCCGAGCAGATCGTCAGTGGCAGTATCGCGCATTATTCCAAAAGTGTGGTTGCGAACCGGAAGCGGTTGCTGAAATAATCCGCGCCCGCCGTTGGTTCGCTCGCGGGTTAATCCTTGGATGTACTGGTATCGGCTGCATCGGCGTTGCGCATATGGTCGCCATTGCCTGAGTTGCGACGTTGCAGCTTCGACTTTTTCTGGAACAGCTTGAATCCGCCGAATGCGGCGAGCGCCAGCATGATGGCGATAAGCGAATAAGCGATAATCAGGCGGGTTTCCATGTACAGCTCCGGTTGCGGCGGGGAGAGGTGCGCGTGCCGGGAGGAATTTCCGGCGCGTCGTGGGTCCCTTACACGCTTTGTAGATGAACAGGGCCAAAATAACATCACAGGCCGAGGCGTTTGTCGTCCCATATCGGGCCGGAACTTAAACCTGCGCAGTAGGGTTAGCCTGCGAACATCAAGCAGGGAGCTTCCATGACCGACATATTTTCCATCCTGAAATCCGACCATGAATTACACCGGGCGATGCTCGCGAAAATCGCTACTACCAAGGGCCATGGCGACGAACGCCGTGACTTGTTCGAGGCGTTCCGAATTGAGGTGACGGCCCATGCTGCCGCCGAAGAACAATCGCTTTATGCCAATATGCTTGCCGATCCTGAATTGCAGGAAGAGGGCCGCCACTCGGTTGCCGAGCATAAGGAGATTGACGACATGCTGGGTGATTTGCAGAAAATGGATGCCGATGAGGCTGCTTGGCTAACACAGTTTAAAGAGCTGCGTCACCGGTATGAACATCATATTGACGAAGAAGAGGAAGAGATGTTTCCCGCCGCCGAAGAAGCTTTCGATGAGGCCAAGGCGGGCAAGCTGGGCGCGATTTTTGACGCGCGTAAACCTGTTGAATTGGAGGAAGCCGAGGCCGCCGAGAACGGCAGTGACAAGGAATAATGCAGACGATTACGTAGAAGTTTGCTAATTGTTAAATTTAGGCGTACAAGCCAAATACGCTATCGTCGACCGCGACGGAATTTGAGGCGCGTTTCTGGCTAAATGATCGGAGCGTGCAACGTTTTTCCCTACCACGACTTGGCTCCCCATCTGGCGCTGTTGCTAGATGGTTACCTGTTTCGTGAAAGGAACATCATTATGCCAGTAGGCACCGTAAAATTCTTCAATGCAGACAAAGGCTATGGCTTTATCGCGCCTGATGGCGGCGGTGACGACAGCTTCGTACACATCTCGGCTGTTCAGGCAGCGGGCATGCACTCGCTCGACAAAGAACAGCGCGTGAATTTCGAAGTTGAAATCGGCCGTAACGGTAAGGCTTCGGCCATCAACCTGTCAGCCGCTGATTAATTCAGCTCTAAGGTTAAAAAAAAGGGCTGCCCTAGGGCGGCCCTTTTTTTGTGT
>Ga0105050_10008714_pt1 | contig 11591 bp, 9 predicted proteins | sample FRY01_FD_78088 | JGI IMG/M metagenome (GOLD analysis project Ga0105050, IMG submission 78088) | Freshwater microbial communities from Lake Fryxell liftoff mats and glacier meltwater in Antarctica - FRY-01 | ecosystem: Environmental > Aquatic > Freshwater > Ice > Glacier meltwater ... | reverse complement strand
GTGAACTACCCACCCACGCCAGAGGCGATGGGACGGGCTTCAAGGGTCAACGCTCCAACTAATGTTGGCAACTTACCTTGATTTTTAAGACTATGTTCCGTAGTCAATTTATCTTTAAGAGCAAAAACTTTTATGTTATTAGCAGCCAAAATATCTCTATCGTGTGTAACTCCACAAGACTTACAAGTCCAAGTTCTATCGGACAACTTTAAGTCTTTGTTGATTACTCCACACGAGCAAGTTTTTGAAGATGGGGCAAAACGTCCTATTCTTAATATGTTTTTACCATACCAATCAGCTTTGTATTCTAACATAGTTACAAAAGTTGACCAACTTACATCTGAAATTGCTTGGGCTAAATTGTGGTTCTTAACCATATTACTTACTGCGAGTTTCTCTAAGCAAATCGTTTGGTTCTCACGAATTAACTTAGTAGAAGTTTTATGTAAAAAATCTTTGCGTTTATTTACTACCTTCTCATGTAGCAAGGCGAGACGTTTCTTTGTACGATTACCTTTGTTCTTTGAAAATTTACGTTGTGTATATTTTAATTTACTTTGTGCTTTACGTAGATGTTTAGGATTCTCAATTTCTAATCCATCAGAAGTAACTAGAAATGTTTTAATCCCTAAGTCCACACCAATAGTTGTGCTTTCATTGATTATCGCTTTTTGTGGGATAATTTCATTTGTATCAACCAATATTGAAGCAAAATATTTTCCAATTGGGGTAACACTAATGGTTGCACTTTTTATTGTTCCTTCAATTGGTCTATGCAAAACAATGTCAATACCTTCTTTAAATTTAGGGATTACCAACAAGTCATTTTCAAGTATTACGTTTTGTGGTACTGAAAAACTGCCACTATTAGACTTTTTTTTGAATTTAGGAAATCCAGCACCTTTGAAAAACTTCTTAAAAGCAATATCCATATTTTGGATTGACTGCTGTAAAGATTGGCTATTGACTTCTTTTAACCACTCGCATTCTTTCTTTAATTCAGGTAGTTGTTTGATTAAGTCAAAAGGTGAAAAGTTGTGTTTAGAACCTAAATACGCTGTATTTTTTGTTTCAAGAGCCAAATTATACACGAATCTACTACTGCCAATGTGTTTAGCAAGCAACTCTTTTTGGGAGTTGGTCGGATATAATCTATATTTAAAACCTTTAAGCATATATTATTAAATAGTCTAAACTTTTGTAAGAGTACAATAATTTTTGACAAAAACGAAAATTTGTTTAAATTTACAAAACGTAAGTGGAAAAGGTGTCGCTTACATCCCATCCACGTAAAAACGATGGATGGGTTTTACGCTCCGATTATAAAAAAACAAAGGAATTACATTTTAGATGAATATAGTATATAATAAAATTTTAGTATATGACCCTCAAGGTAATGTGGAGTTTGTAACTTCGAATATCCCCAAATATAACATTCACCCGTGGCATACTCACCCACTTATATCGGATGGAGATGGGAACTACGAGTGTATTGATGAATTAAGTAAAAAAATAGGTATTGAATTTCCATTCAGAAGGTCTGGTAACGAGACTAAGGAATTTATGGAATCTTTGGTTAGATTAAAAAGTCAGAGTTTTGAGGTTTTTTTGGACCATAACTATCGTAGGCATAATATATATTCGATAGATGAGATAAAAAAAATGAATATTAATTATATCTATCCTGTTGTTATATATAACAATGTGTTATTTGAAAACTACGATACTGTTGTATTGAATCCGGATGTGGTTAATGACGCTAAAAATGGTAAGTGTAAAATATGTTTTATACAACCCACCGAAGGTTTCTTTGGACAAGAAGATAGTAATCATAAATGGTTAGATCAATTATCTAAAACATATGGGTTGGACGACACTAATCTATTCATAATTACAACTAATTTCATTGCAAAGTCACGCAAAGACGAATTGGTATTGTCGGGTTATTTAAGTGAAAAATCATATACCGTATTAGATTATGCGTACTTTGGGTCTAACCTATGGTTCCACGAACCGGGACATGTAACTAATCCTGAGTGTAAAATGGGTGGAAGAGAGAAAATGGGTAAATTCATCAAATGGTCACTAACTGAAAGAAAAAAATATCATTTTTTAAATTTCAATAGGGTTCCTAAATTACATAGAATCCTACTTTATGGTTTTTTAAATAGTGATGATATTTTTAAAGATAAATTTATTTCATCTTTAGGGGGTATTGAGGGTGATAACCAACACGAATATTTTAATTGGGTTGATAATGGGGTACCTCAAGAGTATGAACACAAGTGGAAAAAACAAATTTGTGATTATTACAGGGATCACGACTCAAGAGTACATTATTGGTATGATGAACCCGACTTAGAGAATAATAAAGCAAGTAATTTGAATATCCAAGCACATAAGGATTCATTCGTAAACATTGTTTCCGAATCATTAACACACGAGACCACAGTGTTTTTCTCAGAAAAAATATATAAACCCATATTTGTTGCTCAACCATTTATATTAATGGGTAATCCAAGGTCGTTAGAGGTTTTACGAGGTCAAGGTTATAAGACCTTCTCCAAATGGTGGGACGAAAGTTACGATCAAGAAATGGACTTTTATAAAAGGATGGATAAGATCTTCACAGTGATGAGAGAAGTTGCAACGTGGGATATGGAGAAGTGTTATGAGATAACTCAAGAAATGTTACCCACATTAATCCATAATTTTAATGTTTTAATGAAAGGCGAAACACTACATAATATAATTAATGTTTTGGAGAAGGACCAAGAGAGACCACCAAAACCACGTAGACGTTTAATATGATCATAACCAAACCTATATACGTTCATAATGGAATAGGTCCCAACACCTCAACTATGAGACCAAAAAACATAGTTGATAATACTAATGATTGTGAAATAATACTCATTACAAATTATAATGTTGTTGAGGTTGGGTTCTATAAGACGTTCGAAAAATTAGTTAAGTTTTCAATAGAAAAAAATAAAACAATATATTACGATTCAACCACAGAATTACTATCTCAGGAGTTTTTAGAAAAAGTAAAATCTTACGAAGATCTATCCACTTTAAAAATTTTCACCAATGGTATTATTGATGAATCCTTAGTCGATTCTAAAGTTGTTATATCAAAGGGGGCAACAATAACCGTAGAACCTTACTTCGTTAAGTATTTTGACTACTACCAACCAATTAAAAATAACCACAAGGTAGGGACAAAAGATCAAAGATCATTTTTATTATTAGGTGGTAAATCAAAGACATTTAGAACTGCATTAACTTCATTAATATACTTTGAGGGTTTAGAAGACCATGGGTATATATCGTATTTTGGTTTCGAACCATTGGAAACATTCACTAATGAAAAAAAAGACCATTATTTTAGAACCGACTCACCTAACGAACAGAAAAGAAGGGTGGAAATTGGTTTGGAAAAAATGGGGGGTAATAAGGTTTTAGATGCTAACCTATTCAACTATGAAATATCACATAGTCGGGAGTATGATGAGACATATTACAACTTAGTTGATTTTGTTATAATAATGGAAAATGATGTTACAATGATAGGTCATTCATAACTGAAAAAACCACAAAATGTATCCAACAAAATAAAAAGTTTATTCTACTTTCATCTAAAGGTATGTTATCTAAGACAAAAGAAGCATATCAAAAGTACCATAATATGGACATTAGTCATTTGACTGATTGGTGTGACACATCTTACGATACGATTGAAGATGTGTGGTTCAGAATTGATAAAATTGTTAAAATTATTAAAAATGAACTTATTTAATAACCCAACTATTTTTCTATCAAAAAAACAAGTAAATCGTTAACCGAATAACCACGGAACCCTTTACTTAAAGGTCATTTTATCTTACCTTTTGGGTACTGTGGTTTGGTGGAGAATAAATTTTCCTTTTACCACATTGAATTCATTATATAAAGGGTTAGATAGAAGAATTAAAAATATGAATATAGGGTTTATAGGGGTTGGAAAACTCGGAAAGGATGCGGCTGAAGTAATGGCCGAAAAACATAATGTTATTGGTTATGACGTATTAGACGTACAACCTGAAAATTTTAAAATGGTTCCAACAATCAAAGATGTTTGTAAGGACCGAGAATTAATATTCGTTGCAGTACCAACACCACACCATGTGGATTATGATGGTAGGTATCCAACATCACACTTACCAAACAAAGACTTTAATTACGAAATAGTAAAAGAAGTGTTAGTTGAGGTTAACAAACACATTAATAAAAATCAACTTATTGTTCTAATCTCGACGGTTCTACCAGGTACGATTCGTGGGGAATTCATTGATTTGATTCCGAATGGTAGGTTTATTTATAATCCTTATTTAATAGCAATGGGAACCGTTAAGTGGGATATGGTAAACCCTGAAATGATTATCATTGGAACTGAGGATGGTTCGAAGACAGGTGATGCCAAACTACTTTTAGAATTCTATAAAACATTTATCACTGAGGGTACGAGATATGAACTCGGAACATGGGATGAAGCGGAAGGAATCAAAATATTTTACAATACATTCATTTCAACTAAAGTCGCATTGGTTAACATGATTCAAGATGTTGCAGAAAAGTCAGGTAATATTAATACCGACGTTATAACGGGAGCACTTGAAAGATCAACCTATAGAATTTTAGGACCGGCATACATGAAGGCGGGTATGGGAGACGGTGGTGGATGTCACCCAAGAGATAATATTGCATTACGTTATATGGCGGATAAATTAGAGTTGGGTTATGATATATTCGATTCAATTATGTTGGCTCGTGAGGTTCAAGCAAAAAACATGGCCGAGAGGTTGGTGGACCTTTCTAATAAAAGTGAACTCCCAATAATCATATTGGGTAAATCATACAAACCCGATGTTGATTACATAGATGGTTCATCATCTATTTTGGTTGGTCACTATGTTGAAGAACAAGGTCTATCGGTGCAATTTGATTTAACCAACCCAATAAAGGGTGTATACCTTTTGGGTCACATGGGTAAAGACCATGGATATGATTTCCCTGAGGGTTCAATAGTGTTAGATCCGTGGAGATCTTTTAAAACCAATAAAAATGTAGAAGTTATACATTATGGTAACACACGAATAAATGAAAAATAATATTTGGTTTTTCGGAGATAGTTTTACATATGGGGATGGTTGTGTTGAAGATCGACCTGTTAATGGTGAATATCACAAATTAAACCCATTTGGTGTGTTGTGGAGAAATGGCGTTGCCGATCATTTTAATATGAATCAAATCAATAAATCGGCGGGAGGGGCAAGTAATGATTGGATTATAAATTCACTAATAGAGGAGATAGTAAATATTCAACCAAATGACATTGTTGTGTTTGGGTTATCATGGTCAGAACGTTTCCAACTTATTAATAAAGAATTAAAAATCCACCAAAACTTTTTAACACAGCAATTTACCAATCCTGATAATCCAAATGATTTGGTAATTTTGGATCCTACCGATAAAAAATATAATGATGAATTATATAATATGTTAAAGTTATTTAGTATTGAATATAGAATACAACATGGTGAGATATTAAAATTGTATCAATACGCACAAGCGTCCAACTTATTAAAAAAAATAAAACAATCTAACGTTAAAACCTTATTATGGGATATTACCAACCAACATCAGTATGAAACCATAGATGAGGTAATTGGTAATGGAGACCGACATTGGTCGTGGAAGGGACATAATGATTGGATGATGAAATGTATTGAATTGTTAGAAAATAATGAACACGAATTCAAACCATACTTAAGACCATGAATGTAATTTGTAAAAAATTAAAAGAGTGGTTACATAGGAGAAAACGTAACCGTATTTATAAGAAAAAAATAGAAGAATTAAATAAACGTGACGGGTTTACTTATAAACATTAATATAATGTATTCAATTGGGATATCAGCTTACTATCATGATTCATCTGTTTCTTTATTTAGAAATGGACACCTAATCTTTGCTTGTGAAGAAGAGAAATTCACCGGTATAAAACACGACAGTAATTTCCCTTTTAAAGTTATCGAACATATAACCAAAGAGTATAGATTAACTAAAGAGAACGTGGAGGTAGTGTGTTTTTACGAAGACACAGAATTAAAGAAGAAACGAGTTATTGAATACTCAAAAAAGAGGTTCTTTAAAACCCCCCTTAACTCAATTAAGAAATATTATAGGTTCTTAAAAAATAAGAGAGAGTTACAGAAAATCCTACCCAAATTATCCGATAAAGTGTTTTATTCAAAACACCATCACTCACATCTTTACTATTCGGCATTTAGTTCCCCATTTAAGGAAGCTGCGGTGGTATCAATAGATGGTGTTGGCGAATACGATACCACAACTATTAGTTATTATAACGGTAAGTCATTAGAAGTGGAAACCATTTCATCTTACCCCCACTCATTAGGTTTATTTTATTCGTCAATGACTGCGTTCTTAGGTTTTAAACCAAATGAAGGTGAATATAAATTAATGGGTTTAAGTTCCTATGGTAAAAACACAAACCTAATGGTTAAACTCAGTAAGTTAGTGAAATTTGTAGATGGTAAGATTATTTGTGATTTAAAATATTTCCAATGGGACAAATCGGACACCATAATGTATAATTATGAATTATCTGAGTTGTTAGGTCTCTTACCAAGACTAACAGAAGAAAACATCACCCAAAAACATAAAGACTTGGCATATGCAATCCAAAAAGTCTATGAAAATGTGTTATTTGAATTATTATCTTATGTGCATGAAAAATATGACACCGAAAACCTTTGTTTAGGTGGTGGTTGCGCATATAATGGATTGGCTAACGGTAAGATTTATAAGGAAACAAAATTTAAACATTTATGGATCCCACCGGCTCCTTCAGATGCCGGATCTGCGGTTGGGTCGGTCATAAATTACCATATATCTAAAGGTGATGAAGTTAGTATTCCACAAACACCATTCTTAGGACCTTCATATAGGGTTAATAGTGAATTTAAAGAGTGTTTAAAAGGTAGGACGTTTATTCGTTTAGAAAAATTGGATATGTTGTTTACTATAGTTGCAAAAGAAATATCTAAGGGTTGTGTGGTTGGGTTCTTTAGGGATGAGATTGAATTTGGATCGAGAGCATTGGGTAATAGATCAATATTAGCCGATCCAACTAATCCGAACATGAAAAAGAGAATTAATGAATTGGTTAAAAGAAGAGAAGGTTTTAGACCGTTCGCACCGATGGTTACAAAAGAAAGACAACATGATTTCTTTCATGTGGTGGAAGATGTACCATATATGAATCAAGTGGTTAGGGTAAAAGGTGACCATGTTGATAAATTAAGTTCTGTTACTAACGTAGATGGAACCTCAAGAATCCAAACGGTAGATAGGTCAAATCCTATACACGGACTTTTAAGGGAATATGAAAAATTAAGTGGATACCCAATCCTATTAAACACCTCATTTAATATAAAAGATAAGACTATGGTTTTGACCCCTGAAGACGCATTAAAAACTTTTGACGAAGTTGATATTGATCTTTTGGTTTTACAGAACTACATCATTTTTAAAAAGACGAAAAATGTTTAGAAAAATACTTAAATGGTTCAAGGACCGTAAAGAAAAAAAAGAAAGAGAGTTAAAATTTAAAACTAAACTTGAGGAGATGAGAAAACGAGATCCTTTTACATACAAACATTAATATAATATGAAGAAGGTAGTAGTTTCTGGATGTAGTTTCACTTTTGAGGATTGGAATTGGCCAACATTTTTAGTGAATCATTTAAATGTACCCACAAAAGACTTAATTAATGTTGGTATGGCATCACAAGGTAATGGGTTAATATCTAAAAAATTAATCTATGCCGTTAATAAGGTGTTAGAGAACACAAACCCTGAAGATATCTTAGTTGGTATAATGTGGAGTGGTGTTGATAGGATCGATTTCCATAGTGAAAATAACTATAGTACTAAAGATTGGGGTAATAATGGACATGTGGATAATATCCATAATCCAACTAACGTTGCTGTTGATAAGAAGTGGTATTTCATAAACCCAGGTTGGGATACTTTAGAAAACCCACACCCACTTATGGATTCATATTATAGATATTTTCATTCTAACATTGGTATGTTGGTTAATACCATACAATCAATATTATTAGTCCAATGGTTTCTTAAAGAAAAGGGGGTTAAATATTTTATGACCACATATATGGACATATTTGGTAAATACCCTAAAGAGGTTATGGAATCGGAAGAAATAAAATATTTATACCAACTAATTGATTTTGATAATTTCATAAATGTCGATGGTTGTTATGAGTTTGTTTCACAAAATTACCCTTCAGGTATGCCACCCGAAGAAAAAGACGCAATTCATCCATTAAAAAGTGGTCATGAATTTTTTGTTGATAATGCGGTGATCCCCCATATCAATAAAATGGGTATAAAACCAAACACATATATTCACCTAATATAAAAAAAACACACCATATATACGTGAAAGGTTGTTGAGTTTAAATAAATCCTTAACATATTCAACATACTATTGAAATCCAAAGTATTTATTTAGTAAACAAAAACGCGTTATAGATGAATATATTTGATCCACACATTACGGGTTCCCTGTCCGTTTCCGCTTCCGCACATATCGAGGGTGACTTAACAATATTAGGTACTATTCGTGGGACCGCAGAATTAACGGGTGAGGTCGACAATGCAATTAGTGCATCACACGCCGCATCTTACTTACTTACCTCAAGTTTTGAGGGGGTTAGTGGTTCATTCGCTATTACGGGGAGTAACACTTTTAAAGGTGATCAAACTTTTAGTGGGTCTCTTTTACCTGAAGGTACAATAACACATGATATTGGTACTCCTACTCAGAGATGGAGAGATATATATTTGGATGGTACTACCATAGATTTAGGTGGAACCAAAATAAGTAAGGATGTAAATGGGAATGTTGAATTAAAGGGTAGTGATAATTCATTAAGAAAATTAATTGCTTCTGAGATTCAAATCGGTGAGGGATCCGGTAGAAAAACACTTAGGGTATCTAATGGTATATTTAAATTAGAATCATCGTTAGATGATGATGGTGTTGTACAATTATCAGGATCGTTTACGGGGTCTTTCGAGGGTGATGGGTCACGACTTACCAATATAAATGCAACTTCAGTTGTTGGATTAAGTCTTGACAGTATAACGAGTGGTAGTAACGAACTTACAATGGGGGCAACCTTAGTAAGTAATGTTTCAATTTTACCTAACATAACAGACACAATAGATTTAGGTTCGCCAACTAAACAGTGGAGAGATCTATTCCTTTCGTCAGGATCACTTTACATTAATGGTCAACAAGTAATATCAACAACAGGTAACGAACTTAGAATAACAACTGATACTGGTGAGTCAATTAAAATAATTGAAACCTCAACAGACACAATAACATTACAAACCGAAGATGGTGATATTACATTAACTTCTTCAGGTAATGGTAACATAGAGTTGGACGCACCTATACAAATAGGGGCTGGTAATAAGGTACTTTCATCTGATGGTAATGATATTCAATTTGGTAATGGTTTATCAATAACTGGTAGTGTTGTTTTATCGGGTACTGTTGACGGTGTTGACGTTGCTGGATTAAAAAGTGACGTTACAACATTGCGTGGGGATTTAAATGACCATACCTCTTCTAATGACATCACAAACACAATACACACCGGAAGGTTAGATAGTTTAGAAACTGAAAGTGGTTCCGTTAGAGGGGACCTAAACACATTTACGTCAAGTATTAATACTACTATAAAAAGTAAATTAAATACTGAATCCGTCGTTAGTGGGTCAATTCAAATTGATGTAACACAAACAACTAACTACAGTCAAATTACTGATAGATTAGTATCGGTTGAAAACTACACATCTTCAGTTGATGGTGGTTTAGAATTTACAGGTTCAAATGTAACCGTTAAAGGTAATCTTTTAGTAAAAGGAACAGAAACAAGAGTTAACTCAACAACAGTTGAGGTTGACGACAATATTATTTCACTTAATGGTACGGGAGCTACTGAGGCGGGTATTGAAGTAAGAGATGTCACTTCACCTGGTATTTTATCGGGGTCCTTATTATGGGATGGTACTTCTAACCATTGGAAAGGTGGAACTAAGGGTAGTGAAGAAAGACTTTTAGATAATTCGGATTTAACAACTCTTGATGGTAGATTAGATTCTGTTGAAATAACAACAGGTAGTTTAGATGGTAGATTAGATTCTGTTGAGAGTAAAACAGGAAGTTATATAACGGGTTTTACAAATACAATATTAACAGGGGCCACATTTAATAACACTGATGGTATCATTACACTAACAAAAAACGATGGGAACACCGTAAGTGTTGATATAGATGGAAAATATTCGTTATTAAATCATACCCATACATTTGCAACAATAACATCCAAACCAACAACCCTTTCGGGTTATGGAATTACAGATGCTGCGACATCTGCACAAGGAACCAAAGCCGATACCGCATTTGGTTGGGGTAATCATGCAAGTACGTATTCATTATTAAATCATACCCATACATTTGCAACAATAACATCCAAACCAACAACCCTTTCGGGTTATGGAATTACAGATGCTGCGAGTTCATCCAATGTATCAAATTGGGACACTTCGTATAGTTGGGGTGATCACACGGGTGGTGGATACTTAACTTCATATACTGAGGTAGATACGTTAGCAACCGTTACATCAAGAGGTTCAACATCAACAGGTAATATAACCATTAATGGACAATTATTCGTTGGTAATACGACATCATCGGATATATACATGACAGATACCGATGAGACCACCAGAAGAATACACACCAACTCAGGAAGAATTGGATTTCTAACGTCGGCCGGTGGTTGGGGGTCATGGTGTGATAATTCGGGTAATTGGTCTACAGTTGGAACACTTACTGCGTCCGGAGGTAATTCAACACAATGGAACACATCTTATGGATGGGGAAATCATGCTTCAGGTGGATATGCACCAAGTTCTCATACACATGCACATTTAACCACTAACTATATAGGGGGGCAACAAACTAACCCACAAACATACTTTAGTAATAGTATAGGGTTAAAAGTGGCTATGACAGGGTTCCCATCGGTATGGGCAGACACATTATGGATAAATGGATATAGTGGTGGTGATGTACTTAGTATGTGTGCATTACATACTTTACGAAATGGAACTCCAAGAATGTTTATTACAACACAACAAAGTACTGATACCTCTTATGGAACACAGTATGAGTTTCTTACATCATATAACGCACCAGAAGCGTTAGCAATGAACCAAAATGTACGTACGAGTGATGCTGTAACCTTCAGTACGGTAGGGGCAACCACATTTACGGGGGCATTAAATGGAAATGCAAATACTGCTACAGCTTTTAGTAATTTTTCAAACGGTTTATCGGGAGGACCATTTACTGGTGCACCAACATCAATTATAGGTATAGGTGGTAGCTCTGATATGCAAAGATTTAATTCTACTGCTAT
>Ga0105050_10008711_pt1 | contig 11594 bp, 9 predicted proteins | sample FRY01_FD_78088 | JGI IMG/M metagenome (GOLD analysis project Ga0105050, IMG submission 78088) | Freshwater microbial communities from Lake Fryxell liftoff mats and glacier meltwater in Antarctica - FRY-01 | ecosystem: Environmental > Aquatic > Freshwater > Ice > Glacier meltwater ... | reverse complement strand
CGTCATCTCTACCGCCAGAAAACAGGGCTGGATTCTGCTCGATACACTGATGGGACAGCCAGCTAAACTGATCGGACAACTGCGCCTCGATTGAGCGCACAGCCCCTACCTGGGCTGTTACCAGCACAGGCTGCGGGCCATTGTCGCGCGTTTCGATCATATCGCCGGGATGCAGGCCTTCGATCCGCCGCGGCCCGCCCGGCGTCGCGAGCCAGGTACCGGGGGTAAAGCAAATCACACCCGCCGCCGATCCCGCCTCCGCAGCCAACCGGCTGCGGTCGATCGAGGCGCGAACGACCCACAAGTCGCGGTCGGCTGGCGGCAGATCGCCCACCATCATCAACAACCGTGCGCCGGTATCGGGCACCGGAATGATCGTCACTGGATAACTTTGATGCCCATCCGTCACCAGAAACGCCTGATCCGGCAAATCTTCGTCTTCCTCGGCCGCCTTGGTTGCACCCGCAGTTCCCACAGCCTCACCGATCAGCCGCCGCACCATGCGTGCCGCGCGTTTCCGTATGTCCGCAACCGCCTCGGCCCCGGCCAAAATCAGCACACCCTGCGGCCCATCCACCCGCACAGCCGTTCCCGTCCAGCGCCAAGCGGCACCGACGGTCAGGACATCCAGGGGTGCGGCCTTGAGGCCGTCTGTTTCGGTTTGGGACCAGGAAATGACGAACGTGCCCAAAGAGCCCGTTTTCATGCCTGTTACTGCCTGCTCGTTTATTATTGTTTGTAGTCAAAGGTTAACAAGACATTCTTCACAAAGCTATGGCAGATCGGCAACAGTGCAGGACAATTGACCTTCAGATGGGACCAATTTGCATCAGAATCGCAGATTTAACGCCAAACCGCCAACAATCTGGCCTTCGTCCTGCTCTTCGAACTCTGGGCCAAGGTAGGTCACGCCGTAAAACGCCGATGACCGCGCGCCTTGCCAGTGCATCCCCGCCCGCAAACGGTGCCGCGTCTCACTTGCCGTGACCGCCTCGCCGTCGGGCAGATAGACGCTGTTGAACACCCGCGCGATATCGCCGCCCAGCACGACACTGATCCCGGGCGAAACCCCACCAGACGCCGCGCGAAACCGATGCCCGGTGCCCACGTCGCGCAGCATCAGGTCCTGCTGGCCAAAGCTGCCGATCACCAGATCGCCGCCTGCGCGCAGCAGCGTTTCATCCCCGGCGCGCGCTTCGACAAAAGGCCGGAACTCGGCCCGGTCGCCAAAACGCAGGCGGCGGCCAAGCTCGCCCGAAATGGTCGGATAAATCCCATCGTCGATCTGGGTGTTCAGCGCGCCCACCTCGCCAAGCCCCAGCGCGTCATGCATCCAGGACTGAAACTTGCCCACCCCGGTCTGCGGTCCGACAAACACAAGGTCGCCCCCCACATCTGCCTCGAACCCACTTAGGTCAAACTGCGTGTGCAAGCCCACCGTGATCGCCCCGACATAACGGCGGTCGATGACGGCTGGCGTTGCCAGATTTTCAGGTGCAAGCGTTTCGGCACGCAACCGGAATTCCAGAATTTCGCCGGGCGCTGCGGGCAAAACCCCGTCCCAACGGGCACCGCGAACCAAGCTGACCGCATAAGACCCGGTGCGCCACCGATCCTGACCGTCCCCCGTCGCATCATTCGCGAACATGCGCCCCCAGCCCAGCGTAACGCGATCCTGCGCCGCTGCAGGCGACGCGAGCACACAAAAAGCAGACGCCACCAAAAGAGCCAATCGTATCATGGCAGTTTTCTCCACGCCCCCCGACCAACTGCACATTACCCGCAGCCGCTGCATCAGACAACGAGCCGCCAGATTATCAGCGCCGAGTGTTACATCAAAAACGCCCTCCAGGGTCTTGTTCCGTTGCAGCATTTTTCATAGGGCGGGTCAACGCCTGCAGCCCCGGCGCAAGCTTGCGCTGCAAATGCAACCGCCAAAGCATGGCACACCGCCCTGTCACCCGGCTGCGTCAGTGCCACGCTCGGCATAGCTTTCCACAGCCTGCCGTGCGGCTGCAAAGCGCGCAATCCGGCTGGCACGACGGGTAAAAACCCCCGACAGATGTATGCCCGGACGCGGCTCTGGCACGTCCAGCCCCGACGCCTCGGCGGCCAAGCGGGCCAGTCCGGCTGCCGTCTGTTCGGTTTGCGCAGGCACGAACAGGTCGTGCCGCGCGACCTCGGACAGGAATTGTTGGAAATAGCCGTTGCACGACACCCCGCCATCCACCGACAAAGCCCCCCTGAACGGCTGCAACGTGTCCATCGCCGTCATCACTTCGACCGTGCGCAATGCAACCCCCTCGAGCAGCGCCTGCATCAGGTCGGCTTTGTCACAGGCCAGCGACAGCCCCATCCACGCCCCACGCGCAGCGCGGTTCCAGTGCGGGCAGCCCAGACCAGCCAGCGCCGGAACAAAGGCAACCCCCCGGTCAATCGCAGGCGGGGCGGCAAAGGCGGCAATGTCGCCGTAGTCGTGAAACAGCCCCAGCCCGCGCGCCCAGTCAACCGCCGACGCTGCCGCATAAACCCCGCCATCCAGCGCATAGGTCACAGCCCCACCCGCGGCTTGCCACGCGACGGTGGGCAACGGGCCCGGTCTGTCGGGGCGGATCAGCGCGCCCGTGACGCATTGCACGAAGGCTCCGGTTCCGAAAGTCACCTTGGCATCGCCGGGCACCCGGCAGCCATGACCGTAAAGCGCCGCCTGCTGGTCCACGATCGACGCGCGCAGCGCCGCCCCGCAGGGCAGCGTGCCAAGGTCGCCCGATGTCGGCCCGATCTGCGGTAGCGCCGCCATCGGAACCCCGAACAGCCGACACAACTCGGCGTCCCAGCCCCCGTCGGCAAGGTTCATCAGCGAGGTGCGCGAGGCAGTGGCCACATCCGTTTCGAACCGACCCGTCAGACGGTCGCGAAAAAAGCTGTCGGTCGTGCCCAACCGCAGATGACCCTGTGCCGCAAGGCTGCGGGCTTGCGAAACATTTCGCATGATCCAACCCAGTTTCGACGCCGAGAAGTAAGCGTCCAGCGGCAGTCCCGCGCGGGCCATCACTTCGACGGCGGCCCCGCTTTGCTGCAAGTCGTGCGTGGCGTCTGACGTGCGGTCATCTTGCCACGAAATCACCGGGCAGATCGGCCGCCCGTCGCGTGCGTCCCATGCGAGGCAGCTTTCGCCCTGGTTCGACAGGCCCACGATGTCGGGCGCTGCGGCGTCAAGGCACCGCACGACATGGGCCAATAGTTGATCCCCGTCCTGTTCCACATGACCGGGCGCCGGATGGCGTTGGGCATGGCACAGCGACAAAACCGGGTGCAAGACCCCCCCGGCGTCCATCGTCAGAACCCGCGTGCTGGTGGTGCCCTGATCTATTGCGGCGATCCGCATCAAACAGGGCCCAGCGTCAGGGTCAGCGGGCCTGCATCCATCGTGGTTGGAAGCGGCAGCGACAGGCGGCGTTCGGGCAGACTGTCAACAGCGCGCGACGCAACTTCGCGGTCACCTTGCATCAGGCGCAAACGGCCCTTGGCAGCTTGTGTCAGCCGGATTTGCAACCGGTCGTGCACCACATCCGGCCCCGACCCGCCGATCATCTGCGGCACCGCCAACCCCAGTGCCGGATGACCCAGCGCCACCCGCGCGCCGGTCGGTGCAGGCAACCGCCCCTCCAGCGCGGCCAGAATCGCCCGCGCGGTCCTTCGCCCCTCGGCCCAGCACAACCCCGCCGTTTCCACCCCGCGCAACAGGTTTCCAGCGGCGAAATAGGCCGGGTCCGACAGCCGCCCCCACCGGTCGATCACCGGGCCGCCCGATCCTGCGTCCACCTGAAGATGGCTGCCGCGCAGCAGCGACGCGTCAGGGCGAAAACCGCCCGACAGGATGACACCGTCAGTCTGCACATCGCGCGCGCCGTCCGGCCCGGTCAAGGTTACGCTTTGCACCCGGTCGCGCCCGTGGATGGCGGTGATCTCGGTGCCCAGACAGACCTTGACCCCCATCAACCGGGCAAGCCAGATCGCGGGATCGCGCGCCGTGGTGCGCGCGGCAGGCTCGACCATCGCAACGGGCTTGATGCCCGCGTGATGACACGTCAGCAAAGCCGAAAACGCCACCAGTTCGGTGCCGAAAATCACCGGACGCCGGAACGGCTTTTGCTGGTTCAGATAAACCATCCCCTGCACCGCGCCCGTCGACAGAACACCCCCCGGCTTTTCACCCCCGATCAACCGCGCGGCACGACTGGTCTCGCGCACCCCCGTTGCCAGCAAAACAGCTTTGGCGGTCAGCGTGGACACGCCGCTGTCATCGCTGATCTGGACCGCGCCGCCCGGCAACAGGGCCGTCACCGTGGTCCGCGTCCGGATCTCGACCCCTGCTACCCGCGCCGTCGCCCGCAGCCGTGCCGCATAGTCGGGGCCGCGCAGCAGGCGCTGGAATTCGCGCATCCCGTAAGGATAATGCCCGCAATGGCGGGGAATGCCGCCCGCCTCGGGCTCGCGGTCCAGCACCACGACGCGGTGCCCAGCGCGGGCGATGTCGGTGGCCGCAGCCAGACCCGCCGGACCACTGCCGACGACCAGAACCTCGATATCAGCCATCGACCGAACCCAGCATCGGCTCTGCCAGCCGCCCTTCGGTCAGCCGCGCGAGGTCCGCAGAACAGTAAAACCCCTGACAGCGCCCCAAAGTCGCCCGTGTCCGGCGCTTTAACCCGGCCAGACTTCCCGCCGCCATTGGCCCGGTCAGCGCGGCCTCGATCTCGCGCCGGGTGACCAGTTCGCAATGACACACGATCCCGCCATTGCCGGGCTTTTGCCAGTCGCGCGCGCCCTGCACCGAAATATTGGGAACCTCGGGCCAGACCGGACCCACCAACGGCTGCTCGCGCCGCCCCGCCAGCCGCACCACATGCGCCGCGATTCCTAAGGCCGCCGACAGTCCGGTGGACCTGATCCCCCCCACGCAAATATAGCCGTCGGCCAGATCGGTGCGGATGCGGTAGTGCTTTTCTTCGGTCGCCGGGCGCAGGCCCGCGTAAACCGCCGTAACCTCATGCCTTGCAAGCGCAGGCAAAATCTCGACTCCGCGCGCGATCAACGCCTGCAAGGTCGCTTTATCGACCGTTGCGTGGTTGCGGTCGTCCTGTTCCTCGGCGGTAGGCCCGACCAGCAGGTTGCCGAACGCGGTGCGGCACACGACGATCCCCTTGGTGATCTTGGTCGGCACCGGCAGCAGGATATGCCCGGCCAGCGCCGCCGCCGTCTTGTCGAACACCACGAACTGCCCCTTGCGCGGCTTTATCGTGAACCAGCTTTGCCCCGTTACCCGCTGATCAACAACGTCCCCCCACAGCCCGGCGGCATTGATGACCAAATCCGCACCGACTGCCCCCGCCGTTGTGTCCAGATGCCACGCGGCACCGTCCCGCTGCCCCGACAGAACTTCGGCCTGCCGCAACAACACCGCCCCATTCGCCAGCGCCTGCAACAGATAGCCATGCGCCGCCGACCATGGGTCGATCAGATGTTCCCCCGGCACCCGGAACCCCCCGCGCACCGCGTCCGACAACTCCGGTTCCAATGCCCGCGCCTGCGCGCCGGTCAGCGCATCGACATCCGTCACCCCATTGGCCACGGCCTGCGTCATCAAGGCGGGCAGACTCGCAACTTCGGCGTCATTCCATGCCAGCACCATAGCACCCGCACGCAGCAACGGCAGACCCAGCCGTTCGCGAATGTGGTGATAAAGCGCATAGCCTTCGCGGATGCAGGCCAGTTCCAGCGACCCTTCGGGCGCATCAAACCCGGTGTGCAGGATTGCCGAATTGCCCTTCGACGCGCCATCCAGCACATCTGCCGCCTTTTCCAGCACCACCACCCGCGCGCCCGCCAAAGTGAACGCCCGCGCCAGCGCACAGCCCACCACCCCGGCCCCGATGACCGCTACGTCGAAGTTCGGGCGACAGCCCGTAATTTGGACACTTTGCATCATCGGCAAGCCTCGTTATTTTGGGCATGATTTGATCTTTCTGCCTGCGGGGTCAAGCTGACGACTGTGGTTGGGTTCTGCAATTTCACCATGCGGTCAAGAAAACTGTTGACGTCTGCCGCCTTGCACGGTCGGTTGCACTTGGGGATACACCAAAGCCGGACGCATCAAAGCCTTGATCGAACCTGATCAGGCGCAATGGTCAACCGGATACGGCGCACCAGGCGCTGACCGAAAGGGGAGCTGACAGATGGACCTGATCCGCAAACCGGGGGCTGCATGCACCCCTTAATCAAGACCTATGTGCGCCTGACTGACAGGATGTCCGATCTGGTCGGCTATTTCGCGGCCTCGCTGATTTTCCTGATGGGCGCCACGCTGATCTTCGACGCCATCACCCGCAACGTGTTGAACATCCCGGTCCACTGGGCCATCGAGTTTACCCAGTTTACCCTTGCCGCCTATTACTTCATGGGCGGGCCGATCACCCTGAAGAACAACGACCACGTCCGGATGGACCTGTGGTACGCGAACCTGTCGGACCGCGCCAAGGCGCGGATGGACCTGATCACCGTGGGCTGTCTGATCTTCTTTCTGGGCGTGATGCTGTTTGGCAGCCTGTCGAGCCTGCAATACGCGATCGAGACCGGCGAGCGGCGGTTTTCGATGTGGAACCCATCGGTCATCCCGATCAAGGCGTTGCTGTCGGTCTGTCTGGTTCTGATGCTGCTGCAATCCTTTTCGCTGGTGTTCAAACACATCGCTACCCTGCGCGGAGAGCCGTTGTAAATGTCCTATGAAATTATCGCCCTCTTGATGTTCGCGTCGATGGCGCTGCTGCTGATCACCGGGCAACGGGTGTTTGCCGCCATCGGCTTTGTCGCCTCGGGGGCGGCGCTGTTGCTGTACGGCAACGGCGCCATCGAGTTGCCCTACAGTCAGGTGTTCAAGCTGTTCAACTGGTATGCGATGCTGACGCTGCCGATGTTCATCTACATGGGCTATATTCTGGCTGAATCCGGCATTGCCGAAGACCTCTACAAGATGCTGCACGTCTGGTTCGGGCGGATACCCGGTGGCCTTGCGATCGGCACGATCCTGCTGATGGTCATCATCTCGGCGATGAACGGGCTGTCCGTTGCTGGCATGGCCATCGGAGCGACCATCGCGCTGCCCGAGATGATCCGGCGCGGCTATGACAAGATCCTGATTTCGGGCGTGGTGCAGGGAGGATCGTCATTGGGCATCCTGATCCCGCCGTCGGTCGTTCTGGTGCTTTACGGGATGATCGCGCGCCAGCCAGTGTCGAAACTGTGGTTTGCGGGCATTATGCCGGGCCTGCTGATGGCCACGATGTTCATCATCTACATCGTCATCCGCGCAAAGATGAACCCCGCGCTGGCCCCTGCCGTTCCGGAGGAAGAGCTGAACATGCCCTTCCGCGAAAAGCTGGCACTGGCCAAGGCGGGCATTATTCCCTTTGCGATCTTTTTCTTCATGACCGGGCTTTTCGTGACCGGCTACACCAGTCTGGTGGAAAGTTCGGCCGTCGGGGCCACCAGCGCCACACTGGCGGCGGCGCTGAAGGGGCGGTTTTCGTGGCGGCTGATCCGCGAAACCTCGATGAAAACGCTGTCGGTGTCGTGCATGTTCTTGTGGCTGATCCTTGCAGCCCTTGCTTTCGGGTCGGTGTTCGACGGCCTGGGGGCTGTCCGCGCCATCGAGACGTTGTTCATCTCGCAGTGGGACCTGTCGCCGTGGATGATCATCATCATGATGCAACTGAGCTTTCTGCTGCTGGGCATGTTTCTGGACGACACCGCCATGCTGATCATCGTGGCGCCGCTTTACATCCCGCTGGTGGCTTCGCTGGACCTTGGGTTTGACAACCAGCTGATCTGGTACGGCATCCTTTATACTATCACCTGCCAGATTGCCTACATCACGCCGCCGTTCGGCTATAACCTGTTCCTGATGCGCTCGCTTGCCCCCAAAGAGTTTGAACTGGGCGACATCTACCGCTCGATCTGGCCTTTTGCCGCGATGATGATGCTGACCATCGTGCTGTTGATGCTGTTCCCGCAAATCGCCCTTTGGCTGCCCGAACAGATCAACGTGCGCGGCTGACGAAACAACCACCACCCAGGGCCCAAAGAAGCCCACAACCACGACAGGAGCAAGGACATGACAGATCCGAAGAAACCGCAAACCCCGGTCGCGCAAAGCCCGTCCGAGGCGATCCTCGCCACCCGGCGCGGCTTTCTGCGTCAGGCCGGTCTCGGTGCAGGCGCCGTGGCAGGGGCAACCCTCGCCGCGCCGTTTGTCAACGCGCAAAACGGCCCGATCAAGTGGCGGATGCAGACCTATTCCGGTGCCCCGCTGGGCGCGCATGTGATCAAGCCGCAGATCGACGCCTTCAATCTTGCCGCCAATGGCGAGATGGTGATCGAACTGTTTTACGCCGACCAGCTGGTGCCTACCGCCGATCTGTTTCGCGCGGTGCAAAATGGCACGCTCGATGCCGTGCAGTCCGACGAGGCATCGATGGCGTCGCCGGTTGACATCTCGGTTTTCGGCGGCTACTTCCCCTTCGCAACCCGCTTCAGTCTCGATGTGGCCTCGCTGTTCCAATACTATGGGCTGAAGGAAATCTGGGAAGAGGCCTATTCCGAGGTAGACGGCGTCACCTGGCTGTCCGCCGGGGCCTGGGACCCGCTGCACATCTTCACCGTGGACAAACCGATCCGCAGCCTTGCCGACATGAAGGGTCTGCGGGTGTTCGGGGTACCGACGGCGGGCAAGTTCTTGTCGCAATACGGCCTGATCCCAGTGACGATTCCGTGGGACAACGTCGAGGTTGCGATGCAGACCGGCGAGCTGGACGGCGTGGCATGGTGCGGCTTTACCGAAGCCTACGAGGTCGGCTGGGCCGATGTGTGCAAATACGCGCTCACCAACTCGGTCACTGGTGCATGGTTCGGCAGCTATTTCGCCAACACCGCAAGCTGGCAGAAAGTCCCGCCGCATTTGCAAGAGCTGTTCAAGATCACCATCGACCAGTCGCACTACTACCGCAACCTCTGGTATTGGGGCGGCGAGGCACGGTTGCGGGTCGAAGGCGAGAAAATGGAACTGACCTCGCTGCCGCCCGAAGAATGGGCGCAGGTTCTGGCCGATTCCAACGGCTTCTGGGATGAAGTCGCAGGTTCCTCGCCCCGTGCGGGCCGGGTGGTCGAGGCGTTCAAGAAATACGCCAGCACAATGGAAAAAGCGGGCTATCCCTACCGTTGAACAGGCTTGTGGCCGCGCCGGACTGGCGCGGCCACACCACATGATAGCGGTTCTGGGTCATCAGGCCTGCAACAGCCTGCTGTCCGTCGGGGGAACTTCCCACCAGCGCGTCGAACCCCCGCCTGCCGGCCAGCCCCCTGCGATGCATCGCCCCGCGATTTGGCCCACGTGAGCATCGCATACTGCGTCCAGATCCGCACCCAACCAAAATGCACGCCCTGATGGCGCGGTGGCGGCCATCCAAAATGCCGCAGACTGCTGCCCAAGACAAAATCCGAATGACGCCTTATATTCAAAAAATAATGCAGAGGCAGCCCCGATGAAACACACTGTCGATTTTGACGCCGCAACACCGATCGACCCGGTCCACCACCGGCCGCGAAACTTGTCCGACCGCATCGCGTTGCGCACCGTCAGGATCATGCGTGTGTTCGCCGACCTGTTCTTTTCCAAACGCTATGGCCACCGGGCCGTGGTGTTGGAAACCGTGGCGGCCGTGCCGGGCATGGTCGGGGGGCTTTTGCAACACCTTAAGGCGATCCGCCATATCCGCGACGATCAGGGTTGGATCAAAGAGCTGATAGACGAGGCCGACAACGAGCGTATGCACCTGATGACGTTCATCAAGGTTGCCAATCCCAGCCGGTTTGAACGCACCCTGATCATGCTGGCGCAGGCGGTATTCTATAACCTTTATTTCTTTCTTTACCTGTTGGCGCCAAAGACGGCGCACCGGATTGTGGGTTATCTCGAGGAAGAAGCGGTGATCAGCTATACCAACTATCTTGCGGAGATCGACGCAGGCCGGTTGGAAAACAGCCCCGCGCCGCAGATCGCCATCACCTACTGGAAGCTGCCCAGCGATGCCCGCCTGCGCGATGTTGTGTTGGCGGTGCGCGAGGACGAGGCCCGCCACCGCGACGTCAACCACAAATTCGCCAACCAACTCGCCGGGTAGCCGGACGATCCGGGAAAATAGACTGCGATGTCCTGCCGCACGGCTCTGTGGCATTTTACGGCGCATCCCTGCTAGGCTTGCCCATCTCTGAGCAGCCTGAAGGACTGATACGATGCGCCAGACCATGAAAGCCGCCGTGCTTTATGCCACGGGTACCCCTCTGGTGATCGAGGACGTCCCCATCCCGCAGCCCGGCCCGGGCGAGGTGCTGATCCGCGTCACCGCCTGCGGCGTCTGTCACAGCGACCTGCACGCCGTCGATGGCGACTGGACCCCCGGCCCGGTGCTGCCGCTGATCCCCGGACACGAGGTGGCAGGCCGCATCGCCGGTCTCGGCCCAGATGTGACCGGCCTTGCGATGGGTGACGAGGTCGGCGTGCCTTGGATGTATTCCGCGTGCGGCACGTGCGACTATTGCCTCGCCGGAATGGAAACCATCTGCCCGCAAGCCGAGGCGACAGGCTACACCAAGCCGGGCGGCTATGCCGAATACATGATCGCCCCGGCAGCCTTCGTCGGTGTGCTGCCGACCGGCACCGACCCTTACGCCATGGCCCCGATCCTGTGCGCGGGCGTAACCACTTATCGCGGGCTGAAACGCAGCGGCGCACGGCCCGGCCAATGGGTTGCCATCGTCGGCATCGGCGGATTGGGCCATATTGCCCTGCAATATGCGCGGGCGATGGGGTTGCGCGTGGTGGCGGTCGATGTGTCGGCCGAAAAGTTGGATCTTGCGCAATCCCTGGGTGCCGAGGTACTGGTCAACGCAGCAATGACCGACCCCGTTCAAGAGGTGCGCGACCAGATCGGCGGCGTGCACGCCTCGGTCGTCACGGCGGTGGCGGCGAAAGCCTTTGAACAGGCAGTCGGCATGCTGCGCCCGGCGGGAACGGCCGTCTACATCGGATTGCCGGGTGGCGCGTCGGATGAAATCCGCCTGTCGATTTCGGCCGTCACGAACCGCGAACTGACCATCTGTGGGTCAAACGTCGGCACTCGTCAGGATCTGCACGAGGCTATCGGGTTCGCCGCGCGCGGTCTGGTCAAATCCACCATCCGCACCATCACGCTGGCCCAGATCAACGAGACGTTCGACGAAATGCGCAAGGGCCGCATCTTGGGGCGCGTCGTGCTGAAGCTGGCCTAACACCCGTCTGCGCGCCGTACCAAAAAAAACCGTAACAGTGCGTATCCAACCCACGCGTTGAATTGGAATTCCAAATAAATTATATTATTATACCGCTTCTACTCCAAAACCCGAAAGTTATCGTGGGTTATGACGCGGAAGTTGTCTGACACCTTGTCGCGGAATTTCTGCCATTCCTGCGGGATGGTCTCACGCATGAATGCAAGGAT
>Ga0105050_10008707_pt1 | contig 11598 bp, 18 predicted proteins | sample FRY01_FD_78088 | JGI IMG/M metagenome (GOLD analysis project Ga0105050, IMG submission 78088) | Freshwater microbial communities from Lake Fryxell liftoff mats and glacier meltwater in Antarctica - FRY-01 | ecosystem: Environmental > Aquatic > Freshwater > Ice > Glacier meltwater ... | reverse complement strand
GTATGAACACAATGAGCTAGTCCATGTATATATCGGCAATACCTCTTATGTGGGTATAGTTGTATGGATATATGATGATATAGATATTAGTAATATACGATATATGATCAGATACAAGAATGAGACAATACTACATGCAGTAGTTAAGAGCCATAGTATATGTAAATATACGCCTATATTTATTGATGATAATATACTACTTAATACTCTCACGATTAATATGGCTTTATCAGTAGCAGGACGGCAGAGTATATTTGCTGATAATGAGTAAAGTTTATTTATATATATATATATAACGAGTAAGAAAGTATGAGGAGGTATATATGGGTGGTTTTATAGTTGGTGATATAGTTACGGCTGTAGCTGGTATACGTGATGATGATAATAATAGTACTTATGGCGCTATAGGTGAAATTGTAAATATACGAAGAGAGTTTACATTCGGCATAGAGGTTAAATTTATACACAAGTATAATAAAAGTATTCTTTTTAATGCGTGGTATAGCGATGATGAATTAGATTTATATGTACAAAGCAGTGTAATATTTGATACTCGTGAAGTTATGAGTATATATGAGTAAATTTATATGTATATTAATACGTATAATTTAACAAACAACAAACAAGGAGGCAGTATGAGTACATGGAATGCAGGATCAAGCAGTAGAGGTACACCTAGAGAAGAAGCTATTGATCTAATCATAGAAATGGCTGAGGAGAAGGGTATATCCGGCGCATTTAAAACATACTATGAAGGTAAAGTAGTAGAGGCTAATGACTTACCTGCGTATGTTGATATGAGTAAGATCGTAGTTTCTGCCACAGCAGATCAGGCATAAGACTATCTCAGTCTATGCTTAACTAAGTATGAGGGCGTATGACTTAAGTTGTACGTCCTCATATTTATATTAGAAAAGGGGTAGAGTATGGATAATAATAATTTGGATGCACTGAAGCGTAGTATTGATAGTGCTAAAATTAGAGTAAAAACTAGTATCAAACAGGCTAAAATCAGTACACCTAGGGCTCAGTATCTTAAATTAGGAGATAAAGTATACAGTGTTGCACTAATCAAAAAAGACGCGTTTGATGTAGAGAAAGAGATACTGCACGATTATAACACTAAATTAAAGGCTATAGAGAGAGATGTAATGAGGTCTTTTGACAGTATGGCTAGTATAGATAATACTGAACAGGAGAGGCTGATTAAAGCTAGAGTAGTTACTTCTAAGCATGTATTCAGTTATATTGATGCTATTAGATTAGTAATGATGAAAAGCAGTAGAGCGTATAATATTGTACGCTCTCAGTATGAGCCTACAGTATTCTCGGGTAATTTTAAGTATATGATGGCTATTGTTTCTAAGTATGTAGATGAATTAAATGTGGGTAGAGAAGAAATGTATAAGATCAGCGGATCTACACTATCTGCGTATTTAGAAGAGATACGTAAAGCCGGCAGTGTTACCGGCAGTGTTATTGTCAAGACTAAGAAGGTGTTCAGTGTGCCTATAGATGTATGTTTCTGCGATGTTGATAAAACTATAGGCTCGCATAATGTTTTTACGTATCATAGTATGTCTTGGATGAAATTCTGTACCGGAAACAATAAATACGAGAATGTGAAGGACTTATCTACGGAGCAGTTATATGTATATCTAAACAATATAAATGTAGATTCATTAGGCTCCCGCTTCTGTGAATTTACTGATTATATAGACGGCGGTAAAGTAGGTAAAAGGATATATCTGCGGGAGATATTAGGAGTACGTGAGAATATAATCAGTATTGAACCTGAAGGGAGTAGTACATGGAAAACGAAACGTTAATAGATTACTCTAGACAAGCTGAACTAGATGCTTTTTGTATGAATCAGTTAAAGATTAAGAATCATATCATAGTAGGCTGTGGAGGTGTAGGATTTTGGACGGGATTAATGTTAGCTATGAACGGCTGTGATAACTTCGCTCTCTTTGATGGAGATAGTGTAGATAGAAGTAACTTGAATAGATTGCCTTTGCCTATACAATTTGAAGGACACAATAAGGCAATTACACTGAGAAAGGCTATAAAGACACTAAGGCCTGATGCTCTTGTAACAGTATATCCATTGAAGTTGTCTAAGGAGGACTTTGAACACTATATGGGTAGGAAATCTTCCTTATCTAATATAGTATGGGACACTACTGATGATGCCAGGATACAGGCTCATATGTATAAATGGTGCAGAAAGCATAGAATACTATACGTTAAACTAGGCTATGACGGATTCAAGACTGGTGCGTACAGAGAGTACTCAATCTGGTTTAATGATGAAACGTATAGCCCGGGTTATAGACGTACTGTAGCTAATTCTATGACATCTGCTATGGCTGCGTGTCTGGGGATTATGTATATGGGTAGATGTTTACGGATACATGGGAATAGCGGGGTCGATATAGGTGATCTAGAGGTTAATATAGATGAGCTGATTAATACTGCTTTAGAAACGCATTCAACTAATAATAACAATGAAGCAACTGAGGAGGAAGATAATGAAGAAGAAGAAGAAGAATATGATAATGAAGCAGACGAAGTATATGACAGATAGGAAGGCGATGATATACAAAGATAAAAATGAAACGAAAAAGGATACTAATTGGAAGAGCTGGCACAATAATACATTCAGCAGCGGTATATATAATAACAATACTATCAAACGGCAATGGATTACTAAGAAGCCCGCTCTCAGATTAGTAGATATATCTAACACAGATTGGGTTGCCGGTAAGATTACACTCAGCGTTGATGTAATAGGGGCTATCAGGACTCTATGCAGAGATATACGTATGGAGTGGCAGATGTTCTTAATTGGTAATTATGTAGATGGGGGGGTATGTATTAATGCTTATCATATACCGGAGCAGAAGGTAACTGGAGCTTCAGTAGAGAGTCTAGAGCCTATTACTAAAGAGATTGCAGAAGAAAAGGGTATTGTAGCTATTATACACTCACATGGAAATATGAGTGTATTTTTTAGTCCGGAGGATAATAAGACTATAGCGTCTACACGTATACCGTATCATATAGTTGTTAATAATAAGGAGGATTTTATCGCTATTAAGACTATATACTCGGATAGTAAAACTGTAGTAGCTGCTAAGGCTCAAGTGTATATAGAAACTAATTATATTGAAGTTGAAGGCATTGATAAGATTAAGGAGCGGAACTGTAGTGGGATAGGTGTAAGTGCAGTTATAGAAGATGAGTATACGGATTGTGGAGAGTACTTAAGAAAGGATACGCCTGAATTCCGCAATACTATGGCCGAATATGAAAAACAGAATACCGGTGTAAAGGAAATGGTAGAGACTGTTCGAAGTGTGTATGACAAAGAGGCGCTTACTGATAATGCGTTTAATATATTACACAGAAATAAACGTAAACATGCTATAGACTGCACTTATCCTGCAACAGATCCTTCTGCTCTAGATAAATATGCAGGTTATCTAGGAGGTTACTGATGAATATGCAGAATTTTATACTAAGGTGTTTGTCGCAGGATATATCTGCCCGGGGAGTTACCTGTAATGGTCTGAGGGCTAGTCTTATCCAAACTAAGGACCGGCACGGTATATTTAATAAGCCTTATTGCAAAATACCTATAGTACACGGGGTGATTGTCAATTATCACACAGCGGATACAGAATGGCCGCGCTGGAAGTGGCTTCTACTGTCTTATGTATCGGGGGAGGTATTTATCAATATAAATAATCTTCGCGCTATAAATACTGAAATTCGTAGGAAAATAAGCAGAACTATACAGGAGATAACTGAGCGTATCCAGCTTGTTGAAGGAGTGGAGTATAGAAGGATTCACAAATTGATGTTTTACAAGCATCAATTCTTATCAGATAGTGATAGCGGATCTGCAGGCTCTCCTGCTTATGACTTGAATAACTTTGTACATGCCGCGCAGCAGGAAAATGATGAATTTGATAATCTGTTATTTAATACCTAATAAGGGGGATATATGAATGAAGTTAAGAAGATATTTGCAATACACTATACAGAATTAATTACGTATGAAGAAGAATTTGAGGCTGAAGGGTTGCTTGATGCTAGAAGAATATTTTATACCAGTATGATGGCTGATAAATTACACCCTACGGAGTGCTCTGTTATTGAGTATACTGTTGATGAGATTATCTAAATGTGAGAGATGCAGCGAAATTTATAACACTGATTACGAAATGGAGGTCAACGAAAATGGAGATTGTATTTGTGATGTGTGTTATGAGGTAGAGAATAAGATTAATTAACAACAAACAAGGAGAAGAGTATGACTAAAAAAAAGAGTACGAAGATTGTTAAACTTAACCCGGGGATTGGACATGAAATAACCTTTAACTATCTAATAAATAAGATAACAGAGGAGGTGCGTGAAAATGTGTCTAACCAATTTAATCGCGGTACTAAAAGGCGTGTAGACGTACTCAGTTCTACTGTGCTTAAATTAAAAGCGGGGTACTGTATTGAAATGACTGAGGCTGTATTTACTGATACATTTCTCGTAGGTTCTACTAATAATCCTAAGCGCGTAGCGTATATAAAGAATCTAATGCGTAAGGCTAGGATTACAGCTCCGGCTATTGTATTTAAGAATGGTAATGTATTTATCTGGTCTAATGCTTAATTAACTAACCCTCTCCGTGCGCGCCTTTTTAATTTTTCCATAAAGGCGCGTCGCGGAAGCGGGAATTTTAGAGATAGAATGGAGTGCGCTATGAGTAATAATCGTACAATAACTATGAAAGATTTGACACACATAAAAAGATTAAGGACTATAGCTATTAAACATGGTAAGACTGAATTTATGTATCGCGGTTTGCCTATATTAGTAGCGTATGCTGGATATTTAATACAGTATATGAATAGTATAAAAGAGGATATATAATGCCGGATAAAAAAATTAAAAAATCCTTGCCGCCGACGGAAAATTATGTTAAAATGACGGTTATGCCAATCGACGAACATGCCATAGATTCGCACAAACTACACTTACATCCCCAAGAAGTAAATAAATGGTTGAATGGTAATAAACAAGGAGTCTTTCCGTTATACGTAGAGATAAGTCCGGTCGGGCATTGTAATCATAGATGCACGTTCTGTGCCGTGGACTATATCGGCTATAAAGTTAGAAAAATAGAAGTGCAGAGGATGAAGATTATTTTAGATGATATGAGCAGATATGGAGTTAAGAGTATTATGTATGCCGGTGAAGGAGAGCCTTTACTGCATCCTGACATAGGAGAAATTATTAACTATACGAAGAGCGCCGGTATTGATGTAGGGATTACGACTAATGGAGTCGCATTAACCGAGAAATTAGTGAATGAGTGCCTAGATAGTATTACATGGATTAAAGTATCAATGAATGGAGGAGAAATAAGCTATGGAAAAGTCCACCAAACAAAACAGAAAGACTATGAAACTGTCCTCAAGAATTTGGCATACGCTAAAGGAAGAAGAAAACAGACAACACTCGGTATCCAAACAGTCATACTGCCTGAAAATGTCGGAGAATTGGAGCAGATTGGAAGAAGAGGACAAGAAGCTGGCGCTGACTATTATGTTCTTAAGCCGTATAGCCAACACAAGAAGTCTTGGACTGACACATATAAAGGGATCAAGTATGCGGATTATGTAGATGCAGTTAATAGTGCGGTCAGTATGAGCTGTGAGGAGTTTAAGGTTATAGCCAGAATAAATTCTATGTCTCAGTGGGATGAAGGTAAGCCTAAGTATCAGAAGTGTTATTCTACTCCATACTTCTGGGCATATATTATGGCTACAGGCGATGTTTACGGATGCTCTGCTTATTTACTGGATGATAGATTTAATTATGGGAATATTAACAAGGAGTTATTCAGTGCGGTATGGTTAGGTGATAAGAGGAAAGAGAGTATGAGATATGTAGAGAATGATCTGTGTATTGATGAGTGCAGAATGAATTGCAGAATGGATAAGGTTAATCAGTATTTGTGGGAGCTGAAGAATCCTAAAGAGCATGTTAATTTTATTTAGTTGGAAAAGAGTATGGGAGGTGTAATATGAGTGAGCATTGCAGAGGTTCGCATGATGGTAAGCACAAGCCTATATTACTAATGGGCGGATTGGTGTGTAAATGCTGCCGTAGAATAATTAAGAGTATAATTAATATGTCAACAGAAGAAATACATTCGTATGGGGGTAGAACTAAATGAGCGCAAGTCAAATAGCTAAAGAGCATATGGACAGGATTCTGGATGGGACTAAAATTGACCACTACCATGATAGAGTCAGGGCTTGGGAACGCGGTGAACGTGTAGCTCCTATCACGATTGATATGGCTTTAACAACTACATGTAATATGGGGTGTGAATTTTGTTATCGTTATTTACAGCATAATAAGAAGTATAAAATTACTAAGGAGCATATGACCAGGTTCTTGGATAACTGTGCTGAATTAGGCGTAAAAGGAGTGAGTCTTGTCTCAGATGGCGAATCCAGTATTTCTCCTGCTTATGAGCATACTATTACTTATGGCAGCAGTCTTGGGTTGTCTATGGCCAGTGGTACAAACGCTTACCTTTTATCCGGCGCTTTATTGCGGAAAGTTCTACCCTGTCTTACCTATCTTAGAATTAATATTTCGGCTGGGGAAGACGCGCGTTATAATGAGATCATGGGAGCCCGCGGTGATATGTTTCGAGTGGTTCTTGATAATATCAAAGAAATGGTCGCATCGAAAGCACGCGGTGAGCACAACTGTACCATAGGCATGCAGATGGTATTCAAGCCGGATTATGAGGATCAGCTGATACCATTAGCTAAACTAGCTGTAGAATTAGAGGCTGATTATTTAGTTATTAAACACTGTTCCGATGATGAGTTCGGTACACTGGGGGTTAAGTATGGGGACTACGAAAAATGCTATGAAACTCTTAGACAAGCTGAAACTTTCAGCAATGATATTACAACCATACGAGTTAAGTGGTCCAAAATTAAAGAGTGCACGGAGAAAGGCGCTATACGAAGCTATCAAAGATGTTATGGGCCTCCGTTTCTACTGCAAATTTCGGGAACGGGGTTGGTTGCTCCGTGCGGTATGTTATTCAACGAGAGATACAAATGGGCGCACATGGGTAATATTACGGAAAAAAGTTTTAAAGATATCTGGGAGTCCGAGCAATACTGGAAGGTTATGGATCGTCTCGCGTCCGATAAATTCAATGCCCAAAGCATGTGTGGCACATTATGTTTACAGCATAGTGTGAATAAGTATCTGGATAATTATAAAAAAGGATTGATTACGTTAGAGGATCCGGTTGATAATCCTCCGCACCTGCACTTTGTCTGAGTGGTTTAATAGCTGCTTAATTTTAATTACTATAAACACATGGGGAGTAATTTTGATTGTATTTATCGCACTGATTATCTTTGAAATTATTATATTCCTTATATCCATAGGAGCTAGTGACAATGATAAAAAATAAATTACCTGATATTGTTTTACCCGCTGAATTTAATTATATAGGGGCATTTCTGACCTTTGCCTGTATGTTTAGGTGCACGTACTGTATTAATCATCATGGAGGAGATCTTAAAAAAGGTAGGTGGATGGCTGGTAAAGACTGGATTAGAGGACTTAATAGAATTGTTACAAGACCTGACTTGCCGATTACAATACAAGGCGGAGAGCCCACTGCACATAAACATTTTTACGATATTGTTAATGGAGTCAGAGAGGAAACAAATATTGACTTGCTTACAAACCTTGAAGTTAATGCCGAAGTGTTCGAGTCTAGATTACGTCCGGAGAGACTTAGAAGAGATGCTCCGTATGCCAGCATCAGAGTTTCCTATCATGAAGGACAGAGTAATTTTAACACGTTATGTGAGCGAGTATTACGATTCATCGAGCATGGATACTCCATCGGCATCTGGGAGGTAGGACACCCTGAGTATATAGGGGATGTATACAAGAGACAATCCCTTGCAGAACAGCTGGGAATTGATTACAGAGTTAAAGAATTTCTAGGGCCTAATGAAGGAGTGGTTTATGGGACGTTTAAATACGCTGAGGCTGTTGATAGTACGGACATTAGACGCTGTGATTGTAAGACTAGTGAACTTCTTATTGCTCCTGATGGCGGTATCTTTAGATGTCATTCTGATTTGTATGCTGATAGGTCTAGTATTGGGCATATACTTGATCCTGATTATACCGGATTATCTTTAGGGAAGTGGCAGCCTTGTGCAGTTTACGGTAAATGCAATTCCTGTGATATTAAATTGAAGTATAATAGATTTCAGCAGGAAGGGCATTCATCTGTGGAGATTAAGAATATTAGTAAACCTTATGCGAAGAATGAGGGTTATGTTAAACAAGTTGTTAATACATACGGAAAGAGAGACGCATGAGAAAACCTATAATATATACCGGTACTGAGCTGCTGAGGCTGAATATTGAGCCGGATAAATATCTGCTGGATGGGTTTATATGGGAGAAGGACGTTGTTATGATGTTAGGGGATGCTAAGGTTGGAAAGAGCTTGTTCAGCCTGCAATTAGCCTGTGCTTTAACTACCGGAGAGAATTTTCTTAACGAATATGAGGTGCCTGAAGCCTGTGATGTGCTGTATATACAGACTGAGGGTAAGGTAGAGGCTACAAAGGAGAGGATTGAGAGTATGGTTAAGAATGATCTGGTGTCATTTAACTCGGATAGATTCCATTTATACTTTCAGCCATTTATACAACTTAATAGTACAGAAGGGTTTAACGAAGTGGTTACTCATCTAGAGGCTAAGAATATACGCCCTAAGGTTATATTTATTGATCCATTATATATGTCTATGGGGGGTGATTTGAGTGATAACGTGGCTGCTAGACTATTTTGCGGGAGTGTTAGGCAGTTAATTGAAATTTATGCAGCGGCGGTAGTTATTAATCACCATGAGCATGTAGCTAAGAGAGATATGAAGGGTGATGTTATATCTGAAGGAGATAGAGCGATTATGGGTAGTTTTGTATGGAGAGCATTTCCGGATCATGTCATAGCTATGCGTAAGGCTCCTGATGGGTATAGGATGTTAAGTTGTTCTACTCAAAGGGGTTCGAGAGTTATACAGAATATGAAATTAGAGTTGGTTAGTGAGGATGCTTTGTATTACAGAATTTGCGGTACGGCAGATCACCCTCCATATGTAGATAGAGTTATGGAAGTCATGGCTGAGCATGGGCCTTTGACGGCTAAGGAATTAGAGACGTCTACTGGTTTATCGCGTTCTGCTATTATGAAATCTTTATCGATACTAACCAGAGGAACAGAGCCCAAAATACGTAAAGTAAACCCGGGTAGACGTCCGGTCCTTTACGATGTACGAGTCAGAGTAGAAAGCACTCATTTGGGGGTACTTTAGTGTACCCCAATTAGTGTGCTATTACTCTTACATAGTAGGACACTAGTTACACACTAGCGTTGTATACACTAATACACTATAAAACACTAGCTGGTTTGGGGCTGAAATTCCCCAAAAACCGCTTGCTTTTGCCGGTTCGCGGTGCTAAAATAAAAGCATACCTAAAAAATGCCGATGGAACGGAAAACCAGAAAAGTTTTAATTTTAAAGACCGGTTATACGGAAACTTTATGTGATGAGCCTTATAAAGAGGGAAACGTCAGTCTTGGCGATGTTTTAAGGACTACAGCGTTGCTTCATCTTTATAAGAAGGATAAGGTTACGTGGTTAACAGATACTAAAGCTGTTCCTTTACTGGAAGGGTGTGAGTATATAGATAGGATTTTAGAATTTAACCTAAGCTCTATACTACAGCTAACTTATGAACATTTTGATATTGTGATTAACTTGGAGAAGAATCCTGGATTGTGCGCTCTGGCTAATAATATAGAAAGCTGGCAGAAGTATGGATTCAGGTTTGATGCGGAGACAGGTACGGCTGAGGGATACAATGGGGCTATAGATGCGCTGTATATGGCTAAGGATGAATGCGCTAAGTTACAAGATACGAATCATTGGTTAGTACATCTATTTGCAATGGTGGGGCATTTATGGACAAATGCGAGGTATTGTGTAGGGAGTTCAGAAGGGGGGATAGATGTGGAGCATAAAATTGTAGGGCTGAATTGGAAAGTTGGGACTAAGTTTAATGGTAAGAGTTGGGGAGATCAATGGCATTTTTTGAGGTATCTGCTTGAGGAAGAGGGGATTACGTATAGTATGCAGCCGGAGATGAGTACATTGAATGATTACATTAACTGGATTAAGGCACATACTATGATTGTTACGTGTGATTCTTTAGGATTGCACTTAGCTATGGCGCATAGCAAGAGAGTTGTGGGATTATTCGGACCTAGTAGAGCTAGTGAGATTCAGCCTTATTTGTTAGGCAGGATGATACAGAAGGAGAGTATGGGTGATATAAAGCCTGGAGAAGTATTCGAGGCGGTAAAGGAGTTACTAGAATGGGGGACAGCATGACAAAAGAAGACTTGATAGCTTTTGAAGCAGATTTAGCTGAGGAGTGGGGAAAGGGTAATATAAAATGTCCGCTTCATTTAAGCGGGGGTAATGAGGATCAGCTTATTGAGATATTTGAAAGGATAGGTAAAGATGATTATGTATTTGCTACTCACAGGAATCACTATCATTACTTGCTGCATACTGGGAATATTGCTGGGTTACGCAGTGAAGTGCTCGGAGATAAAAATGGCATCTGCAAAGGTAATGGCAGAAGTATGGCAGTGGCTGATTATGTACATAACTTCTTCAGCAGTGCTATTGTTGGCGGTATGTGTGCACCTGCTGTTGGTGTGGGGTGGACATTAAAGAGGAATGGAGATAGCAGGCGTGTATGGTGCTTTGTAGGTGATGGTGTGCTGGATGGCGGTCATTTTTGGGAGGCTCTGCAGTATGCTGAGGGATGGGATTTACCGGTTACATTTATTATAGAGCATAATAATAGGTCTACTTGTACGAGTGTTAAGGAGAGGCTGGGGGATAAGAGGAGCTGCAGGGATTTATTGATGTTTAGTGAGAAGGTGGAGATTTATGATTACGAGGCTGTCTGGGCGCATGTGGGGACTGGGGAATATGTGCAATTTTAGATAGTGGATTTGTGTTGTCGATATTATAGGAATTAATTAATACTAAAGGGGGGAGAAGATGAAGGATTATATATATCCTAAGTGTCTGTGTTTTTCTAATTGGATGTTATTAATCACAATTATTGGGTGTCTTGTAGCTGTATTTGCACCTGTGCGGATTAGAGCTGTACAGGCTGAGCGTGCAAAAGACGAGCCTACTGTTGAGTATTATAAGGATGATACCGAGCCAGTCCCTGTCGTCTACTACTTTACACTCCTACCATCAGGGCATTTATTAAATGTTCATAATAATAAAGGGGAGAGAAGATGAAAATACAAATCAAGAACAGATATACTGGGGCGGTAATTTTTGAGTGTGAGACAGATAGTCTTAAACTGGCAGTTGAATTGGCTGTTAAATCCAGAGTCAATTTATCCGGGGCAGATTTATCAGGGGTGAATTTATC
>Ga0105050_10008701_pt1 | contig 11603 bp, 5 predicted proteins | sample FRY01_FD_78088 | JGI IMG/M metagenome (GOLD analysis project Ga0105050, IMG submission 78088) | Freshwater microbial communities from Lake Fryxell liftoff mats and glacier meltwater in Antarctica - FRY-01 | ecosystem: Environmental > Aquatic > Freshwater > Ice > Glacier meltwater ... | reverse complement strand
GAAAGGTTTCCAATCGAGGCTGGAATCGTACCTATAAGATTATTACCATTATTATTGGAAGATGAGCCACTACACCATGAATTACCAGCATTATCTCTATGCATACATAGATAATATACATACTGCTGACTAGATACCGTAGTCGTAGTAACACCGAACCATGAATTAACATCTGGAGATATCATCCAGTTAGTTTTATTGGTCCATGAGGCTCCAGCTGTACTATTATATAAATCACCAAGTGCTTCACACTCCACTACTGGCACTGTCAAAGCTGAATTATTACAGACGCCATATGAGCTACCTTTGACAGAGATTACATGAGTGGTAGTATTATTGGGCGTACTGGTCTCTGTTATGGTTGTATCTGACAAAACAAAGGTATTGGTCCTTGCAAATGTACCCACTGTCACACTAGCGCCTTTTGTAACGGTAAGGGTAAGTGTCTGAGAAGCTCATGGAGCTAGTGCACCAAATATAATCGTTGGTGTCGTAGTCGTCAGTCATCACTGTAAAGTTACAGTTACTACTGGACTATATGCCCGACGAGATCCATTATTATTGATAGTGACACTATATACTGCTGAGTTATCATTAACTAAATCATCAGTTGTTGTTACCGAAGTAATACGCAGATCAGTACTACATTTCTTCTGTACTCTCCATCAGTATAGTGCTGCGTTGTTCCATGATGTAGTATTGTCTCATCTGAAGCGAGAGTCCAGCCAAGTCAGCAATCCACCAGCTACTCTACCCATACAGTTATTTGATAATACACTATTCCAACCATTGATATCCAGAAGAGTCCACGACTGAATCGTCGTAGGTATGACACCATCAAGATTATTATTATGAGCAATAAATGCTCTCATTTGCGTCATTGACGACCACTGAGTAGGTATGACACCATCAAGATTATTACTATTGATTTGGAAGTTTCTCATGTTAGTCATCGTAGACCATGAACTCGGAAGAGTACCTACATATCATCAGACAACAGGAGAATCAACAATAAATGTTTGTAATCGTTTCCATGTAGACCACTGGGTAGGTATTGATCCTGCTGGTCTTGTACCATTTGCCCAAAAACCAAGCATCTGTGTCCATGTAGACCATCATACTGGTAGTGTAGTATTAAGATTAGCATTGCTTCATACATTAAAATATCTCATTGCAGTCAACGTTGACCATGCACTTGGTAATGTACTACTCAAGTTATTGGAAGAAACATTGATATTGGTCAGAGCAGTCCATGCTCATGCAGGTAAGGTTGGTAAGGTACCCACCATATTATTCGATGGTAAATTGACCTGTGTAACACGTCATCATGCACATGTCACACCATGCCAATCACATGCAGTATTCCAGGTTGCATCACCATTAAACATCCATCTCGTATTCGTATTCCATGATGCACCATTTGTCGAACTATATAAGTTGAGTAGACCATTACAGTCAGCAGCAGACATATCAGTCACAAGGTTGTTACAGATCGATGCTTCATCATAAATAATTACTGTTTGACTACAGGTATTGAGTGTTTTGACGAGAGATGATTGTGGTCTATCAAGATTTGCTGTACAGCTCCATGCTGTCTGTGCTCCCGCACAATAATCAATCGGCTCAATCGTTGTAGGAGAGCTATTCATATTGATGCTTGGTGTCAAGTATGGTGCGAGAGGTGTTTTTTCTGCACAATAGACTCCACCACTACTCTTATATGGACATGTTCCAATAGTTAGTGCTGCAGGATTATTATAGTATTCGAGCTTATAGTTGATACTATCGACAGTTGCTGTGATAGTCTCTGCTCATAATACTGATGATGTTAGGGTTGGACTCCAGCTGATAGATCTCCATGTAGTGCCGCCAGGGGCGGTTCAGACTCCAGATACAATGACACCTGCTACAACTCATACCTGACCAAATCATACTAGATTTGCAGTAAAACCTACATTAGGTTTTTGGTATTGGTTAGCTCATACGGTCACTGTGTTGGATAAAGTCAAACTATCACAACTACTATAAGTCTGTGTAATCGCTCATGCATCAATACTGTTATCAACACTTCCATAACCAAAACTTTCACATCTTGTCTTAGAAGATAGGGGAGATGCGTCAGAATTAGTAGTGTTATTGGTACCATATCATCAGACATGCTGGATAGTAAATTTATATGCTGAAGGTAGGACAAACTCCAAATAATAATCACCAGGAACAGCAGTAAAACTATAGTTTCCAGCAGAGTTAGTTGTGGTTGTAGCAATAATGGTTCCATCATAATTGATCTGCGGCTGAGTACCAACAGCATAAGGTCCACAACTACGAAGTCTTACTGTCACAGCGTTGACTCATGCCTCTCCACCATCTTGGATACCATTCTTATTGGTATCGATCCATACAAAATTACCAATCAAAGCAGTAGGAACACCTGCTCCAATACTAAAGTAACTATTTGCAGTCACAGGCACATTGGATGCTGTATATCTACCACCGGCTAATGTCATCAATAAAATAGTCGAACTCGCACTTAAGTCAGAACTCGTATTCATCACTAAAAACACTGACGATCATGTCGCTGGTATGAGGTTTGACGGAATTGATATATCAACATTATATGATGCAGTTCATGCTTTCTGTATATACCATTTACGATTGAGAATACTTAATCAATTGGGTGCTCCTGAGGTAGTCCATGTGAGAGCTGCATTATTATCTCATGCGATCAAATACTGCAGATTAGCCATTGATGATCACGCATTGAGTGTAAACATTGGACTTGATCATACAGTTGACTGCGATGAGGTGATCGACAGAGTGCTTGTATCATCACGAGCAATACCAAATATCCTGTTCGCATATGCACTGTTAGATGCATTACTCCATACTACCGTATCGTTACTTGCTCTATAATCTGTGAGCATCGTAATACCATACTTGACTGCCAGATATGACTCTACCTGTGCGATCTGATTGACGGTAAGACTAGTACTAAACGCCATTACCTCATTGATTGTACCCTTGATAGTGTTGAGACCTGGAAATCATCATAATGTCGATCCACCTCATCACTGTACTGATCATATATTCATAGCGGTACTACTATAGTTTGATGCTCTGATGATACCATTAGTCTTGAGCTGAGTACCCACTCAAGCCGTAGTACTAAAAATCGATGCCATAACATGCGGTACATTATACTGAAATTGTGATGTATTTCCTGCCCAGTTCCGATATAGTGAGCGATTGTTGGTTTGTGGAGATATTTCAGTAAGAAACTGGTTGTATACAGGATCTCATCCACTACGAGATGGTCAGATAACACGATATCTATCAGTATTTCAGTCTGATGTAAATATCATACTATTATCAACGCTTGATCATCATTGCTCCAATGTCGTGACATAATATACATGTGCATTGGTCACACTTGATCATTGGAATAATAACATATTCTCACTTTTCAGTGTATGCTGACTCGTCTCGCTAAACTTGACTCCGGGTCGTCCATTGAGAGAATTAGCAACATATTCAGCTCACTGATTGTTATTGTTGGTTGTCATGTTGATCTTGTTGGCAGTCACGTCAAACCACTTCCTCACTCTACCATCCATATCACTTGCAATACCAGTATCTGACTTATACCAAGCTCTTGCACCTAACCATGTTTGATTGGCTGGTACGCTAAAATTTGCTGACTGAAAGATCTGTATCTCTCTGAGAGAAAGTCTTGCTACACCATCGCCAGTAATTCTTACTGATCTTACGTTAGTATATACCTTATTGAGTGACTCTAAATCAAGATTTACTACTTCAGCATTACCATCTGTTCCCAAATAATGAGAGTATAATACTCATCCAGCACTATTATATAGCGTAATCGTTGCATTATTAAACCAGTTTTTTACGCTAATTTCGGTATAAACCCTAATGTGACCAATTGTTCTATCTGAACTAAACTGAAAGTTGATAAAGGCTGCACTTGCAGTATTAGACCTATATTCCGTACCAGACGGCTGTATAATCCCATTAATTAATCCTGCGATTGAACCCATTTCAGGAGTTGTAGCAGTTACTGTAGCCGTCGGCGCAATATTGCTGGGATTGATAGCCGCATGAGTAAATGATGGAAGACATCATCGCATCACTGCAAACAGTATCAAGCTATACGTAACAATACGAGAGGTGGTGGAGGTAGTATTCATTTGCGTGAAATCATAAAATACCTAATAATATAGCTTATTCTATATGATATACATCATTCACGCAAAAAAACACTATGCAATCGCACAAATCAACACGACACGATAAGTCAGATGTAGTAATATTATTGACAATTATATGATGATGATAAAATTCTGACTCCCCTGCACGTTTATCCTTGCAATCAAGGTTGATTTGGATATTTTGGATGTTAATCTCGTCACACTTCCAAGCACTCGTCATTGCGAGGAATGTAGCAAAGCGAAATAACGCGGCAATCCATATATTCTGATAATAAAAAGACACACTGGATTGCCGCGTCGTACCTCCTCGCAATGACGAAAGTATCAAAAAACCTTTAACCTTCTACCTTAGCAAAATGTCACAATTCCCACTCGAAACTATCGTATCACGAGCCAAACGCAAATGATTTGTCTATCCCAACTCCGATATCTACGGATGACTTGCCAATGCTTGGGATTATGGTCCATACGGGTCACTGCTCAAAAAGAATATTGCGGACCTCTGGGTGCAGCATTTTACCACCAATCGTGATGATGTCATCTATATGGACACAGCCATTATTGCTCATCCACAGACATGGGTAGCAAGCTGACATGTCTGATCGTTTGCAGATGCACTGATCGATGATAAGGTTACTGGTCAGAGGTTTAGAGCTGATAAGATTATTGAGGTGAAGATCGAAGATCGAAAAAAATGAAAATTCAGTCATAAGGATGAAAAATATAATATTACTTTAGATCCGCTTTATTCACAATCTCAACAAATCGTAGCAGAAAGACTATGAATAAAAGACATTAATGATATTGATGAGGATAAATCATTAATACAGGAAGAAGTTATTATAAAATATATTAATTTGAAATTCAAAGAAAATAAAACTGATTTTGAAATTAAAAACATTTCTCCTGAAGCATGGTGAAATAATGGAATGTATGAATTTATAAAAGCATTCATCCCTAATAACCCAGATACTGGCAAACCAGCTGACTGGACTGAGTGTAGAAATTTCAACCTCATGCTGGACACTCACCTGTGACCCGTCGCAGACGATGCCAACAAGGTCTATATGAGACCTGAAACATGTCAGTCGCTATTTACCGATTTCAAACTCGTAACTGATACGACCAGAAACCGCATCCCCTTTGGGCTTGCACAGATTGGTAAGGCGTTTCGTAATGAGATCACTCCTGGGCAGTTCTTGTTCAGAACTCGTGAGTTTGAGCAGATGGAGATCGAGTATTTTGTCCCTGCAGATCCTGAGGAGGCGATGAAGTTCTTTGAGCAGTGGAAGGCTGACTCATGGGAGTACTGGACTGACGTACTCAAGATCAACCCAGAACACCTCAGATTCAAAGATCATGACAAACTCGCTCACTATGCTGCTGCCGCTACTGATGTAGAATATGCTTTCCCTTGGGGATTCTGAGAAGTACAGTGAGTACACAATAGGACCGACTTTGACCTACGTCAGCATCAAGAGCATAGCAAAACCAGTATGCAATACGTGGATCCTAAGTCAGGAGCAAGATATGTACCATGGTGTATCGAAGCGTCTTGGGGGCTAGGTAGACAGATGATGGTAGCCATGATGGAGTTCTATGACGAAGAAATTATTGAAAAGGAAATTACCCTCTCTGAAGGAGAGGGGGTAGGGGTGAGGTCTGATACCAGAATTGTGGTCAGGTTTCCGTTTGCTCTGGCTCCGGTCAAGTTTGCAGTATTGCCATTATTGGAGAAATCTGAGGAAATGGTAGCTGCTGCTCGCAAAGTCCAGAAGCTCTTACGTCAAGCATGATATGTCTGTGAGTATGATGGTAGTGGAGGTATCGGCAAGAGATACCGTAGACAAGATGAGATCGGTACTCCATACTGCATCACGATCGACCATCAGACACTGGAAGACGGAACCTATACCGTGAGAGATCGCGATACCATGTGACAACTCGGTGAAGACTGAAGGATGAGTATCGAGGAGATCGCAATGTTGGAGTATAATTGGGATGATACTGACTCAGATTGTGGTGATGACTGTGATTGTGATGTTTCATCTCCAGCTCAGAATAAGGTCTGCTGTGGTTGAGGATGCGGATGCCATTAAATGATACCCATGATGCAATTCAAAAATCAAAACTCATCACTAACTTATCATCCTGATCTTGGATGACTTGTATCCTGACTTATGATCGATGGTCAGGAGATTTTGTATTGTGATCAAAGTAGCCTAACAAGTAGCTCGATCAGATGATGAATCCCTACGATTCTGCCCAATCCTGGAGTTGGTAATGGAATCTTGCCTCGTCATGGTATTGCGAGAACTGCACAATTTTCTATCTCCCCTGACAAGGGGAGGTGGTCGAAGACAGGAGGGGTTTGAGTAAATATTTTGACCCTAACACTTGATCGAAATCCAACAACTATCACAACCGAACAATACCAGATATTCCCCTATGATTTTGTCTATCATCTTGACTATCAATTAATCAATAATAGTTGTATTATTACTCAGCAAGTCACAAATCCATCCAGCGATCACAATCTACCCATGGGTATCTGACTACATCCATACTTCCCTACTCCCAACTCTATCCAGCAAATCCAACATGGAATTGAGTCTCCCTTTTCAGGGATTTGCTGCTGCTCAGACATGACTATTGATCATCATAATGATGATACTGCAGTACTGATCAATCCCTGAACTCTTGTGCTCGATTATGATAATTATGAGTTGTATATCACATATTCTGACTGATATCGCTGGGTTTGGCTACGGACTCCTCCTGGACATGATGCACTGTGTGTCGAGCCAGTAACTCATGATGTCTGAGTGTATTTCACCGACCCACTTATGATTGCTCCCTGAGATAAAATCAGTACAAGCATGCAGCTATTTTTCGTTAGGAAATAATATTTTTGACTTTACAAACAACATCTGTATAGTGCTCACACTCCTATCGAGTGACAGTATATCCAAGTCATTGATGACTTGATTTTTTTTATTAGTATATGCATTGTATTACATGAATCTAAAACTATCAAAGAAACCCATCACCTCCAATGAAGTCACCGAAGAATATCTTGATCTTATTAGACCATTACAATATCTTACCAATAAAGAACAATTTCTTGATCCAACTAAACCAATTCGTATCGCAAATGGAATACTCCATCTTTTGCCATTTATTGAACAAGATCAATGTAGCTACTGGATTAGTGATCGTAATAATTTTGCTCACATCACGATGCCCAATAACCGCGTCAAAATCATCAAAACATGTGACTATGGCATCAACCATAATCCAGTCTTATATAAAGTATTTAACGATAAATACCATACTACTCAAATCTTAAAACACCATAATATTGCATGTACTACAGATTTTCTTCTTCTTTCTCCTAGTGAGTTTGTAAGTGTTGATGAACTTATTGATCAGGCAATCGAGTTTGCTAATACAATTTCCTATCCTCTCATCGTTAAGCCCATCGATTCGCTAGAGTGAAAATGAGTGCAAGAGTTTTTTAATCAAGAACAGTTACAATCTTGGTTACGTAATAACTATTATCATCCCGAAAATTATAGTACTCAACAGTTTATTGTTCAGAACTTTCTCAAAGGTAGTGATTACAGAATTATTTACCATCGTTGAGAGGTACGAATTGCCTATGAAAGAATTGCTCCGTTTATCATTGGAGATGGAGTTTCTACAATACATCAACTCATCGAACCTACTACTGCATATCGAGTAAGTGATGCGCATGTCATAGAACACCTTACACTTCTATGACATTCAACAGAAGAAGTTCCGTGAGCTTGAGAAAAGATTCAGATTTTACCAACTGCAAATGTATCTACGGGCGCATCAACCAAAATTATTACCCATGAAATAACACAAAAAGATATTGATTTTCTCAACCATATTGCAGAATGCTTTGGTGCTGTGTATTTTGGGATCGATATTATTAGTACTGGTTCAATTAGTGATTGAGTTGTCCTAGAGATCAACAATCAACCAGGAGTAAGTGGAGTAAGTGGAGCACCAAAAACAATGTGAATCAACTATCAAATCGGCAAAAAGACTCGAAACGCAATTAAAAAGTCCGAGTGAATCATTGACTAAGTATTGAGATACAGCAAGCAATCATTATAGATAGAAATATACTTGTTCTTCTTACTTTTGCCTTGTCCTAACATATGTACAAACGCTTCACTATCCCACAGCTTACTCAAATATCGAACAAATTTCTGGCAAATCTAGACTGAATATTCAAAAAAGAGCGCGTCTACACGCTCAAGGATCTCCTCAAGATCATCTTCAAACAAGGCAAAGAAGTCACCTATTGGCAGTGAAGCGAGGCGACGTTTAGGTTTGTCCAGCAAGATGATGGGATGCTCCTGATCGTGGATGAAAAAGACAGAATCGACCTACTGCTGGATAGTGAATGACTCATCTCACTCAACGCTCTATGCAAAAAAGACACCAGTAAGATCACCAAAAACAATAAGTCAGTCTTGGAAATCCTCACTCAAGCCTATCAAGATGGCGAGATGCGTACGATCCTAGATAAGCCATATCTGGTGTACGATATCGAGACGCTGTATGCGACCAACGATCTCAGATGACTAGAGTTTGAGCTGGGTTATGCGATTGTCTCTACCGATACCAACGAGGATTTTCATCATAATTTTAGATACATCTGACCTGAGTGATTGTCCAAGTTTGTTGATTTTTGTATGTGATTTGATGGGTATATTGTGTGATATAATTCGCTTGCATTTGATAATCCAGTGATCTGATATAATGTATGACTGACCGATGAGCAAATCGAAGAGCTCAACGCCAAATCAATTGATCTGTTTATGTTTATCCGGAATATTGCCAACCGTAGAATCGGACTCAACAAAGTCGCTACTGGTCTGGTAGGACTGGTCAAGGTACTAGAGTGAGGCGGTATGGAGTGAGCTAAGCTCCTCCTCGAATACAAAAACACTGGAGACCTCAAACTCCTCCATAAAGTCAAAAAATACTGTAAATGAGATGTGGAGATGACACTAGGCACACTCCTATATTTTCTCAAGTATCAAGAGTTTCACCTGGATGGAGAACACTATAGCTACGATGTCGAAGAGTTTGTCAGACATAGTATGCACAACCGCAACAAGACTCAAGCTGCTCAAGATGGAGGAGACCAGGAGATGGGGATATTTGGGTAAAAAAAAGAAACTCACGAAATGTGAGTTTTTTGGTTTTATTCTACTCTATCGTTAGTATGATTAATTCGATCTAAATCTAGTGCCTCTGTAAGTGAATCTTTAGCATTAGTATTAGCATCAGAATATACTATATATGGTTCAGCAAATACCTTTGCTCATCTTGGGGTTCAGAGTTGTTTTCAGACAGTATGTCCTAGATATTTAACAAAGCTTTCTCTACTTAAAGTCTCTTTACCATACAATGATCATGTCTCTTTATCTTTCATCTTCATCACTATTACCCTAGAATTACCAAAAGAAAGAGCATCATATAATGTTCCGAAGTTTATATTTGTTGCTTCAATCTTTTCAAATAATGATATAATATTAATATCAGACTTCTTTTCTAATATTTCTCACAAAGTCACCGAACCTTTTGTTGTAACAGGATAATCGTTATCGTGTTTTTTCTCAGCTTTAGGTCATTTTCCTGGTTCATAATAACTAGTATGAGACGTCGTAAATTCTGTATTTGGCTCCATATTAACTAATGGTAGAATATTGTCGTGTTCAGTAACTTTAACTACGGTCTCCATATTTATGATGTAATTTAATAAAATAATATTGTTTTATAACTATTTATAAATCTGTGTCAACCTATTTTACTTCCAAAATCTCCTGCAATTTTAGCTGTTCATTTTGGATTTGTTCATCGGTGATCTTGGTAAATAGATGTCAGTCGAGAGGAGAGATAGAAGCTGAAGAAGGCTGAAGAAGGCTGAAGAAGGCTGAAGGCGAAATATCAGAGTATCATACTTGTTCTTGTGAGTTATCCGGATAAAATATCCCTACAATCTTATGACTCGTGCTAGGTAGAAATGGAGCCAATAGCTGTGCAGCACAGATCAACTGAAGTGATAGTGATCTAATGATCTGCTGTGCTGCTGCCAGATCAGTCTTAGCGAGAGTCCAAGGAGCTGCGTCAGTGAGAGACTTGTTGATTGAGCGGAACAGGTCCATCGTCGTAGTCAGTGACTCTCTGATACGAAACTCGCCCATGGATGTGATGATCTGGTCTCTGTATTCTCATACCAGCACATCATCTCCGCTATCTGCTCATGCAAGCGTCGAGTCACAATACTTGACCAGTAAGGTAGTCAATCTCGAAACCAGGTTACCCACCACGTCAGTCAGGTTATTGGATTGATCTTGGAACTCTTGCCAGTAGAAGTTACTATCAGACGTCTCTGGGATGATAGTAGTAAGATAATATCTGACAAATTCAGAGTCATAATTACTCACGATGTCTTCGATCCAGATCGCGTAACCACGAGAAGTAGAGAACTTTTTGCCTTCCAGATTGAGAAACTCGTTGGCTGGGATCTGCGTAGGGAGGATGTATTTGTCTTCTGAAACCTTGTTATATGCAATGATCTGACTAGGTCGTGAGATACTATGGAACACCGTATTATCCTTACCGATAAAGTGGATCAATTCAGTCTCAGGATTTTGTCGTCGGTCTTGTAGTATTCATTTTCCTTGTCCTTTTTCCTTGTCCTTTTTCCTCTCTTGATTCAAATATCTTTGCGTAATTGAAATATAGCCAAGAGGAGCTTCAAACCACACATAGATCGTCTTGTCTTCATATCCTGCGAGCGGTACACTGATACCGCATTTTACATCTCTGGTGTAGTCACGAGGCTTGAGATCATCCTTGATCCACTTGTCTAGCGCTGTCGACACGACATTATCTCTCCGCTCTCCTCTTTTAGTCTCTAATCGCATAGCTACATCTCCCTGTAGATCTTGTAGTTGAAATTGCAAATGCTTGGTTTGCTTCATGGTGAGATCGGTACCACCGCAAGTCTTACATGCAGGATTGATCAGTTCTTCTGGTGAGAGCATGCGACCACATTTTTCACATTGATCACCGTTTTGTCACTGCGCATGACAGTGCGGACAGGTGCCTGTGATATATCTGTCAGGGAGAAACTTATCACAACTTGCACAATACATCTGCTCTCCACTCTTCTCGATCAGTAGTCACTGCTCATATATCTTGTGGAAAAACTCATGGCTGACTATCTCATGTTCTGGCGTGTCCGTCCCATCAAACAGATCAAATTCTATGCCCAGCGAGCGGAAATTCTCACGATACATATCACGATAGTGAGTCACGACCTGTGAG
>Ga0105050_10008700_pt1 | contig 11603 bp, 4 predicted proteins | sample FRY01_FD_78088 | JGI IMG/M metagenome (GOLD analysis project Ga0105050, IMG submission 78088) | Freshwater microbial communities from Lake Fryxell liftoff mats and glacier meltwater in Antarctica - FRY-01 | ecosystem: Environmental > Aquatic > Freshwater > Ice > Glacier meltwater ... | reverse complement strand
TCTTCACGAGCAGGACTTGCTCCAAATGCTTGGCTCCATACCGCGCTGCGCGTGTCTCCCCCTCAGGGCGATCGACAAGGCCGTTTTGCACGTAATAGCGAAGCGTGCGCACTGGCAAATCTGCAAGTACGCAAAGCTCGCTGAGCGTGTACTGAGCTGGGAAGTCTGGCATATTGTTTATTTCATACACTTTTTAAGGACAGTTATAGTGTACTTATTATTAAAGGGAATGCAAATCTTTTATTCAAGCCAGCTTTCTTGGGGAAAAACGACGCTGACGAGGACGTGGAGCAAAAGCGATGACCTGCGGTGATGACCAGCGGCAAGCCCAAGGGATTGCATTGGGCCACGTATCGGCGGCTAAAGGCGGAGCACGACCGTCTGGTGCAGATCAGTTTTCGTGACATTGGACGCAAGCTTGAGTTTCTGCACAAGCTGCTGGACTGACAAATTTGTTTCGCAAAATTCAGTTTAAACCCGCCACCCGCCAGAGTAAAAGCCAGAGCCTGCGAGAACCGTCTGTACACTGTGCGCATAACATTTAATACGACGGGGAGTGACTCGCGGTTCAAACAATCTCTCTGCGAGGCCCTGCGTGACAGCAGTGGGCGGCGCCTGGTTCAACAATTGTTCTCTCAGCACGACGCTGCGCCGGAGGCGGGCCCCAAATAGTCTGCAATCGGGATGTGACTGCCGAACGGGTCAAGTGGAGGAAGAAGAAATGAACAACTTTCCATTGCGTCATCTCTCCGTGTGCGTGCCGTGGCATGACAGCGGCTGGGCCGGCACGGTGTGCTCGGCGCCGGATTGATCGATGACCAAGTACACGACGAACTACGTCAATCTGATCGCTGACAACCTGCGGGACCGATACAAGAGCGGCTTCCCGATCCTGAAGGAGCTGGTCCAGAACGCCGATGACGCTGGCGCCGGGAGCCTGGTCTTCGGGCATCACGCGGGCTTCTCCGCTGGAGTGGACCATCCACTGCTTCACGGACCCGCGCTTTGGGTGCTCAACGACGGTGACTTCAAGCCGAAAGACAAGCAGGCGATCCGGTCCTTCGGGCTGAACAGCAAGGCCGCCGACGATGCCGTGATCGGCAAATTCGGCCTCGGCATGAAAAGTGTCTTCCACTTGTGCGAGGCCTTCTTCTACATCGCTTTTGACGAGCAGACCGAACACTGTGAAATCCTGAGCCCGTGGTTTGGGGACGAAAACACGTCAGAGACTCATCAACGTTGGGAGCAGATTAGCGAGGCTGATTGCGCAAGTCTCCTGGCGGTGGCGCGCGATCAAGACGAGGCCCGCAACGGGAAAACGTGGTTTATGCTGTGGGTGCCGCTGAGGCGGCATGACCATCTTGCTGTGCTGGATGGGAAGAAGCTGCCCGGAATCATCGATCGGTTTCCTGGGGATCGCGATGGCGAGGATCTGGACTTTCTGTCGGCTGCAGATGTAGACCAGCGCTTGGGCTTGCTGCTGCCGCTTCTACGCCACCTTCATACCGCCCGCTTTGCGGGAGCAGCGGGTGGGCGCGCATTCAGGGTCGAGCTCCAGCTCAGTGAAAATGGCGCACGCCGTCTGGACCACCGCAGCGATGGGCTGCAATGTGCGGGTACTGCGGTGGACCAACGCTCGAAGCCAGAGCACTTGCGGTTTCTGGTGTCTCAACGGGTCACCGTTACGTCGGAGCCGTTCGAGTCGCTTCGCAATAACGACAGTTGGCCAAAGTCAATCGCCATCCTGGACTCCGTCAAGTGGGGCAGCGTACCGGACAAGACCCGCGCGGAAGGCGCGGTCATGTTTGCGCACGCAGACAAGCGCGTCGGACGGCTGGTATTGCAATGGGCGGTCTTCCTGCCGACCGAAGAGCTTCGGCTGACCTATGTCGCCCAGATGCCGAACAGCGCCCGGGAGCACCGCGTTGTTCTGCATGGTCAATTCTTCGTCGATGCTGGTCGGCGTGGGATCGCTGACTACGAGAGGCTGCACGCGCCGCGTGAAGACCTGCCGCACCATGCGTCGCAGCAACTGGTGCTGCAGCACTGGAACCAAGCGTTGGCACAGGATGTGGTGCTTCCAGAGTTCCTGCCTGCCCTCGATGCCTACGCCCGTGCCAACGGGCTCCGCGACGAGGAGTTGACCGCGCTCACGGACGCCATCGCACGGTGCGCCCCTGAAGGCGAGTCCGGCACAACGGGCTTCTTCAGTGCGTTTGGAGTCCATGTTTGCCGGCAGGATGCCTGGGTTCGCAGCTTGAGAACAGACGGGCCGGCATGGACCTTGGTTTCGCTTGCCGGTGCCAGGATGCTGCCTCTGCCCAACCCACATATGCGAGACCACAATCGGCCCTGGCGCGCGCTGCCGGGGCTCGCCAAGTTGAATGGTGTGGTATTCATCGACAACGATGCACCTGCACTTGCACCAGCTCCGTCGAGCTGGGATGAGACTACCCTCCTGACGGCATTGAGTGGCGTTGGCGCAGAGACCTTGGCAAGCGAGACGTTGCTGGGGTATCTCATCGAGTTTTTGGACATGGAGCGTGCGCGCTACGTCGTCACGAGTCGCGTTCAGGACGCACTGGTCGCGTTGCTCCGGGGTGTGCTGCGCCAGATCGACCTGTCGGCCGTCCGAAGCCACCGGGCGCTCTTTCAAAAGCTCGTGTCGTTCCTGTCCCCTGATCGACGGTTTGCGATTGGCCCGCAGGGCGCCTCGGCAAAAGGTGCCATTCCAGAGCCGCTCTACCGGGCGTTGGTGGCAGTCGATACGCATGCCTTGCTGCTTCCGGGGGATCTGGGCGCGCCCTCGGGCTCGGCGACGACCGCCCCGCGAGAAAGCGATGTCTCGGTATGGCTGTCCACGCTTCACCGTGAGCTCGAGCGTATCGCGCGTGATGAAACTGCTTCGTCGGATGCGGTTGAACCCCTCCTGCGGGCTGCGGAGCAGTTGATCAATGCGCTTGGTGACCTCGGCAAGCAAGTGCCTTTCATGCTGCGGCACCGTGGGCTTCGGGTGCTGCGAGCAACCAACGCCCGGGATCAGAAGGTCACCGGTGTTTCACTGGAGTTCTTGCTGCTGGTCCACCAGCGGCACTTTCTCTTTAAAGTGTCGGACGCTGTCAACCGATTCGGCCACCTCACTGCGCTCGCGGCTGCACTTCCGAAGTCGGCACCCCTGGTTATCGACCGTGGCGTCGCCGCGTTCGTGGAGGCAGATATTGAGTCTGCCAACCATCTGCTTCCCGGCAGCTCGGACATCACGGCCATGTTGATGGGCATCGGTTTGGCGATCACACCGCCCGCACTCGGGGAGGTGGATTCGAGGCGCTCCCTAGTCAAGCTGGCCACGACGGCCGACCTGAGCGTTGTCGTCGCTGCCAAAGCTGCCCGCTACCTGCTTCACGCATCGCCAAGTCACTTCGATTCCAGCGAGCCGCTTTGGTTGGAACCTGGCGGAATCGCCTCGCCATGGGTCAAGCTTTGGCGCATGGTCGATGCAGACACCTGGAACGTCCTACCCAGCGACCTGGGCGAACAGATCCCGGGTGCGCTCTGGACTGCGTTGAACCTGCGAAAGGTGGAAGAGAGCACGGTCATCAATCGGTTTCGATATGCGACCAATGTCACCCATGTGGAGGCAGAGGATTTCACCGCCTCTGAGAGGGACCTGATCCTCGGGCGTGTGAAGGACCAGACCGCTTGGCAACGGTTGCCGCTGCACCTCGACTCCCAAGGAAACTTCGGCAGTATCGGCGACCGATGCTATTTGGGTTCCCACCCGGAACTACCCGTAGGCGTGCTCCACACTTTGAGATTCATCGTTGCGTCTGATAGTCTGGAGCACCTTCAGAACCAGCGACTCTGGATTCCGGCGTGGTCCGCGCAAACCGCCGTGAATCTTGTGCTGAACGAGGAGAGACCCGAAGAACACTGGCGCTACATCTTGGACCAGTTGTCTGGGTCGTCTTGGTCCACAGCCGCTCCTGCGCCCTTGCTGCTTTCCAAGCGATGGGTCCCGCTACGCGCAGGCGGATTCATTTCGCCTGACAGCGTGATTCGCATCGCTGGGTTGGAGGCGGACATAGCAGCACTTTCGGTGAAGTGCGGTTTTGCCTACGCCGGCGTGGATTCACTCGCCGACGAGGTTCGTGACAGCGTTGGTCATGCTCGATTACTGAATCTGTTTCCCGAAGGCAACGCTGCCTTACCAGCACTGGCCCAGATGATGGCCTCCGTCGGTTTGACGGTCGGTGCCTGCGGATTGACGGCTCCGGATGCCCTCGTAGCGCACGTTTCGTCGCTCGCACGGCTGAAGTCCCTGCCGGCGTGGTCGATCATCGAGCGCTCTCTGCTGCACTTGAACCGGGACGCCGTGACTGCCGAACTGGTCAAGGGCCTCGCGACGCAATTGCCGCAGCCTGTGGCCGAAGCGGTGCTGGATGAGATCCGGGCACTTGGTACGGAGAGAGTCGCCGTCGACCTCTTCCTGCTCTACCTGACCGAATGGAGAAACTGCTCCACAGCAATCGAGAAGCTGAAGACGACGCTGCCGTCGCTGCATCTGCTGGCCAGAAATGGGCAGTGGGCGCGTGCCGATACGCTGGCCACAGATGTCTTTGGTGTCGAAGAATCGCGGGTTTTAGACGAACGCCAAATCGGCATCCTCAGTGGCGTCATCGTCCGGAATATCGGAACGCCTCCGACGGATGCGACGGCTACGCCTGCAGGTGACCCGCCGGACTACGAATCTGGTGCACTGGTACAGGTGCTACAAAAGCTGTTTGAACCGCTTTCAACGACGAGCGCGCCGGGCGCGGTGGGAGCACTTCTCGGCTTGATGGGGCCGGCCGCCAGACCAATGGCCGAGACATGGCTGCAGCCCCTGGCCTTTGAAGACTACGCCAACTTTCTTGGATGGATCGACCCAGGCTGGGAGGAGGGTACAGATAGGCGCCGCCGGACGATGGGCGACATGACAGTGCTCCAAGCTTTGAATGTTGTGAGACCGGTTGTGAAGATCGCTGCCGGAAACAAGGTTCTCGTGAAGTCCTTGACTGGAAAGCCGCTTGAGCTGACCCTCTTGCCTGATGACCAGGCAGAAACGCTTCTGGTTGGTGACCTGTGGTGGCAGATCAGTTACGGCGTCGTGATTACCTTTCGTCCGCTCGAAGACCTGGCGACGCGAGGCATCGAAGACATCAAGCGCCTGCTTCAACGGACGACCGAGCATCTGCTGGCGCATGTGTTCAATCAGCCTCACGCGAACCTTTCTGCTCTTTGGTCATCATTCGCGGAGGCCGACCAAATCACGCTGTCAGTGGCGCGTCAACTCATCCTTGAGGGTCTGCAACACTCGCTGCAGCAACTTCCCAAGGTGCGCAGACACCCGACCATCGAGGCGGCACTCGTCCGGGTCGAGAAGGCTCGGCGTGACCGCGCAAGCGCGCAGGAACGGGGACGCCAAGGCAGTAGGGCCGATGACACCTACCGGTCGGCTGTGCAAGAGCTGGGGGCAGTGGTCGCCAGTGATGGCGACGTACAAAGGGTGATCCTGGACGGTATCCGTGAACGGATTTCCGACAACCAGTATGAGACTTCTAGCATTCCGTTCGAACTGTTCCAGAACGCGGACGATGCAGTTTCGGAGTTCCAGCAGCTTCAGGTCGCGGAAGGTCGTACTCCGTTCGACCTGAGCACGATAGGCCGCTTCGTCTTTGAACAAACCGATAGCGTCGCTCGCTTCCTGCACTGGGGACGGCCAGTGAACTTTACTGGCCGCAGCGGAAATGGGCGATCAGAGTTCGGAAGCGACCTTGAGCGAATGTTGATGTTGGGGGCGACCGCTAAGAGCGATGCCGAGGAGGTTACAGGCAAATTCGGTCTGGGCTTCAAAAGTGTGCTGCTTGCGACGGACTCTCCACGCGTGTGGAGCGGCGATCTCTCGTTCAAGATTGTCGGCGGCTGTTTGCCGGAACGATGGGCACCAAGCGCTGCAACTCGAGAATCGCAAGCGAAGCACCAGGGGGCGGGCAAGGCGTTGCGCACAACGCTCGTAGAACTTGTTCTGTCGGACCAGTCAAAGCGCATTGAACTTGGGCACCGGTTCTCCGCACTCGCCGGCCTGCTGCCGGTGTTTGCTCGCCAGATTCGCAAAGTCATCGTGAATGACGAGGTTCACCATTGGGCGCCGAAGGTGCTTGTTCAGGGCGACTGTACGGTCAGTGTCGGGATGTGCCGTCTTCCTGTTCAGAGTGGCTTTGTCACCTGCCAGATATTGGTCTTCAAGTCATCACTCGGTGCAACGGTCTTGCGCCTGGGCAAAGAAGGCGTAGCTTCCTTCGAGCACTCGGAGGGGTGCCCAGTACCTGCCATTTGGGTCACAGCCCCAACCCGCGGTGTCGCCGCGCGTGGGCTGGTCTTGAACGCCCCCTTCCAGATCGATACCGGCCGCGCAAACCTGGCTTCAGGTCGTGCCGCGAGGCGAAACATTGAGCAGGCAAAGAAGCTCGCGCAGTCAATCAGCCTCGGTGTCGTCGCACTGCTGCGAGAGAGCCGGGGTGACTGGTCGGCGTGTGCCGCCAATCTTGGTTGCGCGGAGACACAGAATGCGGCGGGATTCTGGTTCAGTTTTTGGCGGGCGGTGGGTCTCGCCGAACTTCAAGACGATCCTTCCGAAGACTCCCGCTTGTTGCACGAGTTCTCGCTAGCGTTGTTCAATTCGGTTCTGCATGTCACCAGCGAACTGCCCAATGGGCTTCCCGGTTCAGATGCAGCCTTCGCAAAGGTTTCAACGCTGCGCCTGTCGGTGGACCTCGACCGCATGCGGGCTGTTCTGCCTGAGGCCGCAAAGTGGCCATTGTTCGAGCGCACATATCCAAAGGACTCATGGTGCAGCTCGGAGGTTGCTATTTGGCTGAAGTGCGTGGGCCTGGAAGAGCAGCCTGCGCTGCAGCCACTTGATCGGGCGGCGCTGTTCTCGCTGCTTGCCGATGGCCGCCTGGCACCTGATGACATTAAGCACATGGCTGCCGTGATCAGCCATTGGCCAACAGGCCCGATGGAAGACTATGGCTGGCGCACAGAGTTCGATAAGGTACAGCTGTGCGCTGAAGACGACGCTTGGCACTTGAGCCGACTACTCCTGCGCGCTGGGCTTTCTGGAGCAGACCACCTGGCATTGTTTGCCCCAGCAGGCGCCAAACTGAGTGGTGACTACTGGACCGAACCAGTGGCATGGAGCACCGTACTGCCGTACCTTCCTAACGTGTCTTTTGATCCGTCCGCCGTGACAAGTTGGATTGCGGTCGCCCGAGGTGTTGATGCGCAGCAAGCCGCAGTGCGATGGATCCTTCAGAACCTGTACGCCCCGACCACCGTCCATTTTCTATCGCGTCGGCATACCGCTGGTTGGTTGTTTGCGCTGACGCCTGAATCGGAAGCTATACAAAGTCTCGATTCCTCAGAACGCACCATCTTGCTGACCCGGCTTGGCCTCGGCACCACCGGCGAGGAAGAAGGCGGCGACGAGTTTGAAAAGTTTCCTGATCTGCTGGCGATTCAAGCGTGGTGGAAGCGCGAACAGCATGCGAGGTTGGTCACCTACGACAAACAACTCTGGCCTGCAAACGCCGACCGTGCGGCGCTCAGTTGTGAGCCATACGACCGCCAGGCCTGGATGACGGTGTTCAGTCTTGGTCTGATGCGCCGGATCGGCCGCGTCACCGATGCGCAGAACAAGGGGTTCCTTGAGTATTTGAACTCGCGAGGATGGTGGGCCACGATCTGCGAAGGATCGCCAGATCTGAACGCTGAAGGTTGGATGGGCATCCTGCGAGAGTACGGCGAGATCCAGGATGACTCACCCCTGTTCGAGCAATGGATGGACCTTTTTCCCCGCCTGTACCGGGTTGCTCGGTGGTTGGATGTCTACGTCCACATCTTTTCAACGGTCGACCTTCGAGAACCAGGTCAGCCCCGGAGCTTGCTAGCGCCAGGGGCGGACGCATCATTGAGTGGGTCCGGCATTGATGCACCGACGATGCGGGGCATGCTTCGCCTAGGGCAACATCTGGTCATCAGAGAGCTGTTGCGCGTCGGCCTGCTCGGCGGCCAAGTGGCCAAGGCGCTCGCCTATGCGCCCTCGGAAAGCCTCTGCGACATGATGGAGGGCCTGGGATACGACCGCCCGTCGACAAGCCAGGAGATCTATCAGATACTTGTCGATGAGCTGGGGGAGGATGAGGCTCACTTCGATGATGCGTACGACATACCGCTTCAGCTCGTCGCGTCGGACGCTTCTTTGCGTGCGCGAGTGCTTGCGCTTTAGAACCGTGATGACAGCGGTGACTCAACAACAAACTGCGATCGTGGAGCTGCAAGCATGAGCGAGACACTGCGACCTCTGCCCCCTGGGGCCAACGTCAGACACCAGCGTCATGGCATCGGCCAGGTGATGCTGACCGATAGCGACACCGCGGTGGTCAGATTCACCCATGGAATCGAACAGGTCTTCGCGGCGGAGCTGCTGGTCATCACGTCGCTCGACGACGCGATTCGCACTCAGGAAACATCGCCCTCGCTGGAGGTCGCTCTACGTGTTCAAGCCGCCGCCATCAGGTCCGTGAACGATGCCTGGGGCGTCTTCACCCGGTCGCGCATATCGCTCCTGCCTCACCAGCTTTGGGTCTGTCACCGCGCACTCAAAACCTGGCCGATCCGATTGCTCATTGCGGACGATGTCGGCATGGGGAAGACGATCGAAGCGGGTTTGATTCTGTGGCCACTGCTAGCAAATCGGACTGTCCAACGACTGCTGATACTCGCACCGGCCAAACTGGTTGAACAGTGGCAGCAGCGCCTGAAGAAGATGTTCGATATCCGGGCTGCCGTGTACCACCCGGACCTCGACACCAAGAAGTCCGACTTCTGGGGTATCCATCAGATCGTCATCGCGTCGCTACCCACGCTCAGGGCGGATCACAAGGGGAGGCACGAGCGTCTTCTGGATGCACCCCAGTGGGACATGCTCATCGTTGATGAGGCGCATCACCTGAACGCGGAAGAAGGCGCGACGAAGACGCAAGGGCTTGCCCTTGTCGAGAAGCTCCAGGCTGCTGGCAAGGCGCCGTCATGTGTGCTGTTCAGCGGAACGCCGCACCGTGGCAAGGCCTACGGATTCTGGTCACTCATGGGGCTGCTGGATCCCCAAGTGTTTGGGCCGAAGAAGAACGAAATCGCGATGCTGACAGCCCTGCCACGATTCCTGATCCGGAATGCGAAGCAAAAGGCGACGGATATGAAAGGCAACCGCCTCTTCATGCCGATTGAACAGTACCCGGAGACCTTCACGTATTCGCCCGCGGAGGAGTCGTTCTACGAGCTGATGTCAAGCTTCATCATGGCCGGCAAGGCCTATGCATCAAGCCTGGGAAAATTGGAAGGCGGGCAGGTGATGCTGGTGTTGATCGCGTTGCAGAAGCTAGCGTCAAGCTCAGTAGCCGCCGTCCTGTCAGCGCTCGAGACGCGACGCGGTCGACTGGTCTCGCTGGCCGCCAAGATACGAGCCGAACTCGAGAGTCAAACCGACGATTCTGTCGCCGACGAAGTGGGGCGTGTTTTCGAGGAATGGCTGCGTGACGAGAAGCGCAGCCGCATCCAACTGATGGAAGACGAGGGGCACTATCTTGATGACCTTCTGTCTGCTGGCCGTGCGGTGCTCAGCGAGACCAGAATCGCGAAGGTTTTGGAGGTCATCAGCAAGCGGTTCGCCGACCAACCTGTCTTGCTATTCACGGAGTACAAGAGAACGCAGGCGCTCGTGGTTGCTGCCTTGATGGAACGTTTCGGCAAGGACACTGTCGGCTTCATGAACGGGGACAACAGACTGGACGATGTTCGTCACCCTGATGGCCGCGTGATCGCCTTATCTGCTCGGCGAGAGGATACCTGCGACGCATTCAATGCGGGTCGGCTGAGGTTCCTCGTATCGACAGAGGCGGGCGGAGAGGGGATCGACCTTCAAGAGCGTTGCAGCGCGCTCATCCATGTTGACCTGCCGTGGAATCCAATGCGACTGCACCAACGTGTCGGGCGGTTGAATCGGTATGGCCAGACGCGGACGGTTCGGGTGGTTTCGCTTAGAAATCCGGACACGGTCGAATCGATGATCTGGGAGAAGCTCGAGACCAAGTTGAACAGCATCATGAGGGCCATCGGCTCTGCGATGGACGAACCAGAGGACTTGATGCAGCTGGTCCTGGGCATGAGCACAGCGAATCTGTTTGATGGCCTGTTCAGTGGCGCGGTTGGGGTCGGCAGGGATCGATTGGGCGAATGGTTTGACCTCAACAGCGGGACGCTTGGCGGCGAGTCCGCAATCAAAGCCGTCCAGGATCTAGTGGGACATGCGCAGAGTTTCGATCTGTCCGACCTGAAGGATGTACCGCCGTTGGATCTCCCCGATTTGCTCCCCTTCTTTGAAAACTGCCTTGTGTACAACCGGCGGCGGCCCAAGGTCGAAGGCTTGGCACTGTCTTTCAAGACGCCTGAAGAGTGGCTCACCACGCACGCGATCAAGAAGTCATACGACAACCTTGTTTTTGATCGCAAGGCGAGTCCAAGCGAAGGCGAACTGATGGGAGTCGGGCATCCGCTGATGGAAAAGGCACTTCATCAGTCTGAGCGGATCCTGGGTTCGCTCTGTGTGGCTGTCGGGCTGGACGCGCCGCTGCTTGTCGTAGAGATCTCAAGCCGAGTCACTGACACAAGCATGCCTGGTAGCCGCGTTGTTGCCGGAGTTGTGGCGGTGGGCGGCGGTTTCGAGCTGCGGAGAGACTGGGAGGTGATGCGGCTGCTGCGGGCCTGTTCACTTCGTTCAGACCCCGTTGCACCGTCCGATTCCGCTCTGCAGATTACCGAATGGGTTGGAGCTGCGAGCGCGCATGTACAGGCCCGGCTCGCCGATCTGAAACTGCCTTTCAGTAGTCCGCAGGTCAAGCCCCTGGCCGTCTTCTGGCCGAACTGAGCGAACCTGATGCTGCCAATTGACCACGAAAAGCGCGTCAGCCGCGTGGTGAATCTCATCGAGCAGCGCATGGCCAAGGAAACCGCCAGCAAACAGCTCAAGCGTGATGCCATCGAAAAACTGGTGCGCAGCGGCCTGGACAACATGCGCGTCATCGAGCCGAGCGTGAAAGTGGTTTACAAAAACATCACCGTGGAATCGACGCGCGACAAGGGATTTTTGGACGTGCTTCGCAAGGCGGTTCCAGAAAAAGAGATTGCCAACTGGTTCCATATTTTTGACGCAGCATCCTTGATGCAATTGCCAGGGGCGTAACATGGATTCTTCCAAGAATGACCTATCCGCTATGACCAATCCGTTCTTTGATCACCCGATCCTGAATTCTCCTTACGAGTCGCCAAAACGGCACTGGGAATTGGATGACGAGGGTCAACCCACGCAAAAGACGATTGAAGCCCGCCGCCCGGCGCAATTCATCACACCCATCCCCAAGCCCAAAAAGCGCAAAAAAGCAGCAGCACAAGAGGGATTCGTCTTTGATGAAGGCTCGGGGCTATCTACCAAAGACCAGCAATACGAC